>Ga0210403_10003081_pt1 | contig 14773 bp, 13 predicted proteins | sample IncBWC19MmetaG_FD_150863 | JGI IMG/M metagenome (GOLD analysis project Ga0210403, IMG submission 150863) | Forest soil microbial communities from Barre Woods Harvard Forest LTER site, Petersham, Massachusetts, United States - Inc-BW-C-19-M | ecosystem: Environmental > Terrestrial > Soil >... | reverse complement strand
CGGTATCGGTGATCTGGCGAGCGATTAAAGAGCGCTCGATCGCGTAGACTGGGAAAGTCGTCGAGGATTTGACCGCGGCGGAAGGCGTGCAGCTCGCGAACGTTCTCGCGCGGGGTTCCGAAATCCTCAGCGAAACGGGGTCGGAGTGATGTTGAAAGCAGGCGAGTTATCGCAACAGGTTTCTAGGTTCGGAAAAGAGTTGTATTCAGAATCCATAAACCGGCATTTTTCGCCGATGATCCTTCTCGACGCACTTCTGAGGATGAGTATGGGTTTTCTGAACCTGTACCAGGATTCCACTAGGTAGTACCGCTAAGATTGAATACATCCCGCGCTCCCCGCTGTATGCTAACTTCTCCGAGGTCCAAGCCGCGGTTCGGAGACGTGGATGAATCCCAAGAACGTAGTCTGGCGAACGTTTGTTGCGTGCGCGATCATCGCCTCCATGGCAATTGCCGCAATCCTCCTGCTCAACGTGGCGGGATGGCGGGCCCGCATCCTGTCGAGAATCACGCGCGTGGAGAATTGGCCAGTCCTTGTCACACCACCGCCGAACTTTCGCCCAGAAGTTCCTCCAGGATTCCTAGTTTCCGTTTTTGCCACAGGCTTGGCCTCGCCTCGCTGGCTGGCGGTGGCACCGAACGGCGATGTGTTTGTAGCAGATTCCGCGGCTGGACAGGTGATTGTGCTGCATGGACTGTCGGCGCAAGGCGCTGCTGAATCCAAAACCGTCTTCGCTGATCATCTAAACCTGCCGTTCGGGATCGCCTTCCACGGTGATTATGTCTACGTTGCGGACACCAATGAAGTCCTGCGGTTTCGCTACGATCCAAACTCCTCGAAGCGACTTGCCAACGCAGAGCACGTTCTTGATCTACCGGGAATGGGGTATCACCAGCACTGGACGCGCTCCCTTGCCTTTAGCGCCGATGGCCTTAAGCTGTTTGTGTCGGTTGGATCCGAATCCAATCTCCGTATCGAGTCTGATTCGCGCCGCGCAGCAATCTTGGTTGCTAATCCTGACGGAAGCAACATGCGTGTCTTCGCAAGCGGCTTGCGCAATGCTGTGGGAATTGCCTGCAACCCAGAGTCGGCTGCTTTATGGGCGACTGTAAATGAGCGCGATGACCTTGCCGACGACACCCCATCCGATTACCTTACCCGCGTCAGAGACGGTGGGTTTTACGGCTGGCCTTATGCGTACGGCGACGGACAGACGGATGATCGAGTCTCACCACGGCCGGATCTAGTGGCACGCATGATTCGACCGGACGTCTTGTTGGGAGCACATGTTGCACCTCTGCAGTTTGCTTTTTACGACAAACAACAGTTCCCGTCCCCCTGGCATGGCGCTTTCATCGCCGAGCATGGTTCCTGGAACCGACGCGTCCGGACCGGGTATCAAGTTGTGTTCGTTCCGTTCCACAACGGATCGCCGGCGGGTGAGCCAAGATCCTTCTTTTACGGATTTGTGCCCGACCCTACTCGGAAAAAGGTCTATGGTCGTGTAGTTGGCGTCGCGGTGGCTGCCGATGGCGCCCTACTCATCTCGGACGACGGGAGCAAGCAGATTTGGCGGGTATCGTACGGGCCCAATGCCACAAAGTAAAACCTCCTGGATGCCCAAGCGGCAGCACGTATCCTCCGGTTGCGAATGTGGCGTCAAGGAGGAACGATCAACAAGCGGGAAGATATCTTCCGCAGGAGGGGCAGACCACACTACATGCCCGATAGCAGATCGGCCTTGGCTATCGACGGCGTGAATATCATGAGGTCGACTAAATGCATCGTCGATCATCTCCCAAATACCTGAAGCGGCAGCGCGCATGAGGTAGGTCTGGTCGGGCTTACCCTCAGATTGGCAGGTGTCCCGTAATAACTGCGTCGGGTCGGCTCCAGCTGCGACAAGCGTTTGAGCCGCCTCAACGTTACCTTCACCTGCTGCGCGGCCCAGCGCGTCTTGTATGCCAGCTTTATCCGCGCGCACTTCGACATTCTCAAGCAGTGCCTTGAAGACTTCGTGTTGACTTTTGCGATCGCGGATGAATGAAGCGGCTGCGAGAATACTCCTGCTAACGTGGTCCGCGTTCGATATCCTCACCGGCGCCCCTGCAACGAGCAAGCTCCGCAGCGCTTCCCACTTGCCTTCCTCGACCGTATGAACCAGGATTTCTCCTGCCTCCTCGGAATTCGGAGGGATTCCCGCACCCTGCATCGCTGCAAGCGTCCCCGGCCCCGCGCTTACCCACCGGTCGGTGCCAGCCGTTTCGTCCACCGCATCCTCAAGTTCACTAACGAGTGTGCCCACATAGTCGGTAATAGTCTTCCTTTTTGCGCCGATGGCTAGCTCCAAGAAATATGTGGGATTGTCTGTTACGCTGGCCACTTACTTGTCCTTGAACTCAAAGAATCCCTCCGCGCGGAAGCGTTCAAGCCAATCGGGATAACATCAGGATGCACTTGAGGCACATCGCACACGCGTTCCAGAACGGTGATTTAATATTCCCATGTTTGTGCACGACACCGTACCACCAGGCGTACCTGAGATGAAGCGGTTACAGAAACAGATTCGCTACGCGTTCGAAGAAACTCCGACTGGCGGACGTGTGGCCATATCATCAACGGACAAGGAAGCGCGCAATGCGATTCACCGTTTCTTGCGTTTCCAGATTGACGAGCACAAAACAGGTGATCCCGTGCAGGTTCACTAGCTACTTGGTTCCCACAGAAGTTCGAACCCGCACAAAATAGACGCTAGACGCTTCTGAGTCCCCGAGAGTAGTCACTGATTCCACCTGCATCCTACTGGACCCGATGGAAATGATTTGTTTGCTTGTGGGAACCGGAAGTTTATCGTCCGGGTCCTTTATCGTGTGCATTTCGCATCCCGAGACATCAATGAACTTAAACACTCTCGCCACTTATCCTCCGTATTTTTGTTGCGGAGTTTCTCTCCTGAGAGTGACATCACGAGTTTCAACGGCGAACCGGGGAAAAAGAATATACCAGGGCGATTGGGAGCTAACAGGATGGTGCCGAGATCGGCAGCTCTGCGCAGGTCAGAAATTCTCCGCCCAAGAATTTGTGATAAATCCGACTTCTGTATCGAGGCCAGATTGTTCTACGCAGAGCCGCACGACCATGTCACGCAAGCGGAGTATCGCGGATGCACGGGATATTTACATCTGTCAAAACTACTAGACTTATCTCTCGGTGCCGATTAGCCCTGACTGCGTCTTCTACGCGTCGCTAGTGCCAGGAACTTGTCTGCGACGATTTCTTGATTTGAAAGGACTTATGAACAAGTTCCTGGAGAGTCGGCTAACCGGACATCTCTTCGTACCAGAACCCACTTCTCTGAATGGCGCTCTCGAAAAGGCATGTATTGACTGTCACAAGTGACAATAGTCGCCAGCCACGACTGCCGTCACACTCAGGCGGTTTGTTGGCGATTCAACGCCTTTGGCAAGGGCATACTGCCGCGAACGTCGATCAATCCCCGCATGGGAGACTCGACTGGTGCTAACCGTGGTTTCCGTCATTTCGGAACTGGAGGGCATATGATCAAGAAAAGCACAGCAGCCGCTCTTCTGCTGAGCGGGTTTCTTCTGGCCGGTGAAGCGTTATTCGCTCAGAACGCTGCGACCCAAAACGCGCAACCCGTGGCCGAACGCGCGGAGGCAGCATCCATCGATGAACAGATCGCCATGCTGAGGCTAGATCTGCGATCCACCCGAAAGCAAGTTGTCGCCGCCAATATGAAGTTGACTGATGCTGAAGCGGAGAAGTTTTGGCCGACATACGACCAATACGTTAAGGAGTTGGTGGACATCAACAACGCGAAATACGCTCTCATCAAGGAATATCTGCAAAACACGAACATGACAGATGAGCAGGCTGATAGCCTGTCGAAGAGGTGGGTGGAGGTAGATGCGGCCGTCGTCCAACTCCGGCTCAAATACATTCCGATATTCCGAAAGGGGCTGTCAGCAAAAGGCGCGGCGATGTTCTTCCAACTCGACAGGCGCGTTCAGATGATGATCGACCTGCAACTGGCAAGCGTGATTCCTTTGGTTCAGCCTTAGCTGCCCGCGGGTAGACCCGCAGCCGCAGCAGCATCGCCACCCAACTTCGTCCTCCCATTCAGGATTTGTTCCGCGCCCTTTGGCTCATGGCCACCAAGGACAAGTGCCGTACCGTTACTTCACGTGTCCGCACGACTCCCCAGGAACTTGTTGATAAGTCCTTTCAAATCAAGAGATCGTTGCAGACAAGTTCCTGGCACTAGCGACGCGTCGAAGACGCAGTCGATGCTTACCAGGCAGTTGGGTACCGTGCACGCCGGGCTTTTGTGTTATCGACACACGCGAGGAAAGTGCAGTGAGGATGTCGCAGAGCAACGCCATATTCGATAATTCGTTGATGGCATCCCGTTAACCGGGTTTAAGTACAACTACTGTTTAAATACCACCGGAGGTCCGCTTATTCGCTTCCCCTTGAGGTCGACTATCACTTCGACGCGGTCGGCGATCTTTACCAAGGGGATGCCTTTGTTCATGCCATAGTCCTTGCGGTCGAAAGCCATCGTCCCTGTAATCTCCCCTGAACCTGTCCCCTTACCAGTAAGCGTAAACGTCAGCTTCTCGGTTTTGGTCACTCCGCGTATTGTGAAGTCGCCGACGTAATCAAATGTGTCCGGACCGGTCTGGACAATCTTCGTCGAGTGGAACGTGATCAACGGATTGTTCTCGACGTCGAAGAAATCTTTGCTTTTCAGCTTGCCGTCTTTCATTCCGCTTCCGGTATTCACACTGGCTGCTTGAATCTTGATGTCCAAAACACCTGTCTCCACATCAGGAGAGGTCATAGCTATCGTGGTGTCCCACTTATCAAATGTACCGGCTATTGCCACTGACGCCTTCACGTTGAACTTAATCGAGCTGTCTTCCTTCGTAATCTTAATGACGGGAACGCCAGCAGGAGCCTGTGCCTGTGTCATTGACGGAGACAGGCCAGACACCAAGAGGCAAAGAATAGCTATTCGCATGATTCCTCCGAACGCCAAGACAGCCCCACTCTTGGGAGGCGATGCTTCCACAGGGAGGAAGAGGTTTCCATTGTCAAAAATGACAGGTTCTAATCGGGTGCAGCTTGCTCAGAAACCGAGTGAGACAGGACACCAGCGTCATGAATATGATGAAACGGCATCGAGTCGCTCTTGCTGCAACTGTTGTCACCGCGGGCCTCAGTGGGTTTGGACTCAGGGAATACCGCTGTAAGCTACGGGGTGCGGCGTTTGCACGCCAAGTCGAAAGCCTTAAGTGACCGAAGCTCCGAAGGTCTTTGGTATGTACCAAGATTGCGACCCTTGTGGGGCCACTGGAGGCTAGTACCCAGGCTCGAAAGAACTATATTCGCGATCAGAGCCGAACTGAAAACAAAGGGTTTGGTGCTGGGGAACGGGCCATTGCTGCACTTGGCTTTCATGAAAATTCGCGGGCCGAGGCCTCCAAATGATAAGTTACCAGTTAGCTTACTAAGACTTGACCGACTGCAATAAATTAGAATCGAGTGGATACAGAGGCAATTCGATTTGTACAGAGGCCGCATGACCACTCGGATTCGGCGTTGGATATTGGTCAGCACGTCGATAATCGTCATCTGTCTAGTGTTCGCGACAATTTGGTACGAACTAACTTTCTACGAGAGGGCCTATGCTTGGTTGACGCCCGGAGCGACGAAGGCAGAGGTTCTAAAGCACTTTGGAAAGCCCGGGAATATCGAAGCGTGCGGTCACGCGCACTCTTGGGATGGAGAGAACGTGGATAATTCATCGACGCCTTGCGTGGAGGAATTCCGGTATTTCTCCCGCATTTCTATTGGCGAATGGGATATTGGGTTCGACAAAAATGGCAAGGTGGTTTCAAAAGCCTATTCGTCGTCACCCTAGTGTGAGGTCGTCCCCTCCGGCCACTGGATCGAACATGCTGTCCAGTTAGCCGCGGACTGCCGTCTCTGATCATGCGGGAGATCGAAGCTCCATCGAATCGATTGTTAGGTGGCTCCCGTTTTCTTCGCAAAAGCGCCTGATTTGCCTGCATCCAGAAGCTGATGCGCGTCGAGACGACCGAAAAGTTCGATGAGCTTCGCGACCACGCCGGTCCATCCGGTTTGATGGCTTGCTCCGAGACCTGCGCCGTTATCGCCATGGAAATACTCGTAAAACAAAACATAATCCTTCCATTGGGGGTCGGTCTGGAATTTCTCCGCTCCTCCGTGCACCGGCCGCCGGCCCGATTCATCTCGAAGGAAGATCCGTTCCAGCCGATTGGCTATCTCCCGGGCGATTTCAAACAGGTTCATCAGTTTGCCCGAGCCGGTCGGGCACTCGATTTTGAAACTGTCCCCGTGGTATCCATAGAACGACAACAAGGCGCGGATCAGCAACGCGTTCACCGGCATCCATATCGGACCACGCCAGTTGGAGTTTCCACCGAACATGCCGGTGTCGGACTCCGCCGGCAAATAGTGCACCCGGTATTCCTGGCCCTCGACGTTGACGACGTAGGGATGTTCCTCATGGAAGCGGGAGAGAGCGCGTATCCCATAAGGACTGAAGAATTCTTTCTCGTCGAGCATGCGCGTCAGAATCCGGCGTAACCTGACAGGATTTATCAGCGCGGCGATACTGCGTCCGGCGTACCCGAAATGGCCTGGCCCGGTGGGGTGAATGCTTTCGAGCAGTTCGGGCATGCGTTGGTAGCGTTCCCGTATGGTTTTTGCAGCTCGCGGAGCCCGCTCGAGTTGTGCCGGCTCGATCAGGGTAGTGGCGCACAAGGGCAGCAGACCCACCATCGATCGGACCTTAAGTCGCCTGGCACTACCGTCTGGGAGCCGCAGGACGTCGTAGTAGAATCCGTCCTCCTCGTCCCACATGCCTTCAGGACCCGTCTGATTCATGGCGCGTGCGATCCAAACAAAGTGCTCGGCAAACTTCAGGGCGATGTCCTCGTACGTCGGGTCGTGGGCAGCCAACTCAAGGGCGATCTCAAACATGTTCTGCGAGAACATTGACATCCACGCAGTGCCATCCGCCTGCTCGAGGTGGCCACCGGTGGGCAGCGCCGCGCTGCGGTCGAAGACGCCGATGTTGTCCAGCCCAAGGAAACCGCCTTCAAACAGATTCTTACCGAACCGGTCTTTGCGGTTCACCCACCAGCTAAAGTTCAGCATCAGCTTCGAAAACGATCGCTTGAGGAATTCGAGGTCCCCTTGGCCCTTGAGTGCCTGCTCCGACCTGTACAGAAAGATTGTGGCCCAGGCGTGTACCGGCGGATTGACGTCGCTGAAGTTCCACTCGTAGGCAGGGATTTGACCGGTCGGATGCAGGAAGGACTCCTGCAGCATCAGGTCGAGCTGTTCCTTCGCGAAATCCACATCTACCGTGGAGAGCGCGATGGCATGGAACGCCAAGTCCCAGGCCGCATACCATGGATATTCCCATTTGTCCGGCATCGAGATGATGTGCTGATTCACCATGTGGAACCACTCGCTGTTCCGCATAGAGTGTCCGCCGGGCTTCATAGGATCTTCGCCATGTTCCGTGAGCCATTTGTCTACGTCGAAAAAGAAATACTGCTTGGACCAGAGCATCCCGGCCAGCGCCTGGCGCATGACCAGCGCCTCATCTTTGCTGACACTTTCCGGTGTGACGGATCGATAGAACTCATCCGCTTCACGCTGACGAGTCTGCATGGTTTCTGCGAAGCTCTTAAACGGATCGCCCACAACAGTCGGCTCCAAATCAGTTAGCCGCAGACGGATGGTGGCTGTCTTTCCTGCACCCACATTCAACTGATAGTGTGCGGCAGACTTAGTTCCCGTTTTCTCAGGGTTGACGGCGCTGCCATTTCCTTGAACCAAGTAGTCGTTGATCCCATCTTTCACGTAAGAACTGGCATTTTCCGTGCCGAAGACCCGTTTGTTGTTGGTCTCATTTTCTGTGAACAGTAGCGGGACTTCTCCTTCGCAGTACAAATACCGCCCACCTAAATCGGTGTGTGACGCTGCAATAGCCTGTACGCTCTTCTGGCCAGAGGCCTGCTTCAAAGACGGCTTGGGTGTATCTGGCCACCAGGTCCAGGTGTTGCGAAACCACAACGTCGGCAGGACATGTAATGTGGCTGGCTCAGGCCCGCGATTAATCACGCTGATCTGGATGAGAAGGTCCTCTGGAGTATGCTTGGCATATTCCAGGAAGACATCGAAGTAGCGATCTTCGTTGAAGACACCGGTATCGAGCAGCTCGTACTCCATGTCGCCGCGATTGCGCCGTTTGTTCGACTCGATTAGATCGCTGTAGGGAAACGCCGCCTGCGGATATTTGTATAGGTACTTCATGTAGGAGTGGGTAGGGGTACAGTCGAGGTAAAAGTAGTATTCCTTTACGTCTTCCCCGTGGTTGGCCTCGCTGTTCGTCAGGCCGAACAGCCGTTCTTTGAGGATGGGGTCTTTGCCATTCCACAAACCCACGCTAAAACAGAGCAGCTGTTTGTCATCGCTGATCCCGGCAAGACCATCTTCGCCCCAGTGATAGGCGCGGGAGCGAGCTTGGTCATGAGTGAAGTAGTCCCACGCATTGCCGTCCTGGCTGTAGTCCTCGCGAACTGTTCCCCACTGCCGCTCGCTGAGATAAGGGCCCCACTTCCTCCAATGGGCCTTGGATGTGCGGACTTGTTCGAGCCTAGCAAGCTCATGATCTTGCCGCATGACTAATCCTCCTCGGAGATCCGTCTGGGTGGAGTTCCACGGGGACGTATGCCAACTCGAATTCTATATTCGATCACGAGGAATTGACCACTGGTAAAAGTCATAGGCCACGATGAAGTGATTTCAGCGTTTCTGACTTGCATAATTGCGCCCCGGAGGAACTCATATTCACTAAAATAATCGTTGAGGTAATCGGGGTGAGCCAGAGTCCGGGCCTGATTAGCCGTAACCGGTAAAGTAGAGTACTGGAAGCCAAGTTACCGGTAATCCGACGCACCAGAATCGCGAGTTTGTGTATATTTGAGTCCAAAGAGGTATGCCGATATGCGGTTGAAAAAGCCCTGGATCGGAATTTTCTTACTTACACCGGTGCTCTGTGGACAGAACAACACAACCGATTTATCGGGAACCTGGAAACGCAATCTTGCCAAAAGCCATTCCCCCAAACTGGGAAAGAATGAGATAAAACTTAAGCCCGCGACCTTAGCCATTCAATGCACGGCGACCACAATTCAAATGCGCTACGAGACTGGCGGCAGAGTAATTACGCAAACCTATATACCCGATGGTAAGGAAAAAATCGTCAGTCAGGGCCACGGCGGCGAGACCGCTGTCAGGGCTTATTGGAAAAAAGGCGTGTTGATTATTGAAACCAGCGGTAGAGCATACATTCTCGGCGATCTCGCACATCAGTCTCACGCGACCGAATTGGTAGAGGACGTCCAGCGTTGGAGCCTATCCGCTGATGGAAACACGCTAAGTCACGAGGAGAGCAATCCAAAGAGTCTGAGCGTTTTTGAAAAGATACCAGAAGGAACATCACCGACACCGGCTCAATGAACTGTCCAGGCCCTATATCAGCGTGTACACCCCCGAGTTCTGCCTGGTAGACGCTAATCAGAGTTAGTCTGCTTCTGGCATCAGGGGAACTTCCACGTCTCACACAAAATGGTGCGGAATTTATGTACGATAACGGTGTCTGACTTCTGTGGAGGACGAAATCTACCCCCCCAACATGCGAATCCAAATCCATAAGTTCGTTCTAGCGCTCTCCGCAGTTGTGTGGGTAAGCGCCGGCCATCAGTGGCGTTGAGTCAAATGAACAGCCCTCGAAGACCGGCGATAGAGGTGCACATTTCAGTGGCTAAAAGCTAAGGGGGTGAGATCCAGCCGCAGGAACTTCCACCCCGTCCTTGCCGAACTGAAACAGGTCAAGGGTGGCTTCAACATCTTTCGGCGCTTCCGCATCACTCACCTTGAGAAATCCGATTGCCCGGAAGCTCTCAAGCATTTTTGGAGCGGACACGTCCAGGCGCACGTATCCGAGAGATACGTGAAACTTCTCACCGATCGGGATTACCGCCTGGAATGGGCCGAGCGTGTTGGAACGGGTTTTGTGCTCCCAGTTGGCCTACCTGGCCTACTCCAGCTTGTACGGAAGTCGGCGTAAGTCGTTGAAAACTTGGTGGACGAGACCGGGATCGAACCGGCGACCTCATCGTTGCGAACGATGCGCTCTCCCAGCTGAGCTACTCGCCCACTCGCACGTTGGGATAAACACATTGTACATCAACCGGTTAGCGCTTTTCCAGGGGACCAATTGGGACCAGAATCGTCACGTCTTCGACAATTCGGAAATGACTTTAGCCTTACGTTGCGGTGGATGGTTGGCCAGTCGATGGCGTACCATTCCGCCGCTTCGCGTGAGACCGCACCAACAGCTTGCGCTGTCGTCATCTGCTTTGCGTCATGAGCCGATTAGTCAAGTTCTCTCGTGTGAAGCACCATAAAGGGAAGTCAGCCCGCTTTCGCGGCCGGTGATGCTGTCGATGCCGCTGACGCAACCGATATCCGCTCCATTACAGAGCGGCATTCGCTTTCTCCCTCATCTGTTATCCGCCCGAGGGTTATTCTCCGGAAACTTGCCTTGTTGTTCGACCAAACCGAACAAAGTGTTCGAGTGGCGGAACAACCGCGCAGATTTCAAAATGGTCCCGACGCGCAAGGCTCCGCTCCGCCACGCACGGAAGTATTTCGGAATCCTGCTCCTCATCGTGAGGAGCAGCCGCCGGCAATAAACTTGCGCCAACGGAAGGAAACCGGCAGAGTTCTCCTGCGGCCCGAGTTCCTCATTGCGGGCCAGTTTCGTGCGGGCGAAGATCATTTGCGCCCTGCGATGCCAGGAGGGCTCCGCGAGCAATATCGGGATCAAGGGGGGAGCCATACCCCCGCTTCGCGCGGAGAGAATCTGCTCTTCCGCGAGGAACCGCAAGTTTGGCAGGTCTTCCGGTTCCGGAAGGGCGCAAAAAAAAGCGGGCGAGACGGCCGCTCCCGTGAATCTGCGGGCTGCGTCCAATCCCAGATACATCCAGGTTGCGCATCCCTGCCGAAGCGACCGTGCTGCGATGCCCTCCCAATCCCAGTGCTCATTGGATTCCAGGAGAACCTTGATATCCAGAAGCGGCAGCAAGCCCTTTTCGAAGCGATGTGTGCGCGCCTGATGCAGACATATCTGAAAGAGGTTGTCTTCTGGGCAGAGAGTCCGTGCGCAGAGCCCCCCGAGCGCGGCAGTCGTGGAGCGGGACCAGAACTCCTGCACTGGCTCGCGGAAAAGCGGTTCGCTGCATTCCAACTGCGTGTGAAGTTCCACCAGCACCCGGGATTTACTCGATTGCAGCGGAGGCGCAAACTCCTGCCCGGGAGCCAACCTCCACATATGATCCCGAATAAAAATGGGCAACCCCTGCGGATAACCGAATTCCAGTTTTCGGAGAACACTGATGGCGTTTTCTCTCTCTCTCGGAGGCACCAGCAGATCCAGATCCATCATCGGCCGCAAAGACGGGTCTTTGTAAGCCGCATAGGCGAGGACGATTCCTTTCAATGCGAGCGCGGGGATGCCAGCCTCCGTCAGGGCCGCGGTGATCCTGGTCAATTCATGCCGTAAGCGAAGATTGTCAACTGCGGTCAGACGCCTGGCCGTGTGAAGCGCTTCCCATTCTGGGGGAACCTCACGGCCCTCCATGCAGGGTCCTAAAGAAAAGCAAAGGTAGGGGTAGAGATCGCGGGAGGTGATTGCAAGCAGCTTCTGCCAATTCACCTGGTTCAGCAGCGCAGGCAATGTGGCCGCGCCTCCGGCCATTCTCGGACACCCCAGCGCCGCCAGAAGAAGCTCTTGCTCGACACTGAGTTTTGTTTCGGGTTTCATGGCCGAGCCGACCCGTCCGGAGAAATCTCCGATCTAAGATTGCGCCGCAGACGGGCCAGGCGCATCACCGCTCGGGAAATGCGCCTGGCCAGGCGAATATCCATGTGCATGCCGGCGCAGACCACTGTTTCCACCACGCGGATTCTCCATGGCCGCTCGGGCGAGCCTTGCGGGACTTCCGCAAAACGCTGCCATTCGCCATTGATCCACCGTTCGGTGACGAGACCAAGGACCGCATCCACGGGCATCGGCAAATCGCACCAGGAGTGGTTGTCGCCTCGCGTCAAGACACCTTGCTTTGTGCGGTAAGCGATGCGGTGGGCAAAAATGGTGCTGCCGCGGACGAAGGCGACAATTTGCCCGATGCCATAGTCACCGGCCGGCAGGGGTTGAATGCGGATGCGGGTGCCCGCAGGGAGGGTTCTACCCATGCTGGTTCCGGAAATCTCCGATTCAATGATTTTTCCAGAACGCGCCAGAAGGGTTCCGAAGGCCAGAAGTTGGTCTTCCGTAGGTGATGGCACGGGGCTGACTGGCATGATGTAGAGTCCCGCTCAGAGGCGATGGGATTCCAAAACCAAATAGGGCCCAACCGTCTGGCGCACAAAAGAATTCCGGAATGCCCACACCAACCCGTCTACGTAAAAATGAATCAGCACGAGGGAATTCCAGACGATGATGTAGCTGAGATAGAGTCCGACGATCCGGCTGCCTCTGTCGATGGCCAGAAAGATTGCGCCGATAACCAGCAGGCTGACCATGAGCAACCGGGGATTCGAGCTGAGATTCACGAGCCACTGCTGGGCGCGGGACCCGGAAGCCGGTTGTTCGGAGAATTTGCGGCGATTCAGCAGCCAGATGATGCCCAGATATTGGATGAAGTGCCCCATCAGTGCGGCGATGGTAGCCAGGACCGAATCCTGCAGCCAAAGATAAGGCTGAAACAACAGCAAGCTGGAAATCAGGAACGCCCACTCCGACACGCCAATCGGACCGGGCCTCCTCGCTAGTTGAATGGCGTAGCCGGTTCCCGCAACGATCGCGGTAATCAGGCACGCATAACGCAGAGCCAGCGGCGCCCCGGGATGAACGCGCACCATAAACGAATAAAGAGGAGGGAAATACTTCAGGAACCAGAACGCCATGGTGGCATTCACGAACAAGATCGTCAGGTGTGCCCAAAGCTTTTCCTTTTGCTGTCCGGCGTTCAGCCTCCGATAAATGGAAAGGATTCCGGCGCTCTGCAAAGACACGTGGTAGATATTCCAGGTAAAGATGACCGACTGCACCACTCCGCTGACATCCAGGACGCGGAGCGCAAAAACGGAGGCGAAGATAATCAGGGGTCCCAGAAAAAAAGCCACCCACCGCGCGCGGTAGTGGCTGCGATTTTGATCTCCCAGATAAAACGTGAATGTCGAGAGATAATGAGGGATGCCAACAAAATAAACCGCTAGCACTCCCACGTGTGGGCCGAGCCGCATTCCGCGCTCCAGGGCGATCACCAGCAGCCCGGCAATCGGAGAAAGGGTAAACAGCGAGAGATCGTAAAAGGGAGACTCAATCCAGCCGCGATCTTTGGAAATTGGTCCCGCAGGGGCAGTCACTGCCGGTCCCGGCAACCTTGATAGGACCCCGGCACCTGAAGAAGAAGAGATCGAACTAGGCTCCTGCATTCCTGGAGCTCCGCTCCGCAACCACAAAGCGCACTTCTTCGGCGCTGAAGCCCGCCTCCAAGCGGCCGCGTTCATTGCGGGCGTATGAGGCGCCATCGATGGCTTTTTGTCCCATGACCCACAAAAAGGCCTGGGAAGCGTAGTTCAGCGCGCGGCCGACCCGCATCACGCTCATCGGATTGGTTTTCGAAACGCGGGCAATGTATTCGTTCGCAAAGCGCACATGTCCGATTTCGTCCGCGAGTTGCATCTCGTATAGGTCAGCCAATTCCGTGTCACCGTTCGCCCGGGCCTTTTCTATCTCGGGCTCAACGGCGTCCACACCCTCCGCTTCAAACGATCGGTTCTGGATCGCCAGCCTGCCCTCCAGGTTGTCCACATTGGCGATGATGCGATATTGGAAATTCAAGACCGGATAGCGGCCCACCCAACTTCCCCTCTTTTCCATGATGTGGCGGAACATCTGGACGTGGCGCGCCTCATCCGACGCCTGGCGGGCGATCGACATGCGTACATTCCAGTCGGCATCCGGAAAATCCGCGAGATTGCGCGCGGCGTTCTCCATTCCGTTAATCTCTTCGTTCATTTGCCGTTGGAAGAACTCCAGATCGCGGTCTGGATGGGTCGACGGCAGATTCGTGCACTCGGACCATCTCTCCTTGACGACGAATCGCGCGTCGCGCGCGGGCCCCGGCGCAAACGACGGTTCCTCCGGATTCAAAGCTTGGGGATTTGTGGACATTTCCGTACCTCGCAAATTCCAATAGTCGCGTTATTTGCTGCTCAGCTCAAAGCCTCCGCCGCCGTTACAAATAGAACCTGTCCCTATTGTTGCCGGCCTATGCCGGACCCTCCGCGGCAACGAACGTGCTCATTCCAGCTTGCCTTAGAATCTCGTTAATTTCATCGTCGCTGAAGTCCGCGTGCCGCCGATCTTCCACATTAACACCCAGCGCAGCGTGCTTTTTCGTATTGTCGCTGGCCGCCGCCGGGTTTTCGGCCAAGAGCGCCGCATTGGTTTCCGCGAGAAAGCGGATGGCAATCGCGACCTTCAAGAGCACCCTGCGATCCTCCTGCACCATGGTGCGAATCCACCGGTTTGCAAAGCGCACATGGTTGA
>Ga0210403_10003080_pt1 | contig 14775 bp, 8 predicted proteins | sample IncBWC19MmetaG_FD_150863 | JGI IMG/M metagenome (GOLD analysis project Ga0210403, IMG submission 150863) | Forest soil microbial communities from Barre Woods Harvard Forest LTER site, Petersham, Massachusetts, United States - Inc-BW-C-19-M | ecosystem: Environmental > Terrestrial > Soil >... | reverse complement strand
AGGAAGCTTTGCAGCAAGCCCAGGCCGATCTCGCGCGTCTCAATCGGGTAATGCTGCTGGGAGAGATGACGGCTTCCATCGCGCACGAAGTCAACCAGCCGATCACCGCGGTGATCACCAACGCCAATGCCGGTTTGCGTTGGCTCGGCGCGCAACAGCCTGATCTGGATGAAGTCCGGCAGGCGCTCGGTCGTATCGTCCGGGACGGCACTCGCGCCGGCGAGGTTATTGGTCGCATTCGCGCCCTCGTCAGGAAAGTGCCGCCGCGCCGAGACCGCTTGGACATCAATGAGGCAATCCGCGAAGTCACGGCTCTGACCGAGACCGAGATCCAGCGCAATGGCGTGCGGCTGCAGAGCCGGCTTGCCGACGGCCTGCCCCTCGTCTCGGCCGATCGCGTCCAGCTGCAGCAAGTAATGATCAATCTAATCGTCAACGCGATCGAAGCGATGAGCGGCGTCAGCGGGCGACCGCGCGAGCTCACGATCGTGTCCGGCGCGGATGATGCGAGCGACATGCTCGTCGAAGTACGGGACACCGGTCCGGGGCTCGATCCGGAGCAACGCGACCGACTGTTCCAGTCCTTCTACACGACCAAGCCCGATGGGATTGGCATGGGACTGGCGATCAGCCGCTCGATCGCCGAGGCCCATGGCGGGCGGCTATCGGTATCGCCGAATAAGCCTTGCGGCGCCGTCTTTCGCTTGACGCTGCCGGTCGGCAATGGGCTCTCCGGCAGCCCGGAACGATCGTGCCGCTAGCCGGCGCCGGCGGTTCGCGGACACGTTGTGCCGGGAAGAGCGCAACCGCAGGAGCCCGGGTGGAGCATGGTATGGGTGTGGGACTGTCGATCGGCCGTTCGATCATCGAGGCGCATGGCGGAGGGGTATGGGCCACGCCAAACGTACCCCACGAGGCCGGTCACCCCGCCTCAGCAGGGGGCGATCGTGTCGTAGCAGACGTTCGCCGCGGACAGGGTCACTCCAATGCGGCGACGCCCAACAAATGCGATTGCGTTCCGTCGTCCGAGCTGCGGAACAGGTTTATCGCCGGGATGCCGCACAGCGCCTCGGTTCGTTGGCGCAGGACCGACGTATCGGTGCACGGGCCGGTTACAAGGCTGATCGCGAGCCCGATTTCCGCAAGCGCATGCTTCGCGCCCAAGGCGCCCAGCGCATCGGCGGCGGCAAGGATTATCTTGAGATCCGAGCGGCGCGCCTTCAGACAGGCGAGGAGCTCGGGCGCATTAGCAGAGACCGGATCGCCGGCGCATTCCACCACCACGGCGTCGGCGGGTAGCGACAGGCAGAAATCGAGCATATTGCCAAGGACATCGCTGATCCCTCGGCGCCCCGGCGGATAGGTGGTCGGAAGTCCAAAATCGACGCAATCGAGAGCCTGCGCTGCGCCGAAATCCTGATATCGCGCGATCTCGGCAATCGATGGGGTTCCGGTCGCCTTCAAGGCGATCACGGTCGTATGACCCTGCATGAGCAGCGCACGCAAGACAGCGGTCCCCGCGGTGGTCTTGCCGACCTCCGTTGTGGTCCCGAGCATGAGATAGACCGGCGCGTCACGATCCGTTCCACCCGCGCCCGTCACCGCGAATTGCCGAATGTTCAGCGGTCTGCCGCGGTCCCCGCAGACCACCCCCACATAGCGTACGCGCGCGAGGCTGCCCATTTCCAGAGGCGAGTTACTGATCAGTTCACCAACCACTCCGGTATCCGAAAGCACCCAGTAGTCGTTGCCTGGAACGAGCCCGCCCTGGGGAACGGCGCCAACAGCAAAACGTCTCGTTTGACGGTACCCCGGCGTCGCGAGGAAGGCATCGCCCGGGACGATTTCCATCATCCGGCCGGTCGGGGATTCCACCGTGATCGGGAAGGAGTCATCCGGCAACTCGAAGGCGCAGACGTCGCCCTCACCGCCACGTTTCGATCGGCATCGAACCTCTTGGAGGGGCGGCACGCGCCGCAAGGTGGAAGTACGCTTGAGATTCGCGGGAAGGCTTCCGGTGGTCATTCGGATGGAGGTCTGCGCCTTCTCGTCGGCGATGGTGGGGCTCTCCCGCCCCGCGGCGATGGCGAGGGACCACCACCCGGGGTCGTTGAAGAGGCTCCTGACGATGTCTGGGAGCCTCGTGTTGCCCGGCTGACTCGCCTCGCCTGATGGCCGGCATAGATATGGATCGATTCACCGCTGGAGCGGATCTCAGACAAAATCCCATCGCGTTCAGGCTGCGAGATCTCCAAAATGTTGGCGATTTGTTGAAGCTTGTCCCTGTCGATAGGCACCTTAAGAACAATGTTGCGATTGCGCGTCGTTATCACACATCCTCCCATCGCTTCCTCCGGTGCTAATCGACCCTACGGGGGGACAGGCGAGCTGGTCCCCCACGATCACTCTAGCAACTGTTGTATTCATGGCAAGAATCTTTGACCCTCTGGTTGCGCATTTGAAACAAGCGAGGCGCCCCCGATATGCTTGGCGGTTGTCGAGTGACCTTGGGCGTCGCTTGGGCGCGCTCAACCTGACGGCTCCCACGGACGCTGTCAGGACGCGCCGAGCGAGCTGGTCGAAGGCAAGCTCAGGCCTGCGGCAGCACCGGGCTGTGGGCTGCTCGAGCTGTCCGCATCCTAACTCAGCTCGTCGAGCAGTTCCTTGGCACTCTTAAGGTCCGGCGTGTCGAACCCCTCGGTGAACCACGCGTAGATCGGGGCGAGAAGGCCGCACGCTTCGGCACGGCTACCCTGGTCGCGGCGGAGACGGGCGAGGCTGACCGCGGCGCGCAATTCCCAGAGCTTGGCCTCCTGCTCATCGGCGATCGTCAGAGCCTTGCTAAAGAGCTCCTCGGCGGCTTCGGAAACCCCCTGGCGCAGCAGCAACTCGCCTTTATGCCGATACAGTTCAGCCGCGAACCAGCGTTCCCCTGTTCTCTCGACAACCTGCAAGGCCTCCTCCAACAGGGACAATGCCTCCTCAGGTTGTCCTGCGATCGCGCAGGCCTTCGCCAGGACGGCGATGTAATAGGGCATCCGAGTCTCGGCACCGGTGGCGCGGTAAGCTCTCAAGCCGGTGCGCAGCAGAGACATCCCCTCTGCCACCTCGCCGGTCCCAGCCTTGCCGCACCCGCGATAGATCGTCCCCAGCGCCCGGTACAACGGGAAACCCTGCTCGGTCGCCACCGCAATCAGCTGGCCCGCACGCTCATCCAACGCCACGTTATCTCCACCCAGGGAAAGCAACCTGCTCCCCTGCGCCAGGCTCGCCGCCAAAGACGGCGGATGCGCCAGCGTCAAAGCCTCGGCGATCGCCGCATTACTGCGCGCCAATGCCTGGTCCGGAAAGCCGAGACAGAAAAGGGCAATCCCTAATTGCCCGCTCGCGCTCACCCGCGGATGGCTCCCGGTCTGATGGAGAAGCGAGCGGTGAGAGATTGGATCATAAAGCGCAAGAACCTGATCCAGATGGCACCGTGAAGAACCAAACCTGCCGACAAGCATCAGGTCTCGACCGTAGCAGTCGTGGCCCAGAACGAGCCCGGCGGAGTCCCCGCGCTGGCGGCTCAGGCGCAGCAAATCCTCGTCCAAGCGCTGCGCTCGGTCGAATTCGCCGCGGTACATGTGATGGCGAGACTGGCCATAAGGAACGTGAAGAAACTCCGAAGAAGAGCCCAGCTGCTCCCACAACTCTCTCGCGCGGGCGAAGGCATGGCCCATTTCCGGCGTCCCCTGGCCTTTGACGAAACGCAAGGCCGCACCCAGGGCGCTCCAAAACTCAAGCTCCTGCTGCTGGCGCTGGCGGTTGTCCGGCAACAGGGCCAGCTGGTCCAGCCCCTTCTGCAACTGCGCGGCCGCTTCCACCATCGCCGAGCGGGCGGCCGACCTCCGACCGGCCTGGCCCCAATAGGCAACGGATTTCTCGACGAGCCCGGCCTCGACGTAATGCTGCGCTAAGAGTTCCGGCTGGCTGTCCATCAGCTCGGGAAAATGGGTTTCGAGCGCGTCGGCGATTTGCGCGTGCAGTTGCTGCCGAGAGCTGCGCAGCAGGCTGCCGTGCGCCGCGTCCTGCACCAGCACGTGCTTGAAACTATAGACCGCATCCGGTGGTGTGCCGCGCTGGAAGACCAGCTCGGATGCGACGAGCCGGCCGAGAGCAGCTTGGAGCTCGTCCTCAGAAAGCCGGGAGACGGCGCGCAGCAGCGCGTAGGAAAACTCGCGTCCTATCGCCGCGCCGATCTGCGCCACCAGCCTCACCGACGCCAAGCGGTCCAGCCGCGCCATCAGCGAGTCCTGCAACGTCGTCGGGATCGCAAAAGGCTGCAGCGCGCGGTCGAGCACGTAACGATGGCCCTCTTCACGTAGGACACCGCTCTCCAGAACGCTCTTGGTCAACTCTTCGACAAAAAGCGGCACGCCATCCGTGCGATTGGCGATCTGCTCGCTCACCTCCTCGGGCAACGGTTTGCCACCGGCGATCTGCTCGACCAACACGGTCCGGTCGCGGCGGTCCAGGCGGTTGAGCGCCAGCATCGTCACCTGCGACTGGCCGATCCACGGCGGCTGGAATTCAGAGCGGAACGTGATGATTAGCAGCACCGGCAGGCTGCGGACACGTTCGACGGTGAGGTCGAGCAGCTCGCGCGAGGTCGGGTCCATCCAATGCGCGTCCTCGAAGATCATGACCACTGGCTGCTGACGCGATAGACCCTCGATCTGCCGGATCAGCGCCTCCAGTGTCCGCTCCTTTTTGCGCTGGGGACCGAAGTCGGGCAACTGGTGGCGATCCGAGGCTGGCAACGACAGCAGATCGGCGAGAAATGCCACATCCTCTGCGGGCGGCGCGGCACGGGCGAGCACGACCTCGAGCTTGTCCCGTTTGACGGCAGGCGGATCGTCGATGGCAAACCCAGACGTTCGACCGAGCTGGTCGATGAACGGGAACAGTGCACTGTCCTGGTAACTGGGCGAGCAGAAATAGCGCAGACGAAGGTGCGGCTCGAGGTTGAGGCGTTCTTCCAGCTCCGCGGCGATGCGCGACTTGCCGATGCCAGGTTCGCCGGAGATCAGCACGACCTGACCGTCGCCGGCCTTGGCACGCGCCCAGCGGCGCAGCAGCAAATCGATTTCCTCGTCGCGGCCAACCAGGGGTGCCAATGCCGATCCGCGCAGGGCCTCGAACCGGCTCGCGACGGCGCTCGGACGCAGGACTTGCCAGGCCGGCACCGGTGCGGCGATGCCCTTGACCTCGACCGTCCCGAGGTCGCGGTACTCGAAGAGGTTGCCGATCAGCCGGCGTGTGCCCGCACCTATCACGACCGTTTCCGGCTCGGCCAAGGCCTGCAGGCGGGCGGCGAGGTTCGGCGTCTCGCCGACAACCGATTGTTCTTGCGCCGCGCCATGGCCGATCAGATCGCCGACGATCACCAGCCCGGTAGCGATACCGACACGCGCTTGAAGCTTGACCGATTCGACATCGAGGCGACCGACGGCGTCGATCGCGCCCAGCCCCGCTCGTACCGCCCGCTCGGCGTCGTCCTCATGGGCTTGCGGGTAGCCGAAATACACCAAGACGCCGTCGCCCATATACCTGGAGACAAAGCCGCCGGCCCTGGCGACTATTTCGGCGACAGCGCGGTGATAGGCGGCGATCACCTCGCGCAGATCCTCGGGATCGAGCCGCGCCGAGAGTGCGGTCGAGCCGACCAGGTCGCAGAACATCACCGTCAGCTGCCGGCGTTCGGCCTCGGCTTGCGGCGGTGCATCGGGGGATGCCGCGGTCGAGGCTACGTCAGAACCGAGCGCCGAGATGGCGTCGAGCAACCGGCGGCGGTGCCCGATCGACCTGACGCCGAGCTCGCGTAGATCCTCGCCCGTGAGCCGGCGCAAAACCTCTGCGTCAATGTCGTTGTCGCGGAACGCGGGCGCATATTGTTCGAGCCCGAGGCCGCGCAGCCATTCGGCCACATCCATCGGTGTTACCAGAAACGGCAAGCCTCAGTAGCCATTACAACCCCGGCCCGGCCTTCTGTCCAGGCTGCCCGAGGGCTACCAACTCTTCGAGAGTCGTGGCATCGCCAAAGACGCACCGCTACAGATACGTGCGCAAGTGCGGATCGCGGGCAGGAGCACCAGCATCGCATTCTATGTCCCATCTTGATTTTTGGGCAGAATTACTGGCTGCCAAGAAAGTCTTCGATTTTGGGTTTTTAGTGGGCAAAGCCCCTTCCGGCACGCTCTGCCGTTGGGTGACCGCAAAGCAGTTATTGACAAAATCATACATATTGTGATATACGTAATAAAATGAAAAATGCGGCTGCGATTTTGGAAGTCTCGCTCGACTGCATCGCATAGCCGTCACGACCTGATCTCGACCTGATAAAACATGTAAAGCAGGAGCCGATGCTGCGACCGGGAGCTGGTGTCTCATTCCCTTCGGTTCCGACCCGGTCAAAGCGCTTTGCACGATCCGTCGAATTCGTCGGGGCAATATCCTCATGTCGCAGCCACAACGGCCACGATGACCCGCGACGCTGGTGTCGGTCGTCGGGGCCGGTTGCTCGGGCAGCCTCTCCCGCCACAACTCCTCCATGCGGGTACGGATTGTCTTGAAATCGTCAGCTGCTCGGGGCCGTGGCATCAAACCTTCCGGGCCCCACACCAACGTGCGACAGTAGCGTTCGCCATTGCGTAAATCCAAGACTTCGGCCTCGCGCCGGCATGGTGTGTCCGCTAAGATCACTTGCCTCGCATAGGTCCGAAAGGAGACGGGTCATGGCTCTCACCTACAACACCATCGACGCCGACGGCCATATTCTGGAGCCGCTCGATCTCTGGGACAAATACATCGATCCCGAATTCCGCGAGCGCCGGCCGCGATTTGTCATCGACGAGAACGGTAAGGAGCGCCTCAAGGTCGAGGGCAAACTGCTGGGCAATCCGCGCGGGATCGGCAGCCTCGGCTCGGTCGGCGTCCGGCAGGGCACTGTCAAGCCCGACACCCTCAAATATGCCGAAGGGAAGAAGGGCGGGTTCGACCCGCATGCCCGCATCGTGGACATGAATTCCGACGGGATCGACGCCGCTTTCCTGTATCCGAGCCTCGGCCTATTCGCCGGCGCCGTCGAGGACCCCGGGCTCGCGGCCGGGATGTGCCGCGCCTACAACCGCTGGCTCGCCGATTACTGCAAGCCCTATCCCGACCGGCTGTTCGGGGTCGCGATGCTGCCGATGCAGTCGGTCGAGCTCGCGATAGAAGAGATGCGCTACGCTCGCGAAGCGCTCGGGATGCGCGGCGGGTTCCTGCGGCCGAACCCGTACCATGGCAACAAGATGATCAGTGACCCGATATACGAGCCGTTCTGGAGGATGGCCGAGGAGCTCGACTTCTCGATCGGCTTTCACGAGGGCTCGACCACCGCGATGCCCACCGTCGGCGTCGACCGCTTCGAGGGGGACCGCGCGGCGCGCCATATGATCAGCCATACGATGGAGATGATGCTCGCGGCGATGAGCGTGATCTGGGGCGGTGTGGTAGATCGCCACCCGCGATTGCGCATCGCCTTCCTCGAATCGGGCGGCGGCTGGATCGCGCCCTGGCTCGACCGCATGGACCGGCATTTCGACGACCGGGGGTTCAACGATACCGCCCCGAAGATGCGGCCGAGCGAGCTCTTCCAGCGGAATTGCTGGATCTCGTTCGAGCCGGTCGAGAACAGCATCGCCGTTCTGGCCGACTATATCGGCCCACACAAGATCATGTGGGCGACCGATTATCCGCATCAGGACGGCTTCTTCCCGGGAGCGCCTGACATGATCCGCCAGCGGCTCGGGCCGCTGTCGCCCGCGGCGAGACACCAGGTTTTGGCCGGCGGCGCGATGGGGTTCTACGCCTTGCAGTGACGGCCGAGCTTCGTTTCCCGCCCAGCCAGGCCCTGGCGACAATGCCAGGGCCTATTTCTTGTGCATGATGGCCCCGCGACATTTGAGCGATTTTCTGATTGTTGGTGCTGGCGCTGCGGGCCTGATGGCGGCCCGCAAGCTCGCGCGCGCAGGCAAAAGAGTGACGATAGTCGAGGCGCGAGACCGTTGCGGCGGGCGCATCTACCCGCTGCCGGTTCAGGAATTTGGCTACCTGGCGGAGGGCGGCGCCGAGTTTGTTCACGGCGCCGCGCCGGTGACACGCGGCTTGATGCGCGAAGCAGGAGTCTCGCTGTTGCCCCGCGCCGGTACCCGATGGAGTTCCCGTTCGGGTGCGTTATTGTCCGACGACTATTCGGTTCCTCATATGGATCGGTTTTACCGAGCCTTGGCCACCGTGAAAGCCGATCTGCCGATTGCCGATTTCCTGGAGGCGCATTTTGCAGACCGGCAATACGATCGGCTGCGGCGGGCAATCACGCGGACGGTCGAGGGCTACGACGCAGCCGACCCGCGCCGTGCCAGCACCGTCGCACTCCGCGACGAGTGGATGGCCCGGGACGAGGGTCAGCACGGGCGGATCAGGGGAGGCTATGGCGCGCTCGTCGATTACCTCGCATCCGAATCCCGCAGGCACGGTGCCGCGATCCATCTCGGCGCTTGCGTAACCGCGATCGACGAGACGCGCGGAGGGATTGCCGCTCGCTGTTGCGACGGCGCGTTCTTCGAGGGCGATGCCGCGATCATTACCGTGTCACCGCTGCTCCTGTCCGAAATCATGCTTCCGCCGGCGGCGCGCGAGCGGGCAGCAGCCATTGCGGATATCGGGTTCGGCAACGTCGTCAAGATCCTGTTGCGCTTCGCCACGAAATGGTGGGCCGATCATCAGGGATTGGATCTGGCCGACTTGTCCTTCCTCGTTTCCGACGCGACAGTCCCGACCTGGTGGACACAGCATCCGGCCAGCCATCCGGTGCTGACGGGCTGGTTCGCGGGACCCAAGGCCGACACAGTGTCGTCACTCGCGGCGGACGACCTCGTCGAGCTGGGGATCGCCTCGCTCGCCGAGATTTTCGATCTCTCTCCCGACAGCATTCGGAAGGATCTCGTCTCCTCGCGAGCGATCAACTGGCGCAACGACCCGTTTGCGCGCGGCGCCTATTCCTATGCCACGCCCAAGACACGGGCAGCGCAGTCAGCCCTGAGAAAGCCGGGTGGGGCCATAATTTTTGCCGGCGAGGCGCTCTATGCCGGCCCGGATATGGGCACGGTGGAGGCGGCCCTGGCCAGCGGACTAGAAACAGCGCAGATGATCCTGGCCACAGGACCGTAGGCGCAGCGAGTATCCTATTAGGGTCGAACCCACCAGTTCGATCGCGTCCGTCGCGATGGCTGCTATCGGGCGCAATCCCAACGGACCCTTTGCTCAACTGGCGGCGGCGAGCTTGTCCTGCGTCTTCGTTTCGAAGTCGCCGGCGTCGTGGCGCTCGTGCAACTGGCTCGACGGCTCGCCGGAGGTGCGGTTGACCATCCGCCCGCGCTTCACCGCCGGCCGCTCGTAGATCATGTCGGCCCAGCGCTGGACGTTCTTGTATTCGTGCACGCTGAGAAACTCGGTGGCGCCGTATTGCCCGAACTTGGCCAGCCCGCCATACCAGGGCCAGATCGCCATGTCCGCGATCGTATAGGCCTGCCCGGCGACGTACTCGCTTTCCGCCAAGCGCCGATCGAGCACGTCGAGCAGGCGCTTCGTCTCCATCGTAAAGCGGTCGATCGCATATTCGATCTTGACCGGTGCATAGGCGTAGAAATGGCCAAAGCCGCCGCCGACATAGGGCGTGCTGCCCATCTGCCAGAACAGCCAGGACAGGCATTCGGCGCGCGCGCTGATCTCGGTCGGCAGAAATTCCCTGAACTTCTCGGCTAGGTACATCAAGATCGCGCCGGTCTCGAAGACCCGGATCGGCTTGGGGCCGCCGCGGTCGACCAGCGCCGGGATCTTGGAGTTGGGGTTCACCGCCACAAAGCCGCTGCCGAACTGGTCACCGTTGCCGATCCGGATCAGCCAGGCGTCGTACTCGGCACCTTCATGCCCGAGCGCAAGCAGCTCTTCGAGCATGACGGTGACCTTCACGCCATTCGGCGTGCCCTGCGAGTAGAGCTGCAGCGGATGGCGGCCGACCGGCAGCTCCTTCTCGTGCGTCGCCCCCGCGATCGGGCGGTTGATGTTCTCGAACCTGCCGCCGCTCGGCTTCGTCCAAGTCCAGACGTTGGGGGGGTTGTATTCGGGCGTGTCGGTCATTCCTGAAGCTCCAACTGTCTTGCGGGGTCAATCGGCTCATCTTACACGATAGCTCGGCCGTCGCACGCGCCGCACGCCAGACTGCTCTCGACCACATTTGGCTGGCTTGCCGGTTTGGACCGTGTTGCAGTCAACGGGAAAGACCGACGCGATGACCTCAACATGATCGAGGCGGCGGCTCGCCCCCCCTCCATCGCACAGCGGCTGTTGCCAGTCCTGGGCTGGCTTCCCGGCTACCGCCGCGCGTGGCTCTTGCCGGATCTTTTGGCGGGCCTCGCGGTCTGGGCGGTGATGGTGCCGGAGGGCATGGCCTATGCCGGCATCGTCGGGGTGCCGCCAATCATGGGGGTCTACACAATCGTCCCGCCGCTGATTGCCTACGCGCTGCTCGGCACCTCGCGCCTGCTGGTCGTCGGCCCGGACACCGCGACCGGCCTGATCTCTGCGCTGACCGTCGGCGCCATCGCGGTGCGGGGAACTGCGGAGTTCAATACGCTCACCTCCAGCCTCGCAATCTTGATCGGCGTCATATTCCTGCTTTTCGGCGCGCTGCGCATGGGCTGGGTCGCCGCGTTCATCCCTACTCCAGTGATGCGAGGCTTCATCGAGGGCCTCGTCTGCGTCACCATCATCGGCCAGGTGCCACATCTGCTGGGCATCGAGGGTGCATCCGGCAACTTCTTCGCCAAGCTCTGGTTCGTGCTGCGGCATCTACCGGACACCGCACTCGCCCCGGCGCTGACCGGCGTGCTCAGCCTCATGGCGATGCTGCTGCTGCGCCGCCTGGTACCGCGTGTACCAGCGGCCCTAGTGGTCGCGGTCGTGGCCACGATCCTCGTCGGCCTCGTCGACGGCGAAGCCGCCGCTGTGAGCGTGGTCGGCGACCTTCCGTCTGGGCTTCCCCACCTGGCGCTGCCCAACCTCGACCCCGCAATATTGCGGGACCTCCTGCCCGGCGCGCTCGCCATCGTGCTGGTCGGCTATGCCGAGGCGCTCGGCGCGGCAAAGGCCGCGGCAATGCAGGGCGGCGGCGATATTGATCCGAATCAGGAGCTGGTCGCGCACGGGCCCGCCAATATTTTGAGCGGCCTTTTCGGCGGCTTCCTCGTCGTCGGCAGCCTGTCCAAGACCTCCGTGGCCATGGCGGCCGGCGCCCGCACCCAGCTCGCCAACCTCGTTGCAGCGGTCTTTTGCTTTCTCACGCTGGTGTTGTTGACGCCGTTGTTCCGGGGCATGCCGCACCCCGCACTTGCCGCCATTGTCATCGCCGCGATGCTTCACCTCTCCAAGCCCGGCTATTTGCGCGACCTGCTCGCCCGCAGTCGTTGGGAGTTCGCCATCGCCGCGATCGTCGTCGCCGGAGAGCTGACATTGGGCGTCCTGCACGGCATTGCTCTCGGCGTGGTGCTCTCGCTGCTGCTGCTGGTCTATCGAACCAGCCATCCGCGAGGCGCGGTGCTGGGCCAGCTGCCGGGCGAGGAGGCTTATCGCGACGTTCGGCTCCACCCCGAGGCGCGCACCTTCCCCGGGCTGCTGATTTGGCGCCCGGGCGGCGACCTCTTCTTTGTAGGCATCGGTCGACACAACGAGGAGCTGAAGGCGGCGCTGGCCGCGAGCGACCCGCCGGCGAAGCATGTGCTTATCGACGCAGAGTCGGTGAACTTCATCGACATTACCGCCTGCGACGCGCTGTTGGACACTATCAAGGAACTACAAAACCGAGGGATCACCTTCGCCTCCACCCGCGTGCGAGACGAGGTGCGGGAGCGGATGCGGCTCGGGGGCATAGAGGCTGCCGTCGGTCCCGCCAACTTCTACGAACGCGTGACCGACGGCGTGCGCGCCCGGCAACAACAAGACAGATAGGCGCGGGGCGATCGAGCCCTGCGCGCGGTGGGTCATTCGACATTAGCCATATCGTACAATCGATGCAGTCGCTGGGAGAACCACATCGTCAGCCGGTTCGCCGGCACGGCCTCGCCGAGTTCGTTCGAGGCAGCCAGTTGACCGGCGGCTTGCCGCTGCGCCAACGCGCGGCAGAGTCCTTGGCCGACCTCCGGTCGCGCCTGCAGGATCGGCGATAGGTCGGCATTTGCCAGCTCGTAGATCGTGGCGGGGATCAGCGCGCTGATTCTCGCGGTGGCCGGGGCTCCGGTTAGCATGCCGATCTCGCCGTAGTGGTCGCCCGGCCCTAGCCGCAGTAGTTCGATCTCCCCCTCGCTCTCTTCCCGCGTGAACGACAGCACACCGCTGCCGACAATAAACAGCGATTGCAGCACCGTCCCCGGTTCAACCAGCGTTTCGCCCTGGTCATGGGAATTCTGCTTCAGCTTTGCTGCTATCTCCTTGCGCTCGTCTGGGGTCAAGCTAGCGAAAATCTCCACCAGTTCGAGCAGTTTTTCGGGACCCGTCTTCGTTGCTTGGGTGGCCTGATCTTCGACAGCCCGGCCGGCCTGGTTCTGGGTCGTTGCCAGATCGATACCGGCTGCGGCGAGATGGCGGAAAATCAGATCGAACAATTGGTTCTGCGCCCGCGTGGACGAGCCCAGCTCCTCGACGAAGAAGGTTATTTCGAACTCCGTGTACGTGGCGTTGATCGATTTTACGGTGACGCTCGGGGCGGGTGTTGCCACGATCAGCCGATTGTTCAGGATCGCATGCTCCAGGATCTCGGTGCCGGCCGAGGGGGCTGTCCTGGCGTCGAGCTGCACGGTTATCGTCACGCCGTGGATCCCTGAGGGCGAGCTGACATTGACGATCTTCGATTTGGCGATCGTGCTGTTCGGCACGATCGCAAGATCCCGCCGCCCGGTCAGGACGTGCGTCGCGCGCCAGTTCATCTCGATGACGCGACCGTCCGTTCCCCCGTCGATGCTGATCCAATCGCCTGGCCGATAGGGCCGGCTAAAGCTCAGCACAACGCCGGAAAACACGTCGCCGAGCGTGCTCTGGAGGGCGAGGCCGAGAATGATCGCAACCGCACCCGAGGTCGCGAGCAACCCTTGGATCGGGAGATCGAAGACATAGGCGATCACGGCGAAGAGGGCCGCGAGATAAATCAGGCCCGCGAACAAATCCTGCAGCAGCTTGCCTTCGCGCGGCCGGTGCTCGACGATAATGAAGGCGCGGAGAAAGCCGACCAGGAACCACGCTGTCCAGAACCACCAAGCGACCTTGAGCGCGCCGTGGACCACGTCGAGAAACGGCGTGCCGGTAAGCTGAAGCGGCTGGTAGGGGACGATACCTGCATTAACCAGAACAATCGTCAGAAGGATCAGAAACACGACCCGTATGATGGCTCGCGTGAAGGGTTGCTTCTTCAGCAGGAAATGCGTCGTCAGCCCGCCGAGCACCATCAGACCAAACGCGACGACGAGGGGATCACGCTCGGCCGTGTCGATTACCGCGGATAAATCGATCATGCTGATCCTTCCCTGCTCGCCCAGGACTACGCCGGATTTATAGCAGCAACCCAAAGGGAGGGGCCGATGCGCGACCGCATCCTCGTCATCAACCCGAACTCGACCCCCGCGGTCACACGCGCCATCGACGATGCAATGGCGCCGCTGCGCATCCCCGGCGGTCCCGAAATCGCCTGCCTCACTCTCGAGGAAGGACCGCCGGGGGTCGAGAGTCAGAGCGATGCCGATAGTGTGATCCTGCCGCTCTGCCGCGTGATCGGCGAGCAGGAAGCCGATGCCGCGGCCTTTGTCATTGCCTGTTTCAGTGACCCCGGCCTGTTCTCGGCCCGCGAGGCGACCCAAAAGCCCGTACTCGGCATCGCCGAATGCGGGATCCTGGCCGCGCTGACCCTCGGCCACCGCTTTGGCGTGATCTCGATCCTGGCGCGCTCGGTGCCGCGGCATTTGCGCTACATCGCGGCGATGGGCGTCGCCTCACGGCTCGCCGGCGATCTGCCGATCGGCCTCGGCGTCACTGAGCTCGCCGACGAGCGCGCGACCCTGACTCGCATGATCGATGTCGGCCGCCGGTTGCGCGACCAGCACGGTGCCGACGTGCTCGTCATGGGGTGCGCCGGGATGGCGCGCTACCGCGGCGATCTCGAAGAGGCCATCCAAATCCCGGTCGTCGAACCAACCCAGGCGGCGGTCACAATGGCGATCGGCCGCGTCCGCCTGAGGTGGAGACGGAGTCTGGCACAGCAGTAAGTTTGTCATTCCGGAATTCCGCGGAGCGGCATGTCCGGAACCTATGAACACGAACCCCTCATAGACAGCCTGGGCCAATGTCAATGGGTTCCGGGCTCGCGGCCAGAGCCGCGCCCCGGAATGACGGGACGTGATTCCTACCCGGCCATGCGTACGCTCGGCACTTCGCGCGGGATGATCAGGTTACAGCCGGTCGTCGCCTTCACCTCGTCGACTGTGACGCCGGGGGCGATTTCGCGCAGCGCCAGGCCCTCTTTTGTCACTTCGAAGAGCCCGAAATTGGTGGCGACGAGGTTGACCACACCGCGCGCGGTGGCGGGGATCGCGCAGCGCTCGACGAGACGCGGCTTGCCGTCGCGCGTCTGATGCTCCATGGCGACAA
>Ga0210403_10003078_pt1 | contig 14778 bp, 6 predicted proteins | sample IncBWC19MmetaG_FD_150863 | JGI IMG/M metagenome (GOLD analysis project Ga0210403, IMG submission 150863) | Forest soil microbial communities from Barre Woods Harvard Forest LTER site, Petersham, Massachusetts, United States - Inc-BW-C-19-M | ecosystem: Environmental > Terrestrial > Soil >... | reverse complement strand
AGATATTCACGGCGCCGTTGGTTGGATCGACAGAGATCCACGGGTAGAAACGATCGACGCCGAATCCCAGCGGATCGGTCACTGCTGCGCGCTGAGACCACGTCGCTCCGTTGTCGTCTGAGAAAGAGACGAAGATATCGGTTACGCCTAGCGACGTGAGGTCCATCCATGCGCAATAGAGGCGGCCGTTGTGACTGCGGCCGTTGTGACTGCCGCCGCTGCGATCGCTGTCGCAGGCGGGATACAGCAGGGCGCCGCGGAACGAGATCGACGGAATGGCGATGTCGAAGGCAAGGTTGTTCGTGGAGATGGTGACCGGCGTGCCCCAGCTCGCGCCTGCGTCGAAGGAGCGGTTGAAGACGATGGAGTGTGCGAGGTAATCGTTCCAGGCTACGTAGAGCTCGCCGCCGGGACCGACAAATGGCACTGCGCCGATGGAGCGGCCCGGCCCGTGGGGATCGTCCGCACGCGCAATGCTGAAGCTGGCGCCGCGATCGGAAGAGGTTGCGACTCGAATTCCACCCCCACCGGATCCGCCGCTGGCTGCATCCCAGGCGACATAAACATTATCCCGAAATGGGCTGCGGGGATTGCGGTCGGCGGTGATCATCGGCTTGTCGTTGAAATGATCGCTGCCGCCGGAAAAACTAAAGAAGGTTGCGGCAGGGAAGCTCTTGCCTCCGTCGGTCGATTTCGCCACCGCCATCTCTGTGCCGTTGATGCCGTTGCCGTTTCCGAAAAAAACAACGATGTAGCTGTAGAAGAGATTTCCCTGGGTGTCGAATACCAAGCTGGGATCGGAGCCGAAGTCGAAGCCATTGGCGCCTTTGGCGGGCGGGAGAGGCGCATCGGCGCCGGTCCAGGTTGAGCCGCCGTCGAAGGTGGCGTACGCGCGCATGGGAAGACGGAAAATCTCGTTCGATCCGCCGGCGAGGTTCGTCGGCTTGCTGGTGTTCACGGTAATGAAGGTCTCGCTTTGGGGTCCGCACTCGTTGGAAACGTCTACGTTAGGGCCGACCGGAGCGGAATTGCTTTGTCCAGCGTTCCCGTTCGGGGAATGCGTCGAGAGATACTGGTATTTGTTCCACCAGGTCGGATTATCGGGCGTATTGGTTTGGCCCATGGCCGCGAGGGCAAACAAGAGAAAGCAAGCCAGGACTGTCTGCCGGTTCAATGCACGCATAAATACTCCTTGGATCGAAGAATCCGGGGGCAGCATCTGACCACAACTGGGCTTAGGTGCGCAAGCGTGCTCGCGCCTACCAGACGCGCCTATGATGTCGCACTGGGTAACGCCGGCGATCGCCGACTTGGTTCTAGTTGCCGGTGTAGCTGACGCGCCAGATTGACTCTGATCCGTCGTCGCTTACCAGCAATGATCCGTCTGGGGCGACTGCGACTCCGACTGGGCGTCCCCAGACGTCGCCGTCGGGAGTTACAAAGCCGGTTAGGAAGTCTTCGTATTCGCCGCTGGCGTGGCCGGTCTGGTGCAAGGGCACGCGGATCACTTCGTAACCGGTGCGTAGCTTGCGGTTCCAGGAGCCGTGCTCGGAGGCAAAGATGTCACCCTCGTATTTCGCTGGAAATTGTTTTCCATCGTAGAAGAGCATCTCGAGCGAGGCGTTGTGCGGTTGCACGAGGACGTCGGGGACGATCACCTTGTCCTTCAGCTCGGGATGCTTCCCTTTATGGCGCGGATCCTGGTGCCCGCCGATGTAATACCAGGGCCATCCGTAGAAGCCTCCATCTTGGACATGAGTGATGTACTCCGGCGGTAGGTCGTCGCCGATGTTGTCGCGCTCGTTGACTGAACACCACGGCTCGCCCGTTTTGGGATTGACGGCAATTCCGACGCAATTGCGAATGCCGGAGGCGAAGACGCGGCGTCCGGAGCCGTCAGGATTGAACTCGAGCACGTCGGCGCGCTCGAACTCCACGGGATTGTTGTCGGTGTCGTCGACATTGGAATGTGAGCCGACGGAGACGTACATCTTCTTGCCGTCGTTGGAGAACGCGATGTCGCGGGTCCAGTGTCCGCCGCCACGCAAGCGGCCGCCACCTGGAAGATCGGCAATCTTCTCGCTTTGGCCGCGAGCCTTCAGGTCGCCGTTGCTGTAGGGAAAGCGAACGACCGAACCGGTGTTGCCGATGTAGATCCACTGCGGATTCGGTCCGACGGGATAAAAGGCGATTCCGAAAGGCTTGTTGAGGCCGGTAGCGAAGTTCTCGCTGCGCTCGGCTTTGCCGTCCTTTGTCACGCCGCGAAAGACCTTGATGATTCCCGGATCGCTCTCGGCCAGAAAGAGGTCGCCGTTCGGTGCGGTGCGGATCTCGCGCGGATTCTCGAGGCCGCTGGCATAGAGATCGACTTTGAATCCCGCGGGAGCTTTCGGCCATGCGTCCTTCGGGCGGGGAACGAGGCGCGGGCCGTTGTCCACTGCCTTGCTTGCATAGGGCTCCGGCAGATCGGCGACGGTGATCTTGTGCGCGACGCCGGGGGCCTGGGTGCGGTAGTCGCTGTACGTGGTCGGCTTCTGCGTTTGCGCGCGGAAGAGGTGCGTGATCGTGAACACGACGGCGAAGGAGGCAAAGATCGTCAGGAGTTTCGGCTTTTTCATAGCTTCATCCCCGTTAACGATAGCAGGATGGGCGAGAAGCGCACGGCCGGCGTTTCACTAAGAAAAATGGCCCCGAGCAATACCGCGGGGCGTGCTGAAGAAGGCAAGTTGTGCAGAAGAGTGGAGGAGAATTCAGTCCCGATGGGTGGGGCGCTCTATCTTGAGGCGCGATTACCCGCACTCCAGAGCTGGCATGTGTTGGCGGAAAAATCAGTAGAAGTCTGAACAGCTTAGGAAGAAGCCGCAATTCTGGCACACCATCTTGCAGCGTGAGTCCTTCAGGCGAGACGAACAGTTCGGACAGTAAGCGGCAGCGTTGAAATCCTCTTGCTTCGCAGGAGGAGCGTCGGTTGGGGGATTTGCAGAATCCACGGTACGACTATAGCGCGGATCTAATCCATTATGAAATGTCTGACGACTGCTGGACCAGGTCCCGAAATGGGACAAAAATTCCCTGCGCAATCGCTGTTAATTTTTTGCATCCGGCAGAAAACCAAGCTAAGTGCATGATGGGAAATCGCTTACGAGGAAATCCACAGAAATCCCTGTTAATTTCCCTGCCTCGAAGAAAATTTTGCGGATTTTGGGCAGAAATCCACGATTTCGAGACCGAATTCAAAAAACGCCCTGCTATTGTCCCTGTTCTTTTCGCTTGGGATCGGAACTACTGCGTTCCCTTCCAGAGCGATTCCAGCGCATGCCGGTAAAAACGGCTGCATGGAAGCTCTTTGCCGTTGCGCAGGGAGACCATGAACTCGCCGTTGTTGCAGGGCTGCAGCTCTTTTATCTTGCTGACATTCACAATAAAAGACCGGTGGATGCGGATGAACTGCGAGGCATCGAGCTTATCGGCCATCCGGCCGATGGATTCGCGGAACAGATACGCGTTCTTTCCTGCGACATGCAGACGAACGTAGTTCGCGGCTGCTTCGATCCAGTCGATTTCATCCATCTGAATGAAGACCACGCGACCGCCGGACTTAATGATCAGCCGATTCTCAGCACGCGGCTTCCGCGCTGCCGATAGTAGATTGGCGAGATTGTCATTCAGCGCGCCTTTCGCCGACTTCGTCATCTCCGTCTTGGCGCGTTCCAGCGCGCGGTGGAGGCGCTCCTGATCGAATGGCTTAAGGAGATAGTCGAGCGCTTGTGCCTCGAAAGCCTGGAGGGCGTAGCTATCGTATGCCGTAGTGAAGATGACGATCGGCATCTCGCCCGGGATGCTGCGAACAATATCGAAGCCGTTGCCGCCTTCCAGCTCAATATCGAGCAACAGCAGATCCGGATGATGGCTTCGCACCGCGTTCAGCGTATCTTCCACGCCGGCGCACTCGGCGACAATTTGCACGTCCGACTCTCGGTCTAGCAGAAAGCGCAGCTTCTCGCGCGATAAGGGTTCATCGTCTGCAATGACGGCTCGCATTTTGGGGGCTAGAATCATATTGATCTGGCCCTCCGCTGTACTTGGCATCCCCACGAAAGCCTCCCTCGGGCCGGTGGCACACCGGCAATCATCACTGTTATTGCTTCAGTGCAACTGTCACGCCTCTTACGTAGCTGGAGCTAAGCCTTGGACGGAGCAGGACAGGTTTCGTCCCTAGGCTGGGACAAGTTGTCGTGAATTAGGTACAACAATCACAGCTGAGTGACAACTGGCAGTATGTCTGGACGAAAAGTGTCCAAGGTATCCTCAGCTCATTGATATGACGGGATATGTGCTCCCGGAGATTTAGCGGTTCGTGGATGGGCCGCGTTCGTCCCCGGATTCCAAATGTTCAGAAGTGAACAGCGACACCTCTTCATGCGAGCCACGCTTTGAACTCGATCAATGGGCTTCAGCTTTACAGATAGCTTAGCCACGAACTTCGTCTGCGCTGCTTGAGACCTGCGAACCACGCGCACGGGAAGTAGAGGATGACAGCCGCAAGGACCCACATCGCGTAGATCATCGGCAGTCCATGGCCGTATCCTGCCGGCAGTCGGTTCATCCAGAAGGCACCGTGCAGCAACCACTGCACAGGCTGATGGAACGCAAGTGCCAGGATCACTGCAAGTACGTGGATGAGATAGAGGTGTAACACGTAGAAGAACAAAGGCACTCGGCCAAAGATCAGCAGAGGATGAAGAATCTTCTCGATGATCGAGCCCGATTGCACCCGGTCAAGATAGGACAAGAGAATCAATGACGGACCGAGGGTCATGAGCAGGAATTGGAGTGACGCTGGATACTTCTCGACATCCAGGAATGCGACAACGGTCATTGCCCAGGAGCCTTGTGGATGCCACGCTCCTGCGCTGTTAAACGCAATATCCGCGCTTGGATTGCCGTATGCATTGAAGGCACGCAAACAGACGAATAACAACGTTGCCAGAAGCCCCAAACGCAAAGTGAAGCGCTGGCGCTCCTCGCGCGATCGCAGCAAAACCCTTCCGAACACGTAGCCGAGGGCCATGACTGCAGCCCAGGGCAGAATTGGGAACAGCACGAAGAATTGAGTAAGTGGCACCGTTCCGGTCCGATGCAGCAGTGACCAGATCGGAGCGAAAGCACCGAGCGTCTGCAGTTTGATTCCGTCGGTCAAATCATGCGCTCCGACAACCAGCAGCCCGAGCACTAAAATTGCCCACTCCGGCAGCCAGACGAGCACGCCCAGAGTGATCATCGCGCATCCCAGAGACCAGATCACGCCACCGAAGTACCACGGCACGAATGTCCACGCATACTCGATTACGGTGAACTCGAGAACAATCAGCCACAGTCCGCGAGTCCAAAGAAACTTCGCAACTTTTCCCGTAGTTCCTGACTTAGAACGCAGGAGATAAGCGCCTGTTCCCGCAAGGAAGAAGAAAAGCGGCGCACAAAAGTGTGTAATCCAGCGTGTGAAGAACAGCGCTGGATAACTTCGCGTAAGGTCTTCGGGCTGAAACCGCAAATAAGTTAGGTAATCACGCGTATGGTCGAGCGCCATGACGACCATCACCAGTCCACGCAGCACATCTACTGACCAGATGCGTGATGATGGGGATGCTTCCGGAGCGAAGATCGGCTTGACCGTAAGTTGTGGAATTGGTCTGACAATCTCGGCCATGCCAGGCACCTCGATTGAGAAACTTAGCTAGAACCGGACAATGAATACTCCGGTTCAGACATACGCGCCACAAAAAAGAGGCGGTGAGGACTTTCCTCACCGCCAACAATCGACCGTTCGATCTTCAGAAGATTATCTTCGCTCCAACTTCAATCCTGCGACGATCAATTCCCGAAAAAACGGAATTGCTCTGGAAGTTTCCGGTGGAATTGAAGAACGTATTCGCGAAACCACCCTGGGCATCTCTGAAGTTGCCTGCGTCGATGAATGGAGTCGCAGTCACTCCACGATAATCGCGGTTGATGACGTTATAAGCGATTCCGCGAAGTTGCACGGTGAACCGCTCCGTGAGCTTCACATTCTTCAGAAGTGCGAGATTCACAGCGTTGATCGTGTCTCCGCGCTGCAGGTTACGACCGGCGCCGGCAAATGGTGTCCCCAATATGCCTGCTGCGGTGCGGTCATTCGCAATCCAGTGAATGTCATTCTTGGTCACAGGATCGCCTGTGTAGAAGTTCACGAGCGTACCCGCGGCCGTGTACTGTCCGACCGTATCTAGCGGCGCCCGTGGATTCGCCAGGATGGGATGGCTCGAAGCGACGGAGGTGGGATCGCAAAGGTTGGTAGTGGGGTTCTGGAGTTCGATCACTGTATAGGGCTGGCCGCTGGTGTAACGCCAAGTTGGATTGATCTGATATCCGCCCAGCAGCATTCCCTTCAGTCCGCGCTCATCGCGGAAGAAGGGCACATCGTAGAGCATGTAAACGGTGGCAACGTTGGGATAGTCTAAACCGCTAGTACCGCGCTCCGCTGTGTTTGTGTTGAACGGATTCTGCGCATACGACTGCGTGTTGCCGCCACCAGTTGTGCTGAAGACCTCGCTGGTATTGTCGATTGTTTTGCTCCAGGTATACGTCGCCCCAGCAGTGATGCCGTGCCAGTTCTGGATTTGGAAACGATTTTGTAAACCGTGATAGATCGAGAAGGCATAGTTTCCGCGCGACAACACATTCGTGCGATTGCAGTCAACGTAACCCTGTGCAAATCCCGGAGCCCCGGTGGTGGCGCATGGAGTCAGGCCCGCCGGGATCACGTTTGCAAAACCGGCAGTGATGAGTGGCCGCAGGGCGGGATTCGCGTTGATGGTTTGATACTGTCCAACTCCGTGATCGCCCACGTAGCGCACTTCAGCGACCATCTTGCTGCCAAACTGTCTTTGGATTCCGAGGTTCCACTGTTCCGAATAGGGATTATGCAAATTCGGATCGACGATTGACTGGGTTCTGATTCCCGGGTTTACGCCGCGCGCAACTTTGGGAAGATTTGCAGATTGCACATCTCCGGCAATTCCCGAGGCCGGCAAACAGTTCGTGCAAGGCGTAACGCGTCCAGCATTTACCATCGGTGTTGAAGCCGCAACGTTTGTGAACAAGTTGTAGAACTCGGGGTTATACGCGATGCGGAATCCGCCGCGAATCACCGTTTGACTTCTGCCAAATATTGACTCTGCTAACCGCGGCGACCATGAGAAACCTACTACTGGGCCGAAGTTGTTCTTGTCTAGAGCGAGCTTGGGTACTGTTCGCAAGCTCAAAGGCAGAGTTGTATCCCAAAATGCCGTTGCAGCATTGGTTTCGCGCTTCACGGTTAGATCGTGAAGTATGTTGATTGCTTGACCGTTGAGTTCGTATCGGGTTCCAAGCGTCAGGGTCAGGTTGTCCTTCACTCTCCAGTCATCCTGGAAGTAAAGAGCACCCTGATTCTCCTTGAAGTCAATGTTCGGCGGACCGTCAGTCAAGCTCAGGCGAGTGGCCTGGTTCTGAATGAAGTTGTCAAAGCTGCTGAAGAAGAAAGAACCGTTCACGTTCGCCAAGCCAGAATTCGGCTGACTCTGGCGATCAAACTCGCCGCCAAACTTGAAGGAGTGGTTGCCAACGCGCCAAGACGCGTTGTTTTGCACCTGGTAGTCGATTACGAATCGTCCCTGAGGAAAGCCCGCATCCGGGCCCATGTTCAGCGATGTGCCGTCTGTAAAGTTAATGCTCGTCGGGCACGAGCTGAAGCTGGACCGCAAGCATTTTGGGAACGCTCCTCCTTCGAATCCGACATTGAGGCGTGAATAACTGAAGCGAGTTTGGTCAAGCACGTTCTGCGAAAAAGTATGCGAGTAGTCAATGGCTGCTTCCTGAACGCGCGCTGGCACATCGACAAAGTCGCCGAAAGCTACTGCTGAAGCACCGGCAAAGGAAACGTTGGTGTTTATCTGCTGCTGGAACAAGTACCGGCCAAAGAGTCGATCATTCTGGGAAACCTGGTAATCGATGCGGCCGCTTGCCTCATGATCATTGAAGATGCTCGGGAGACTGCGCGTAATCGAGCCGAACTCGATTGGAACACCCACAACGGGAATGTTCCGAACGTTGGAAAAAGTTGGTGTGCCTTGGGTGACTGCCAGCGGTCCGATCGCGCCCAAAGCCGCAACCGAGGCGTTTCCAGGAAATGCTGCCTGCAATTGCTTTAGCCCGTTTGCTGTCGGAGTAACCAGCGATCCTGAAGATGCCGGAGCCGAGCCAACCCTTTGCGCCTCGATGTTTGTACCTGCGAAGAACCATAGCTTGTCCTTGACGATAGGTCCGCCCACAGTCCCGCCATATCGGTTGTCGACATATCTTGGCACTACCGGATGCGTGCAAGAATCGGTAAATGGCTGTACTGCCGTGCCGACCGCCACGCCCGGGGGACAGAAACCATTGAGCGGCGTCCGTTCTTGACTAGCTAGAGAATCGCCCCAGTTCCCGTTGTAGATTTCGAAGGCCGTACCGTGAAAGGTGTTCGTGCCACCCTTGGTGATGTAATTCACAATCGTGCCGCTGTTCCGGCCATATTCAGCGCTGTAGTTCGTGAGCACCTGGACTTCTTCGATCGCATCCTGATTACCGATAAAGAGCGATGGCCCACCAATTAGAGAATCGTTGTTTGCCTGGCCGTCGATCTGGAAATTGTTGTCGCGACCGCGCTGACCGTTGCTGGAAAATGAAGCTCCGTTGGTATTTGCAAAGTTGGCATCGCCCGTCGGCACAACACCAGGAGTAAACAACGCGACGAGATCCGGACCGTTTCCAATGGGCAGGTCCATTAACTTCTTTGATTCAAAGCTTTCGCCGGTTTGAACGGAGTCAGTCTGGATGATAGGCGCGGTCGCCTCAACCGTCACTTCCGTTGCGGCGCTTTGCACTGCGAGTTGCCGCAAGCCCACACTGGTTGGTACGCCCGTACTCACGGCAACATTGCTCAACCGCGTCTTGCTGAAGCCAGCAGCATCAATCGTCACCGTGTAACTTCCGACCGGCAAACCCCGCATCTCAAAATAGCCGACCGAATTAGTTGTGGCGCTGTAAGCGACGTTGGTTCCGGTGTTTACTGCGCTGACTGTCGCTCCGCTAATTACGCTCTGCTGCGGGTCCTCCACGGTACCCGTAATCGAGCCTGTCGTAATGCCTTGCCCCAGAAGTTGCGGGACAAGCAGCAGAGAAACTGTGAGCAGCGAGAATGTAGCTATGCGAAGTGGAAGCACTCTGAGCAATCGGGAACTCATGTTGATCGCGTCTCCTGATACTTTGCGATTTAATCCGAGTAGGGTTGGTGCACGTGGGCTTCCTAAAACGGTACTAGTCGGGTACAAGATGACGGAAAGCGTGGTCAGAGTGACGAGCGCACCGATTCTGATAACGAAGTCACGAACGCAGAAACCGCAGCAAACAGACTTGGTATCAAATAACCGGGAGCAATATGAATTTCAGGAGGACTAAGACCAAGGCGCTACCAATTCGCGGAGAACCTGCCTGAAGGCAATCAGCAGGGCAAAAAAGAACAGGGAGCCAGACGGCTCCCTGTCCGAAACAACAGTGACTATCTCCCTAGAAGTGCAACCTCAGAGCGAACTGCCCAAAGCGGCGTTCGTCGTGATTGCCGCCGGTGGCTAACGTCCCCAATCCACCCTTCTTCGCGAGCACTTGGATTGGTGCTCCGGCTCCAAAATTGGGTACATCGAGATTGGCGCCGTTCACGAAGAAATTGTGATGGTTGAGAATGTTGAATCCCTCGGCTCGAAACTCCAGATTCATGCCTTCGCGAATCCGGAAGCTCTTGGCCGCTGAGAGATCCAGTGACCAAGCACCGGGACCAAGAAATGCGTTTCGGTGAGTCATGGTCGCAGGAAACGGACCGAAGTCAGACAGTGCGAGTGCTGGGTTGAACACTGTTGTATTTGCGACTGGCAGGTTGAGCACATTGAAGCTATTGACCCCAACATTCACTGGAGTTCCGGTTGAGTAATCGCTGATTGCGGAGCCGGGAACGTAACGAGGCCATCCGAAGCCACCGCCGGCATTCACAGAATTCGTGCTGTCGAACACGCCGAACGGTGTGCCAGTACGAGCGGTAAAGATGCTCGTGAAGGTATAGCCACCGAGCAGGTAATGAGTCAATCCATTCGATTGCTTGAACCATGGTGTTTCAAAAATCGGCGAAACAACCAGGCGATGACGGATGTCGAAATCGGAATTTCCGCGATCCAACCCAGGATTCCGTGGATCTAGATATCCCAAATTGCCGATTCCACCCGAGGCGCCTTGGAGGTTATCGGAAAAGGTGGAGCTCAGATCATCGATTGAGTGCGCAAAGGTATAGTTGGCGATCATGCTCAGCCCCGACTTCCAGATGTCTTGAGTCTGGAATCGCAGGTTGAGCCCGTGGTAATAAGAGTCTCCATTACTGCCACGGTTGTTGATCCCCGTGTATTGCTGGTTCACGCGAGTGTAGAACGTGCCATTGAACGGCTGCCCAAGGTACGCCTGTCCCGAGCCAAGCATGTTGATGTTCTTTATGTCATATAAGTGGATTCCGCGTGCACCGCTATACTCCAGTGCCACTATGGAACTCGCTCCCACTCTACGCTCTACCGCCATGCTGTAGAACTGCGTCTGAGCAGTGTGAATGTCTTCATCCACATTTCTCAGGCTGGCCGGCGGCAGTGCAATAGTGGCTCCTCCGCCGCCGGACACAGGACCGAGAGGATCTAGACTCACAAACAGCGGAATGCCTCCCCCTGCCTGCAGATTGATCGTCGAATTGTTCGGCGGATTTTGGATCACGTTGAACGTTACGTTCCCGAAATTCCGTTCATAGGTGATACCGTAGCCGCCGCGCAGGCTGGTTGTGCCGGTTCCGAAAACGTCCCACGCAAATCCAACACGAGGCGCGACTGTTCCGTAACTTGGATTCCACAAAGCACCAATTGGACTGTTCGGAACCGTAAAGACAGCGCCGTTGGCTACCTTCTCAAAGAAGCTGGATCCGCTTCCCCGGTAGAAATTGGAGTCGAGCTCTGGATGATTGTTGTGCTGTACTCCAAAGTACTCGTAGCGCAAGCCGTAGTTCAGTGTGAGTCGCGGACTCCACTTAAAGCTGTCCTGAGCGTACACCGCGAAGTCCTTATAGCGGAAACTGCGAGCAAAGTTAGGTTGGGTGAGTGGCGGAACTAGAGTGCAGGCGGGAGTCACAACCAATGCGTTCGTATTGCGATCGCGCACGCACGGGAACTTGCCCTGCGGAAATACTGCCTTGGTGTATTGCACTAGGTTGCCGGTGATCAAGTTGTCGAGTCCTTGTGGAGCGTTCGCTCCGAGTACTTCAGTGGCTTGGGCAAATGCACCGAACGCGCGGTTCACTTGCTGATAACTGAACTGTCCGCCGAAGCGTAGAGTGTGATTTCCCTTTACCCACGAGAGGTCTTCATTCGCCTGAATCACATTTTGTGGACCGCCGAAAGGCAAGCCTCCGGCGCCGGGCGTCAGGCTGAAGAATCCCGGCATGTTGACCGGCTGATTTGCGATTGTCGGAGCTCCGTTCAGGTATAGCGTCGGAATATTCGCAAATGCGTTGTCGAAGCTTTGGTTCAAGCGTTCGCGAGCGTAACTGATCTTGCTGCTCGAGAGCACCGAAGGAGAAAAGGTGTGGTTGATGGAATAAAGAGCCGAATTTGCGAATGTTGCTTGTCCAACATTGTAGTCCGTGTACGGACTGTTGAAGATGAAGCCGCGAAAATCGTTCTCGTCGTATAGCGCAAAACGGAAGAACATTTGCGTGGCTTCTGTTGCGTTGAAGTCCAGCCTGCCAATGATGTCCTTCGTATTTTGTGGAGCACCACCTCCAGCATCTGCGGGTGCGCTGTAGTTCACTGATCCGAATGCGGGAGTGTTCGCTGGTACCTGTTGCGCGAAGGCGCCGGTATCACCGGTTGCAGCCACGACTTGCGCTGCACTCAGCGTGGCTCCAAATGGACGAACACTCTTCCCCGCTCCCTGGAAATACTGCTGCACGTTAGGCGCGGTGAAAGAAATGAGCTGCGGAGTTGGGACCAATGCGTTCAGGCTGGCAGCGCTGCGAACGCGAACCCATTCCGTGATTTGAGAGAAGAACAACTTGTTCTTGATTACTGGACCAGTCACAACGTAGCCAAACTGGTTGCGCGTGTAGCTTCCTTTTGGAATTGAACCGTTTCCGCTCGCGATGGACGCCAGGTTGTTCGCAGCGTTGTCATACGTGCGGGCCGTGAGCGCCGATACTCGATTGAACTCCCACGCTGAACCATGAAACGAGTTAGTACCAGCCTTTGTGGTCAAGTTGACCACGCCGCCAGAGGCGCGACCATATTGCGCATCGAAGTTACTGGTCACAATTCGGTATTCCTGAACTGCATCCTGCGGGACGATCTGAGCTGCGCCGGTTGCAAACAGGTCGCCGTTCTCGACGCCGTCGAGCAATATTTCCGTGCCCGAGGAACGCTGTCCATTGATCGCGTATCCAACACCACGGTCAGTCATGCTCTGCCCGGAGTTCTGCCCCGCTTGAACGGTTCCTACACCGGTGCGATCGCCGGCGCTTACGTTTCCAGAGAGCATCACGAAGTCATATGGATTTCGCGTGAGACTTGGCAATTGTGACAGTTGCTGCGAACTGATTACCTGCGAAAGTTCCTGGGTTTGCGTGTTTACCTCAATTGATGGATTTTGAGCTACGACTTCAACCGTTGTGGACGCAGATACTCCCAGAGTTGCATCCAATGTTGAATTGCCACCGACAGCAACAGTGATGTCTTGTTTAAAAGGCGCGAAGTTCCCGCTGATGATGGTCACTTCATACTGTCCCGGCTGTAAACCGGTAACTGTATATGTGCCAGCGGACCCGCTTTGAACGGTTCTACGTGCCTGCGTCCCTAAACTCACTACAGTGACTGTTGCATTCGGGACTACAGCTCCCGAGCTGTCGCGCACAGTGCCTGTGACATTCCCAGTTTGAACTTGTGCAGCGAGCCATGCGCACCCCAAGAGCAGTATTGCAAGTAGGCCTGTAATTTTGCGGTGCATCTCTCCTCCAGAACGCAAGTGCGTTCGTTGTCTGTTGTGCATGCCGCACGCCAGCCAACGCATTCGTATGGTGTTTTGGTACGAAGTTGCATCCGGAGATAACGAGTTGTTCCGGGTTGGATGGAGGAAGTTGGTTCGAGCTGAGTAACCAACGACTTGACCGGGCGGGCCAAATACAGAATCTGGAATACTTGAGTCACCGTGCATCCAGAAAGAGGGATTATGTCCGCGCCGATGGCTTCCTCGGCTCGGAGAGCCCGAGATTTAGCGACCGGAGTTCCCTCAGTTCGGGAAGCGGGCGGAATGCAATAGGGACGAATACCGGGATTCTGGGGACTAGAGCCGGGAAAGCTTCGTTCTTCGGACAGAGGCGGAGACTAAGATTACAATTCTGCAACTCACATGGAAGGATTGGCAGAGTCTAAGGTGGTTTGGAGCCGCTGCGAAATGCACGATGATTAAATTGCGTCAGAACCGGGAAAGCCACCAGCCGAGCCATCGACGCGAGCACGGGCGCCGTGCCTTCGTAATTCCCGTCACCTACCTCTTCGCCATCATGACAACGCTTGGCCTGGTGATGGGGTGGCAAGCGTATCAGGTTCTGAAGCAATGGCATAAGCCGCGGAATTACTTCACTTTAGAGGCTGCCAATCAGCTTATCGATTGCTATGTGTGGTGCTTTGTAGCGCTCGCCATCTGGCAGTGGATGCGTTTCTTTTCCCTCCAAGGCCCAAAATGGAAGCGGGACCTAGCAGCCCACCTGGGAATCGCAATGGTGACGGCGCCGGTAGCTACCTTTCTTTATATAGGTGGATTGGCTCTCAGTAGGCTCGGCAAAGAAGACATGTCTCTCGAATCGCGCCTGCGGTGGAATCTCCGCGCCGAATTCATTCCTAACATGATCGAGTATCTGACGATCCTCGCGATTCTTGCCTCAGTCGAATATTACCGGCGCTATCGCGACGGGCAGCGAGAAACGACTCAACTACAACACGCCCTAACAGAATCGAAGCTGCAAACCTTGCGGGCACAATTGAATCCCCACTTCCTTTTTAATGCGATGAACTCTGTATCCTGCCTGCTTCATCGCGACGCTGCTGCCGCCGATCAGATGCTTTCGCGCGTCGCGAACCTGCTTCGGCTCACACTGGCTCGTGACGACAGCCGGGAGGTGGGCTTACTGGAAGAAGTGGAGCTCGCCGAGGAATACCTGGAAATCCAGAAGATCCGGTTTGGGTCCAGAATGAAGCTGGAGATCGATATCGACGACGATGTTTTAGATGCTCGCGTTCCTAATATGCTGTTGCAACCGCTGGTTGAGAATGCATGCGTGCACGGGGTTGCTCGCACTCGGGGCGACTGTCGGCTGGAAGTTCGCGCAAAGGCAGAAAGCGGAAATCTTGTTATCTCGATCTATAACGACGGGCCACCGGTTCGTCCCGATTGGAAAACGCACAGTGGCATTGGGCTGAGGAATACGATAGAGCGCCTCTCACTCCTCTACAAAGAAAGCTCGACGTTGGAACTCGGGAATTTTCGCGATGGCGTCCGGCTCGTGGTTCGCGTTCCGCTCGTAAAAACTTCAACCACCATCGAGATGGTAGATCCTGTTGTTCCCAGAACGCCGGCACATTCAGCCACCAT
>Ga0210403_10003076_pt1 | contig 14789 bp, 13 predicted proteins | sample IncBWC19MmetaG_FD_150863 | JGI IMG/M metagenome (GOLD analysis project Ga0210403, IMG submission 150863) | Forest soil microbial communities from Barre Woods Harvard Forest LTER site, Petersham, Massachusetts, United States - Inc-BW-C-19-M | ecosystem: Environmental > Terrestrial > Soil >... | reverse complement strand
TTTGCACGGCTCTCCAGCCTAATCGAGTGTATTGTGGTCGTACCATGTCGCTTATAAATTGCTGAAGTTGTAGCTCTAAATCTGGTGTACCCTCGACCATCATCTTTAGGTCATTAAGTATGTCTTTAATAATTAGCCAAACTGGATAGCTATCCTCACTCCTATAGGCCTCTAGTAGCTGTAATAATTGCACAGTGGGTTGATAGCCACCTTGGCACAAAAAGAGGCCGTCACTTAAAAGCCCTAAACGATCTATAACCGTAAGCTCTCTACGCGTGACTGACTCCGCCAGTTTAAGAAGGTGTTTTGGATCGTAATTACTTAAGTAAAAGCCGCCACGGCCCCGATTTAGTAAGAAGGGCGTGCTGCTCTTTACATAATCAACACTGACAGTATGGGCATCTAGTAACTCAGTATTAATAACTTCATCGCTCATTAATGGTATTGGCCAAAGATCGGCATTATCTTTCAAGGCGGCTTGCGGGTTAATATAAAAACGTCGTTGGCTTATGTATGTTGACTGAGCGCCTACATGCGCGCTAACTACAGCATGACCGGCTTTGGTTAACCATGGCTGCATAAAACTAGCTATGTCTATATTGGTTTCTGCGGACATTGACTGCCATAGATCATTAGTCACAGCATTGCCATAGGCAAATTGTTTTAGATAGGCTGATAGTCCTTTCTGAAAAATACCAGCGCCTATATAGCTATGTAGCATGTATAAAAGGCTAGCTCCTTTAGCGTAAACGATTGCTGCATCAAACAGAGTTGTAATTTCGGCTGGGTCGCTAACCTCTTGCTGAACCGTCTGCACACTAGCCAGGCCATCACGTTGGTAGGCCAGCATAGTTTCGTCAGTAAAAAACCGAGTCCACATTTGCCATGCGGGGAATAAGTGGTCACACGCTAGGTACGAAGCCCAGGTTGCAAAGCTCTCATTCAGCCATAGATCGTCCCACCACTGCATGGTTACTAGATTGCCGAACCACTGATGAGCTAACTCGTGGGCAATAACCATGGCTACGTATTGCTTTTTCTCTGTTGACGTGTGACCGTCATCCACCAAGAGGCAATTTTCACGAAAAGTAATGCAACCCCAGTTTTCCATTGCTCCAGCACTAAAGTCTGGTAATGCCACTAAGTCACATTTTTTTAGAGGATATGGGACGCCAAAGTAATCATTAAAGAATTGAAGAGTCTTGATAGACGTGTCTAGCGCGAATTTAGTTTGTTGTATTTTATCTGGAGTAGTGTAGACCCGCACCAAAACGCCATCTTTAGTTTTAGCCTGAACGTGGTCAAGGCTACCTACTACCCACGCTAGCAGGTAGGTGCTCATAATAGGAGTTGTCTCGAAGACAGTTATTTGCCTTTTAGAATCAGTTAGATCCTGGGTTTTAATGGGCGTATTAGATATAACAGCTATATTTGGCTCTGTATTTAAAGTCAGATCAAACGTAGCTTTGGCGGCCGGCTCGTCGATGCAAGGGAAAACTTCGCGGGCGTGATGACTCTCAAACTGGGTGGCTAACAGCTCCTGATCCTGGCCATTGAGTTTAAAGTAGCCCGGATACAACCCGTGCATTGGGTCTGTGATTTTACCCTTAAACTCTATGTACACCGTGTGCTCCCCGGCGTTTAGCTGATCTGGGCTGTGCAAAATAAGTTCATCATTCTGATGCTTATCTGTTGTGACGGTTGCACCGTCTAAATTAGCCCTAGTAATCTCTAAATCCTTGGCATGCAGTACAATATCATGGCCAGCTTTTTGTAACTTGCCGGTAATACTGACCGTGCCAGTAAAAGCGCGGCCTGACCGATCTAGTTCTAGTTTAAGCTCGTAAGCCTCAGGTGAAAATATTGTGTGGAGTTGGCGTATAGATGACATGCTCTCTATGCTAGAGGTAAAAATGGTGGAACGCAATACTCTTTAGCACCCGCATTAGCTTAATCCTAAAAGATAGAGTATAATCACTAGTGTACTCATCCGGCCGACTGGTCGGATTTTTTACTGCAAAGCAATAAAAGGATGTAATAATGCAAGATCTGAATCTAAAACAATTGGCAATGTCTATAAAGCAGATTGCTGAAGAAAAAAACCTGTCAGAAGAAATAGTCCACGATATTATCGAGCAGGCTATAGCCGCCGCTTATCGCCGTGACTTTGGCGAAAAAGAACAAGCTGTGCGAGCTAGTGTTAACGCTAACACTGGTGACGTAACTGTTTTTGTTTCTAAAACAGTCGTAGAAGACGGAGATGTCAACGACTCTACAATCGAGATTACTTTAAGTGATGCGCAGAAAATTCGCAAAGATGCCGCTCTAGAAGAAACAGTAGAAGTCACCGACCATCCTACTAGCTTTGGCCGAGTAGCTGCTCAAACTGCCAAGCAGGTTATTCTGCAAAAACTGCGCGAAGCTGAACGTGAAGTTGTACTTAGTGAATACGAAGATAAAATTGGTACGACAATAGTCGGCACTGTCCAAAGAGTTGAGCCCCGTGTAGTACGCGTGGAACTAGGTAAAACAACTGGCATTATACCTCAGTCAGAACAAATCCCTGGTGAGTACTATGGCATTGGTTCACGCATAAAAGTATATTTAAAAGACGTCGAGCACGGACCGCGTGGCCCACAATTAATCTTAAGTCGAGCCTCAGAACAATTTATTGAATATCTTTTCCGCCAAGAAGTTCCAGAGATGGAGAGTGGGGCTGTTGAAATCAAGGCTATTGCTCGAGAAGCCGGTAAGCGCACTAAGATTGCTGTCCACTCTACTGTACCAGGTGTAGATCCAGTAGGAACTTTTGTCGGTGGCCGTGGTAGTAGAGTTCAAGCAGTTATGAATGAAGTAGGCGAGCAAGAAAGAATTGATATAGTCACTTTTAGTGATGACCCCAAAACTTTTATAACCAATGCTCTAAACCCGGCTACTATAGCTAAATTAGTTTTAGATGAAGCTAACAAGCGCGCCAAAGTTATTGTTGACGAAAGCCAGTTATCGATAGTGATCGGCCGTGGTGGTCAAAATGTCCGCCTAGCCTCTAGATTAACTGGTTACGAACTTGATATTGAGTCAGCCAGCGACGCCAATATAGCTCCAGCAGCACCGGCTAAGCCAAAGACTAGCAAACATGTAGAGGATGCTCTCTTGAGTGCCATCGAGGCCACTAACGAGGGCGAAGAAACTAAGTCCTAAGGTAAGGGGCGAGGTGACTCTAAACCTTATTTTGTGTTTTAAGCGCTATCTGACTTTTTCAGATAGCGCGCATCTTGAATAAAACCCCAGTTTAACCTACAATCACTCTGTGTTATTAGCGGCGCTTTAGCTCAGTTGGTAGAGCAGGGGCCTGAAGAGCCCTGTGTCCCCAGTTCGAGTCTGGGAGGCGCCACCAAAATTATCAGCCTATTGTTATATCCTCAGTTATCTTGATTTGAACTTGGCAAGACATTAGGACTACGAGACTCTTCTTTTAAGTACACAAGAAGCCAATAAGCGCATGGTAATAGTGCCAAACAAGCAATAGCACCAAAAACTGCATAGGCTATACGAGGTGTCCCAGCCTGTTGTACTAACAGCCCTGTTGCGCTACTTGCGCCAAGGCCTATCAAGATAGCTAGTGCTTTGAAATTGCTCATTATAGTTGATCGATGCGAGCCAGGTATCCGATCATGTATCATTAGCCGCATGAATGAGCTTGTCGCGTTTAGGCAGCACCACAAGAGATAGCCCAAAAGAAATAGGGGTGTGTTATTGATGCTCATGAATACATAAGCTATTGCAGCACCGCATGTGAGGTAGAGGATCCTCCCCATATCTCCTTTAACAGTTCTTAGTATGACAACATGCAAGATAATAAGCGTTATAATCCCGGCCCCAGAGATCAAGAATCCTCGAGCCCCGGGTCGAAAACCGTGTTCAATCATGGCTGCTTCGTTTACGAACTGGATACACATACCTAACATGACAGAAAAAGTAACCCCCATTAGCACGGTAACGCGCAGATAGGGTGTTGCAAATAGATGTCTCATGCTCTGTATAAAATGCTGGTGATGTGACGCGGTGGATTTAATGTAGTCAGTCCTATTCTGTTCGTCCATGAACGCTATAATAAAGAAACAAGCAAGCCCGGTAATTGCTTCAGCCATAAACGGCAAGCTTTGGTTGAGTGAGAACAAGAGACCACCTGCTGCAGCGCTTGCTAGGATGCCAGCTTGCCCAAAGGTAATCTCCAATGAGTTCATTTTTCGATACATTGTCTTTGAGGTGTTCTTGTGATCGTAGACGAGCGAATCAAGGGCTCCACTCAGGAGCCCCTTCCGAGGCCATAAAACATAGCAGCAATGAGATAGGCTGAGAATATATGACCAAAAAATACGATCAGCGGGGCTACGCTTAGCACACCCATGCCTAGTAGGCCACTCAACTTTCTGCCATGCTTATCTGCAATAATTCCTGTTGGTACTTCTGTTATAAAACCGCATATACCAATAGCACTGAAGAAGATCCCAACTTGTACGGGCGAGATTGTCTGTATCGCAAACTGGTAAAAGATTGGATACGAAAAATAAAGCGCACCTAAAAACTTATAAGCTAAGTATAATTTTGCAACTCTATCAAGCCGCTCTTTGCTAGCGGCATGTTTTTTTAAGAACATAAAATGCCTCTCCCTTTTGTTTTGAATTTTTATTTTCGTCAAAGAGACGATTACATGAGCCTCTCACAGCTTGTTTTTAGTCTAGCAGCGTTATGAGTTTGTTGATAGTGTCGAAATCACAGCACACTATCAGGCATAATATCGGACCAGCCAGCCGGCGTTATGCCTGCTTATGCTAAACTAGAGCCATGGCGAAATTTTTGCGAGACTTGCTTGATGCCAAAGAACCATTATTCAGTTTAAGCTTGCGACAACTAGAGAAGGCAAGTGGACACCACGGCACAGATACTAAGTTGATAGGCGATATTATTGAGCAGGCTCATCAGGCTACTAAGCAGTTACAATTAGATAATCAAGATACGACTGGCCCGGAATTATATCAGGCTTTATTGGCGCAGGTAGCGAAGCACGACCGACATCTGGCAACGTCTATAGGCGGTAAAGATGTAGACAATGTACTAGAGATGCAGCCTCTGATTCTTAAGGCCGTAGAAAAGATAGACATGCCTCGTAGCTGCTGGGTATTAAAAAATAGCGTAGCTAAAGATTTTTTACGACAAAATCCACCAAAAGAAGTTATGAAGGTGTTGGGCCATAGCTCAGTCGAATCGATGCTTAAGCACGAAAATCTGGCTGAAGTTTTCGGTGCTCTACGCTTTGCTGAAAGCCCTGAGTGGTTGAGCGGATTTAATGATGGCTATAGCACTGTCCAGCCGACGGACTTTGTCCGGCGTGAAATCCAAATAGTGCAAATGCCGATTGAAAAGTGGGGCAATATTGCTCGGTCTTTTATTGCCAAGAAGCGACACAATATAACCCATCTTAAAGAGTTAGGTGTGATTTTAGTTTTGCCACTAGAAGAAGAATACATGAAGGGTATAACCCTCAAGATCTTGCCATTGATATTGCATTATTTTAATGAGATCCGTTTATATAGTGCATTTTTTAAGCTCAAACAGGTACAGCCAGGTTTTGGTAAGATCTTCGCAGATACACTTAATGCTGACCCAGATCTGGGACCTATAATGGCTGGTCAGAATGTGCATTGGCGTGTTATTCAGCGCTATTTTGGTAAACTGGGTGACGAAGCACACCCAGAGATCTTTAGCCCACACGTCCAACCAGAGGACTTGCACTGGCGTTCGGCAGAAGAGACTTTATACAGGATTGACCCTGAACTCGCTTTCTGGCGTAATCTAGACTACGTAGGTGTACTAAAAGATAATTTGCCTATAAGCTTTAACCTAATGGATATTAGCCTGAGTTATTCTAACGACGTGCCTTACGAAAAGCATTATGTTTATCATTTCCGTGAAAGCTTGTGGAACGAGATTTTTATGCGCTATATGGGGCATAAAAATTTGGAGAGTCAGGTCCTGAAACAACTAGATAACGACATGATTAGCCCGGAGAAATTATCAGTATGAACAAATTCCAGATTTGCGTATCAGGAGCCCATGCCGGCTCAACAGTAGAGCACGCGCACCTACTAGCTTATGCCGTAGGCGGTGCTATAGCCAAGGCCGGCCATGTATTAACAACCGGCGCTACCATCGGTTTGCCACAATATGCTGCCAGAGGTGCTAAAGAGGCTGGCGGTTTGTCAATTGGTTTTTCGCCAGCTTCTAGCCATCGCGAGCATGTCAAATCATATCGCTTACCAGTCGAGGAGTTTGATTATATAAATTACACTAGTTACGACTACGTAGGCCGTGACTTATATTTGGTTCGTTCTAGTGACGCAGTCATTACGATCGGCGGTGGTATGGGTAGTTTACATGAGTTCTCGACGGCAATCGAGAGTCATAAGCTTTGCGGGGTTTTACTGGGTAGTGGCGGACTAGCCGACTTTATACCGACAATAATTAGTAATGTTATGACACCCAATAAAAAACAGATTATTTTTGACACTGACCCAGCTCGCCTAGTTGCAAGTGTGGTGGCTGCATTAGACAAAGAATATGCTGATCTATTAATTGCGCCAGTAGAGACCAACGTACAACGCAGTTCTACTCAAGGCCGCGGATAGTTTTAAATGTCCTGCGAACGTAGGTTGTGAGCAAGCTCAGAGAAGCTTGCAAGCTCTAAATCCTCAGTGCATGAATCACAAAAAGGTTCCCCGCTAAGGATACTTGAGAATCCCTCAAGAGTTGCCGCTGCATGCATTATACAGACAGGATCTTTGCAATGGTCAAGAGCGAAGGAGTGACTTATTTCGTGGACGGTGGTTCCGACCAACGCGGAACATGTTGGATCGACGAGGCTCAAGCCTGGCTCAGCAGTGACCATAATTTTGCTTTCGACTATCCTCCTGCCCATTTTTAGCCTATTGCATACTCCTATTGCGCCATCTGCACCGTCAATGTCACGACCAGTGAAGAGTAGTGTGTGGGGTGCTCTACCCAAACGAACACGCTTCTCGCTCAAAGGATTGTCGGGGATCGCAATAGCGACACCTTCTAGAGATTCAAATACTAAATGGCATGAAAATCGACCCAGAATATGGGCTGATACTTCTATGGCGTTCAAGACTTCTGATCGGCTGACTGCAAACTCACCTCTAGCCTCGTAGAAGGGGCTGATCGATCTAACGGGAGAGTGCTTTGACATATGCTTCACTATAACATTTTATTATAGTCTTGTCAAATCTCTAACTAGTACACACGATTCAAGAGTATTATATAACCCGATTGATCTCTTCGATGGTTGTTAGCCCAGCGCAGGCTTTAAGGATGCCGTCTTGCAAGAGGGTTACCATGCCATTCTTTTTGGCGGCTTGTTCTATAGCTTCGGAATCTATATTTCGCACATCACCGCGCAAGAAGCCCTGAATAGTACGATCAATAGTTAGCTGCTCCATAATTACCATACGGCCAATGTAGCCGAACGGAGCAGCCGCAGACTTGCCAGGGTGATATAAATTCAGTGTATCAAGATTGGGTTTGTCGGTGCCTTTAGGTAGATCCTTCAAAATATCAGCAATATAGTTTTTGGTGGCCTCATCAGGTTTATAAGCAACTTTAGTGTCATCATCTAGCCTACGCACTAGCCGTTGGCCCACCACTAGTTGCACAGCGGTTGCAAAGATTGGATTTTGCCCGATCATGTCTATTATTCGGCTAAAAGCTGCCGATGCCGTAGCAGCATGAAAAGTGCTAAGCACCAGATGCCCGGTTATAGCTGCCTGGATAGCTGTCTTAGCAGTATCTACATCACGGATTTCACCCACCATAATCACATCAGGGTCAAAACGTAGTACGGCACGTAGTTTCTCGGCAAAACTATCACCACTATCAGTTGGAACGGGAATCTGCGTAACACCTGGGATACTGTATTCTACAGGGTCTTCTAAGGTGACTATTTTACGGGTGGCCTCATTGAGGGCATTAAGCACGCTATAGAGCGTAGTGGATTTGCCTGAGCCAGTTGGGCCAACGATCAGCACCATGCCATGTGGATGCTTAACAATTGCGTCAAACTGCTGTTGCTGACTAGTGCTCATGCCTAGATGTGTTAGGTTTAGCAAGCTGGTATCAAAATTAAAAAGACGCATTACAGCATCTTGGCCATATATAGTTGGCACTGTCTCTATACGCATATTGAGCATTCTTGTGCTGCCGTCTGGCCGCTTGATGTCTTGTTGCATGTGGCCAGTTTGAGCGTCATCAGAAGCTGTAGAAATATTTGACCGACTGGCCAGTGATGCTACTAAAGTTCGATATTTGTCGTGCGACAAAGTGGCGATGGGGTGTAGAGTGCCATCAATTCTGAAACGCACGCGCACATCATCTCGTTGATTTTCTAGATGGATATCGGAGGCATTTAACTGATCAGCTTGTTTAATCAGATAATTTAGAATGTCATCTGACCGCACGGTGTCTAGAGTGTGCGAAACATCAGTAATTGTTGAGCTATCACCCTCGGTGGCGATTTTGACATCATCATAAACAACCTTTTTGGGAGGGTCATACAGCAACATTAATTCTCTAAAACCACTGTTACTGATCACTAAGAACTGTAAGACTCGGTCGGCAAAGCGCTCACGTAGTTGGCGCAGGAGTTTCTGTGGAGTGTTAACGGTTATACCGAACACTAAAGGCTCGTCTTTGTTGCTGTCTCTAAGTGGTACCAACTGTGCTTTGTGCATTTCGCTTATCGACATAACCCCGATTGCTAGTGGCCAGTCGCCGTTTATCTGGCGTGTATCAAAATACTCCAACCTGAGCAGCTTAGAACGTCCGAGCGTATTCTGCTCTTCTTGCTCGCGGAATCTTTCTTGTTGGGCCATTGCATCCATATACCTATTGTAACAAACCGCAAGCATAATGAAGCGAGAATTCCAGGGTGACTCCTTGGAATTCTTGGGATTAAGATCTAGGTGTTAAAATCAGGTATCATGCATTTAGTAGTTATTGCTCACAATATCAGAAGCACGCACAACGTAGGGTCTATTTTTAGAACCTGCGATGGATTTGGCGTAGATAAGCTCTATTTAACTGGTTACACGCCCTATCCAAGCTCACCTGGCGATAACAGGCTGCCGCATTTGGCCGAGAAACTAACAAAGCAGATAAGCAAAACTGCTCTGGGTGCTGAGAAAGTGGTAGCTTTTGGGCACGCTGATAATCCAGTGGGCTTAATAAAGCAGTATCAGAAGGATGGCTTTACTATAGCTGCATTAGAACAGTCCCATGACTCGATCTTGCTGCCTGAATTCAGTCAGATACCTAAAAAGTTAGTGTTACTGCTCGGCGAAGAAGTCCACGGTATCCCACCCGATCTTTTGGAAATGTGCGATGTGACACTCGAGATACCAATGGTCGGCAAAAAGGAATCGTTTAATGTCAGCGTAGCTGCTGGGATAGCTTTGTATGCCATAACTATCTAGAGTTGATTTGGCTCAACACAAATGTCTACTTTCTACTCTAATTCGAGCCCTCAACTCGTTGATTTAATTACACATCTATAGTAAGTTGTGAAGCATAATTTAGGAGTAGCTATGAGTAATAATGAAATTACTGATGGGGCATCAGCCATTACGGATATTATCGGCATGGAAGACTATGATAGTCTAGACCCGAATTTTTCTGACGCGGAGAACAGATCTGAAGTAATTGGCTCTGTGGTCCTGGCTAAAGTGGTTAGCTGGGAGGGTTTTCCCTGTAAGTTTCCGGGCAGTGGTGATTGCGTAGACCTTAGTTGCTTAGAATGGGGGCAGTGTCAGTGGAATAGCAACGAGGGTTAGCTAAGGTATTATATAGTTAAGCTTGCAGCGCCACGCAATCCTCGCCGTATAGCCCAATAATATGTTGTTGCAATTCAGCTTCAGCGGCTACCTTGAACGGCAGGCGAATGGCTGATTTTTTATCAGCACCTAACACTAATACGACCTCACTGCTACCAGGATATTGATTGAAAGTCTGTTTGAGCTTAAGAAGTGTGTGATGGTCTGCTGGGTCTTTAACATGCACATATAATTTAGTGGATGGCAATGTAACTTTAGTCCCCACGACTTGTTCAGCTTCTGGCTTTTTTTCTTTTGGAGCCTTAGCTTTTTTGCCAGTCGGTTTATAGGCGTCTAGTTCTTCTTCGGTTATAAAATTGATCTCGGCGGCGATAATCTTGACTTCGTCGGTCACCCTGCCTTCCTTGTCTTTAGCAGATATCTTGCCCTTAACGCGCACCACAGCATCTTGTGCTAATTGTTCACCGACTGTTTCGTAGAGCTTAGGGAAAACAATAATTTCAGAACTACCAACTTTATCTTCTATAGCCACAAAAGCCATCTTGTCGCCATTTTTAGTATTTATAACTCGTGAGGTAGTAATAAGACCACCGATTATAATCTGTTTGCCATCCATCTCTTTTGTAATCATGCTTATTGGTACAGTTTGCTCTTCAAAGTAACTGTCGTAGCGGTCTAGGGGGTGAGCGCTAAGGTATAACCCGAGTAACTCTCGCTCCCATTGTAATTGCTCACGTTCGCTATGGCGGGTTGGGGTAGAATCTAACTGCAAAGCCGGTATTAAAGTCTCAAGCAGGTCGCCAAATAAGTTAGATTGGCCGCTAGCTGCATCTTTTTGAGTCTTGCTGGCATAAGCCAATATATTGTCTAGGTTAAATAGCAAATCCGAACGATTGCCTAGACTGTCAAAAGCCCCGGCCTTAATAAGGCTTTCCCAAGACTTACGATTGACCATGCGATTACTTACCCGCTTGGCAAAGTCTTCTATGGATGTGAATTTGCCACTTTCCTCGCGAACTCGGATAATTTCTTCGACAGCATTGCTGCCAACGTTCTTAACAGCATTCATGCCAAAGCGAATTTGCTTGGTATCAGGTACTACTGCGAACTCAGCAAAAGATTGGTTAACGTCTGGAGCCAAAACCTGCATATCCATGTGTTGGCATTCGGCAATCTCAATAGCTAGGCGATCGGTGTCATCTTGGTCGCTGGTCATCAGGGCGGCCATAAAGGCGGCTGGATAGTGAGATTTAAGGTAGGCAGTCCAGTAAGCGATCAGGGCATAGCAGGCTGAATGAGATTTGTTAAAACAGTAAGCACCGAAGGCTTCAATCTGCTTCCAGAACTTTTCCATATCATCCCGATTGGCGCCACCAAGCTCCACGGCACCATCAATAAAAGCTGGTTTCATCTTAGCCAGTACTTCTGGTATCTTTTTAGCAACGCCCTTACGCAGCGTGTCGGCTTGGCCACCGGTAAAACCGCACAAATCTTTAGAGATCTGCATGACTTGTTCTTGATAAACTAATACGCCGTATGTGTTCTTGAGGGCGTCTTCCATTTTAGGGTGTAGATATCTAATCTTTTTTAAGCCGTGCTTACGAGCGATAAAATCATCTATAAACTGCATCGGCCCAGGTCTATAAAGAGCGCCCATAGCAATAATGTCATCAAAGACGCTTGGTTTAAGTTCGCGCAGATAACGCTTCATACCAGCGGACTCAAACTGGAATACCCCTGTTGTATCGCCGTTGCCAAACAGCTCAAAGGTCTTAGCGTCATCTAAAGGTATATCCTCAAGTATAATTTCCTTATTATGGACCCTCTTAATAATCCGCAGGGCATTCTTAACGATTGACAAGTTGCTAAGCCCAAGAAAGTCAATCTTTAGGAGCCCGAGGTCTTCGACTTGCGTAAAAGTATATTGGGTTGCTACCACTCCTTTTTGAGCCATCTCTAGTGGCACAAATTTTACTACTTCATCAGGCGCGATTACTACCCCAGCGGCATGCACTCCATGGCTGCGGATGGTACCGTCCAGAATCATTGCGAAGTCAAAAACTTGCTTGGCGGAGGGGTTTGATTCGTACTCTTTTTTTAGATCAGGGTCTTTCTCTACGCTAACCCTGAGCGGGGTGTGGCGACCTTGGACGGGTTGTGGAACAAACTTAGCCCAACGATCTGCATCAGCGTACGGTACTTGCATGACCCTAGCTACGTCACGGATAGCGTTGCGAGCAGCCATCTTGCCAAAAGTAGCAATATTAGCTACTCTGTTTGCGCCGTATTTATCTGAACAATACTTTATAACTTCATCACGCCTGGTGTCTTGGATGTCGATATCTATATCAGGCATGCTGATTCGATCTGGGTTAAGAAAACGCTCAAAAAGCAGACCATAATGTAGTGGGTCAAGCTCAGTAATCTTTAAAGCGTACGAAATTATAGAACCAGCAGCCGAACCTCTACCGGGCCCGAACACTATACCCTGGTCTTTGCCCCATGTAATGAAGTCCGATACGATAAGCATGTAGCCGTTGAATCCCATACTACTTATAACATCAAGTTCGTACTTGGCCCTGGTGTTAACCTCTTCGGATAACAGCTGTTTTATTGTTTTCGCATCTAGTTTGTTTGACTCTTGTTCGGTCTTACCGCCATAGCGCCAGGCTAAACCTCGGTAGACGGATAGGTGCAAGTAGCTTTCTTCAGTTTCGCCTTCTGGCACATCAAACTTTGGAATCAAGATCTTGCCAAATTCTAGTTCGACGTTACACCTATTAGCGATAGCCTTAGTGTTGGTTATAGCCTCCGGGTATTTTTCGCCCCAGCGCTTTATGACGTCTTGCGGATCAGTTACAAACAAGTCAAAATCTTTTAAACTCATTCGGTCTTGATCGTTCAAAAAAGAACTAGTGCCTACGCAAAGTAATATTTCGTGAGCATCACGGTCCTCATGTTTTAGATAGTGAGCATCGCAGGTTACCACCACTGGGATATCTAGTTCTTTGCCAAGTTGTAAAAGTTTGGTATTTACCTTCTTTTGCTCGTCCCAATTTTGATGATCTTGAATCTCAAGGTAGTAGCGATCGCCAAAAATTGATTTGTGCCACTCAGCGATTTCGCGTGCTTTGCTGTCATTATCGTGTCTTAGGTTCTCACTTACTTCGCCGCCGATACACCCGGATAATACAATTAAGCCCTCGTTGTATTTCTCTAATAGGGCATGGTCAATTCGGGGCTTGTAATAAAATCCATCTAAATTAGCGATAGTACTCAACCGCATTAGATTTTGATAGCCGGTTTGGTTCATGGCTAGTAGGATTAGGTGATATCGCTGCTTATCTTTTTGCGGGTCTTTGTCGGTATGGCTTCGTTCGGCAATGTAGGTTTCCATGCCGATTATTGGCTTAATGCCAGCTTTCTTAGCTGCTTGATAAAATTCTATTACGCCAGAAAGCGTGCCGTGGTCGGTAATCGCCACAGAGTCCATGCCCAATTCTTTCACACGCGTTAAAAGATCTGGGATTTTTTGCAAACCATCCAAGACGCTGTAATGTGTATGATTGTGCAAATGCACATAATCAGATGACTTAATCTGTTGATCGCTAGACATTTACCCTCACTCAGCAATACTCAAAATACTACTACAAGTATAACTCAGGTCTAGCTAGATAGTTCAGAATCTCAAATTCACACCAGTTGGATTATTTACGCTCAGTGCTATACTTAATTCATGGATAACTCAACCCAAACGTTAGTGATTTTTCTCTCTGTGACATTGGCGGTCTTTCTAGTTTTATCAATCGTGCTTGTGTCATATCTAATATCTATCGCTATGCAAGTGAGGCGGATTATTGACAGTGCCGAGCGTACCGTAACCACTGTAGAAGAAGTTGCCAGCAGCATACAAAAAACTGTTGCTCCAGCAGTGGCTTCGCAATTTATGCTAAATCAGTTCAAGCGACTAGTTGATATTTTTGGTGAAAAAAAGCAAACCAAAAATAAAGATGAGCAAGAGAGAGGGAAATAATATGAGCCATACCAAGAAAAAATTTAGTGTCGGCTTATTACTAGGTGCAGCCATAGGTATAGTTACTGGCTTGCTTACAGCGACCAAGAGTGGGCAAGAGGCAAGAGACGAGCTACGCGGGAAGGTAAAAGATGTTAAAAAAAATATTGATCATAAGCTAGAAGATGTTAAAGCTAGAACCGAAGATGTGACTACCGAAGCTAAAAAGACGGCCGAGACCGTTAAGCAAACAACTGTGGATGCAGTCGAAAACGTCAAAAAGACCGTTCGTGACCTGGCTGATGGTGTAGTAGAATCTGAACATCAAACGACTGCCGATAGCAAAGATGCCAAATCTAAAAGATAATTTGTCTAAGGACGCCGTTAAGGCGCTGGCTGAGGAATTGTTCGAGGATTACTATAAAGGACGTTGGCGGATTTACAAACTCAATCTGTTTCGTGGTATCTTCTTTGGCCTTGGTACAGCTATCGGCGGCACTATCATTATCGCCGTCTTAGTGTGGTCTCTGTCCCTCTTTGATCAGCTGCCGTTTGTGGGGGACTTCGTACAAACCATAACAAACTCGGTAGATCTCAGCCGCCAGAAGTAAAAGAGCTAGCTTCCCAGTTAGTCTGAGCGCTAAAGCATGTTTTTAGCTGAGCTATCACCACACTACTCACCTTTGCTATAGTTCATTAAACATGCTATAATCACACGCGTTCCGACCTCGATCAAGGAGAGAAGATGTACTTCACAAAAGAAGGACCCATGCAGAAACCCCCAGCGGGCAGGGCATGGATTGTCGCCATGGTGCTTGCTGTCGTGGCAATCACTTTGGGTGTGTGGAGTGGTCGCTACCAATGCACGTCAC
>Ga0210403_10003075_pt1 | contig 14798 bp, 13 predicted proteins | sample IncBWC19MmetaG_FD_150863 | JGI IMG/M metagenome (GOLD analysis project Ga0210403, IMG submission 150863) | Forest soil microbial communities from Barre Woods Harvard Forest LTER site, Petersham, Massachusetts, United States - Inc-BW-C-19-M | ecosystem: Environmental > Terrestrial > Soil >... | reverse complement strand
GAATGAGCCCTAGCGTAACCTCGGGCTGGCCAAACTTTGCGTTCTCCACTGCTATTCTGATGGTGCAAGCCATGGCTGTTTCGCAGCCGCCGCCGAGCGCATAACCGTTGATTGCTGCGATTATCGGTTTGCCGAGATTCTCGACGAGGTTGAGGACTTCCTGTCCGTAACTGCTAGACTTCTCTGCTTCGACGGAAGTCACATGAGCGAGCTCGCTAATGTCTGCTCCCGCGATGAACGCTTTATCGCCTGCTCCGGTTAGAATGACGCCGCGCACCGCAGCGTCGTCCCGCGCATCCTCGAATGCCGCTCTCAAGTCCTCCCACGTTCTCTGGCTCAGAGCATTGAGCACCTTGGGACGATTAAGAGTTACATAAGCGATGGCGTCCTTTTTCTCATACAAAACATTCTCAAGTGTTAATGCTGTTCCTGTCTGACTCATGATGTTATCTCCTGTCTAGAAGGTCTGGTCACCTGTTTGCATTGCGTGTTAGTGTACGAAAGCGCTAAACCCAGTTACGGCCTTGCCGACGATCAGGTTTTGCATTTGGAAGGTGCCCTCATAGGTATAGAGCGCTTCGCAGTCGTTGAAGAAGCGAGCGACCTTGTAGTCGGCCACGATGCCGTTGCCGCCGAGAATTTCTCTGGCCCACGCTACTGTCTCACGACACTTGGATGTGCAGAACGCCTTTGATAACGCGGCATGAGCGTCACTCAGCTTGCCTTCGGCAAACAATTGCGCCTGGCGCACGAGAAGGCACTGTGAGGCGGTAATATTCGCCAGCATTCTCGCGAGAAGATCCTGCACTAGCTGGAACGAGCCGATCGGTCTCCCGAACTGCAGACGCTCCTGAGAATACTTGACCGCGGCCTCGTACGCGCCCATCGCGCATCCCGTCGACATCCAGGCAACTGCGTAGCGGGTCACCTTCAGCACCTTCGCGGTGTCCTTGAAAGAGTTACCACCCTGAAGGCGGTTTGCTTCCGGCACGCGCACGTCCTTCAACGTGATGTGACCGTTCTGCACGACCTTAAGCGCGACTTTGTTTTCAATCTTGTCGACGCTGAAGCCCGGCGTGGTTTTGTTTTCGACGATGAAGCCTTTGACCTGGTGATCGTCCACATCGCGCGCCCAGATGATCGAGATGTCGCACCAAGGCGCGTTGCCGATCCAGCGCTTCTCGCCGTTAAGAATCCAAGAATCGCCGTCCCGCTTCGCGGTGGTTAGTAAACCACCCGACGCGCCGGAACCTACCAGCGGCTCGGTTAAGCCGAAGCAGCCGATCTTTTCAAAGCGCGCCATCGGCGGTAGCCACTTCTGCTTCTGCTCTTCCGATCCATCGATATAGATAGAGCCCATAGCGAGGCCGATGTGCACACCCAGAAAGGTGGAGAAAGATGGGTCAACCCGCGCGACCTCCATTTGGATAAAGCCCAAGAGCGCGAGGCTTCCTCCAGCGCAGCCGTAGCCCTTCATGGCCACGCCACCGATGCCAAGCTCCTTCACCCCTGGGAGTAGGTCGAATGGAAATTCATCCCTCACCCAGTAATCGGTGATCACCGGCGCTACTTTGCTTTCCATGAACTCGCGCACGCGCTTCACGATGGCGAGCTCTTCGGCCGGCAAGGTCTCGTAGAGATAATAGAAGTCGGTGTTAGGCGCTGGCAGTGGTTTTTGCGGTTTGGTGGGTTTAGCTTCGCTTGGCATTTTAGTTCTCCTTCATTTTGCTTGAGACTGAATTCGTTAGTTAATGGCTCGGTTTAGTCGTGTTTTGTTATGCGTTGGTTCCGGTTGTTGCTCCCTGCGAGGATGACTTAGGCTGGTCCGACTTTGTGGCTGAGGCTGAGACCTGGGAACCTATACCCCTTAGCTTGAGCAGCCCGATTAACACTCGGTTTTCATCTTGAGCGAGCTGATCAACCGAGCGCCCGCCGGTTTCGCGCATTACGCCATCGACGACTGTTTGCTTTAGCTCGGGCGTGATGTTTGGAGTCCCAAGCGCCTTCATCATGCCCTGTAGCGGATCCATGAGGTGGTCCATGAAATGTTTGATCCCGCCTGCGCCACCGCCCAGGTGCCATTGCAGGCTCTGACCCATCACGCCCCAACGAAGTCCCGGTCCATAGGAAACGGCCGCATCAGTGTCCTCGACGCTCAGCACATTCTCCTGAATGAGATAGAGCATCTCGCGGTAGAGGGCGGCTTGGAACCGGTTAGCCACATGCCCGGGAAGCTCCTTCTTCAAATGAATCGGTTTCTTGCCGATCGAGGCATAGAACGCCATCGCCTGCTGGACGGCATCAGGTGATGTCTTAGTCCCTCCGACTACTTCGACTAATGGAATGATGTGCGGAGGATTAAAAGGATGCCCGATGACCACGCGCTCCGGGCGCTTGCACTTCGATTGAATAACACTCGGCGTTATCCCCGATGAACTCGACGCGAGAAGCGAATCAGTCGGAGTAACTTCGTCCATCTCGGCGTAGAGCTTCATCTTGAAGTCCGGACGTTCCGGTGCGTTTTCCTGGACGAGGTCGGCCTGCGCAAGCGCTTCCTTCATGTTCGCCGTAAAGGTCAAGCGGTCGCGCGACGCGCCCTGAGAGAGACCGATGTGGGTCAGGTCTGACCAGGCTTCATCGACGTATTTGCGCAAGTTAGCTTCCGCGTTAGGCGCGGGGTCGGTCGCGACGACGTCGAACCCCCGGGCGAGATATTGAGCCGCCCAGCTGGCACCGATAACTCCGGTCCCGACGATAGCGATTCGGCGGATAGGTTTGTTGTATGACATAGTTTTACTTTCTGTTGTTAGGTGTTTCTGCGTAGGCAATCCCGGTTAGGTTTCCCTGGGCAAAAAGCACAAGCTTCTTCTCAGAGCCATCCAGCTTTGCGGAATAGATAGAACCGGTGAGGTCGGTGAGGAACATCCGATCACCGCCGAAATCGATCGCCAGGCCAATTCCTTCCATCAAGTGAGTGAATATAATGTCAGGCTCCGGACGCTTCTTAGCCTCGCTATCCATGGGTGCGCGATTGACGGTGTTACCGCGCGGAGGATCACCGCGATCCGTCCAATAGATTAGTCGTTTCTTGAGATCGAGCTCAAGGTCAATCGGCTCAGGTAGTCCATCGTACAGAAGTTCGATGTCGCTCCGATTAGCCGCAGTTTCACCTTTCGGCATTTCAATATTCGCGCGAAAGATGCGGCCTTGTCCCGCATCGTCCGGTCCTTTTTGCGTCCAATAAAATTGGTTACGGTCAGTGTCGACGCTTATACCGACGCACCATTTCCTAGCGTCCGGACCTGGCCGCGGATTGCCTTTGCTCGTGTCGACCAGCGTCTCGATCGTCGACCCATCGAGGTTGCATCGCATGACGCGCATCCCCTCCCGATCGCACCAATACAGCTTTGCGTTCTTCCTATCTAACGTCAGCTGCTTCGGCGTGAACGTTCCGCCTTTGGGCACGATCGTCGTGCGATTCTTTCCATCGAAGTCAGCTCGTTCGATTGAGCCATCGTTCTGCTTAAGGTTGGACATATTAGTCCAGTAGATGTGCCCCGTCTTGTCATCGACCACGATGCCGTCAGGCATCGGACAATCCGTGACGACGACCTTCTTATCGGTGCCGTCGGAGTTTACCGACAAGACGCGGCCATCGGCGATATCGAGAAAGAACAAGCGGCCAACGGCGGTCTTGTCGCCGGCGGAAGTTTCTGTTTTGGAAGTTTTTGTAGTGTTCATGGTTTAGCTTGGGAGTTGTGTATGGTTTTCATTTAACGTCGGATGTTGTTAATTGCGCTCCATCTTCGGCGACGAAGACGACCAGCAAAGTGGCTGGCTCAGTTGCACTCGCATTTTCGCTAATGAGATGTTTGCTGCCTTGGGGCTCGAAGAAGCTTTCGCCAGCCTTGTAAACCTTGATCGGTCCCGTCGCGGAGTTCTCGGATCGGATCGCGCCAGAGAGCACATAGGCCAAGACGCTTCCAGCGTGATGATGAGCGCCCGACTTGCCGCCCGGGGAATAGTTCACGGTGACAACTGCCAGGGTCTGGCCCGGTGCGTTGGAGAGCTCTTCGGAGAATACCGGCTTGACGATTTCCTCGCCAGCTAGCTGAGGCGCCGCAGCCACGAATAATGCAATGGTCGCCACTGATGCTAGCGCAATGACAATCTGCTGAGTCTTGATAGATGAGCTTTTGATAGTGTCTCCTGTTAGGATTTTGTTACTCGACCACACGCAGAACAATCTTTCCGGGAATCCTGGTATGTTGTGCGAGAGCATAGGCTTCGCGTGCTTGGTAAAGTGGGAAAACCGCTCCGACGAAAATCAGGAGGTCGCCTTCGTCGATCGTTTTGGCGATCTGGGTCAGTTGTGAGCCATCGGCGCGCATCAGCATGAAAGCGTCACGGACGCGTTGCTCGACATTTCCTTCACTCGTGCTTGCAACAGTGACCAGCTTGCCTCCTTCTTTAAGCACACCCCAGGAACGATCCAGGGTGTCACCGCCGACGACGTCGAACACGGCATCCACATCGTGGACCACGTCTTCAAAACGGGTCGCTTTGTAATCAATCACCTCATCGGCTCCTAGCGTGCGAACAAAGTCCAGGTTCGCGGCGGATGCCGTAGCGATGACATGCGCTCCGCGCCAGTGCGCCAGTTGAACCGCGAACGTGCCGACCGCGCCGGCTGCGCCGTGGATCAGGACGCGTTGGCCGCGTTCCCGTTTTATCTTTTCGAAGAGCCCCTGCCACGCGGTCAGCGCTGAGATCGGCACGACCGCTGACTGAACATGATCGAGCGAGGCGGGTTTACGCGCCAGTGCGCTAGCTGGCGCGACACAGTATTCCGCCTGTGCGCCGTTAGTGAACCAATCGTTAACTCCGTAGACTTCCTCGCCAGCAGTGACTCCGCGGACATCCGGACCAACCAACTCGACCACACCCGAGAACTCGTGCCCCAAAACAATGGGAAATGGCCGCGACTCACCAGATTGCAAATTGAATGTCGGAAACCACTGAAGCTCGGTCGGCGTGATGGCACTCGCATGGACACGGACCACTACCTCCCCTTTGTTCGGGTTCAATCGCGGGATTTTTCCCAAGACTAACGACTCCGGTCCCGCCTTTTTCTCGAGGTAAGCTGCTTTCATTGTGCGCCTCACGCTTTCTGGCTTCTCAGGACGTGTTGTTAGTACTGGTTCCATCAATGCGGAATTAGAGTTGAATAGACCGATTGGCCGCTCGATCGGACGCGGCGACTTTTCGGTGGTCAATGCTTTAGCTTGTGCCATGCCACCTGACTCTCGGCGGCCGATCTACGAGGGAAGAAAGTTTAGGCAGCGAGCTCCCTACGCTTGCTGATGGTGTAAAAGTTCGCGAATCCTTCGCGAATTCACGATGAGTTCGCAGGCACCCGACGGGGCTAAGCTTGCTTGAACTGAAACTTGTTGATCTTTAAGGAGCGAATGTTCGACTCCAGAGTTGAGGCGGGCAGACCGAGCCTGGATGCTGCGCCGGAGGCTCCAGACACTTTCCCTTTGCTTCGCGCAAGCGCGGTCTCGGTGCGTTCCCGCTCAGTTGATGCCTGATCAGAGACCGCGTGATTCCGAGGTTGGGGTTCGCTTGCTAACCCAACTCTTATCAATCGAAAACTCGTTCGTTTCACTGACGATGAGCGAGCGTTCGATCACGTTTTGCAGTTCCCGAACATTGCCAGGCCACGAATACTCTTGCAGCGTTTCAAGGCCGTTCTTCCGGATATGTGTTATCTCTTTGCCAGCTCTCTTTGCATAACCGATCGCGGCGCGGTCATACCAAAGTTGGCTACACGACAACGCATCGCTGATCAAATCAAAACCGCGTTTATCACGGCGCGCCCGAATCTCATAAAATGTGCATTCGCCGCATTCGATGTTCAGAGGAACAGACTGGCGAGATTTCGGTTTACTGCGGCAGCGCCGTTTCAGTGACGATTTGCTTGAGCTCCTTTGTCTCCGGTAGCTCAGCCTTTAATCTCGGAGGAAGAAGTCGGTATTCCGCCACGCCGATCGGACTCTTGGTATCCCGCAGCGTGTATTCCACAACCGTTTTATTTTTTCCCCGACAAAGTATGATTCCGATAGTTGCTCCGTCCTGCGCGGTCTTGACGAGACTGTCCACCGCCGCTTGGTAGAAGTTCATTTTGCCGACGAATTCCGGTTTGAAATCGCCGACCTTGAGATCAATCACGATGTAGCAGTGCAGCCGGGTATGATAAAAGAGTAGATCGCGGAAGAATTCCTCACCGTCCACCTCGAGCCGATATTGATTGCCGACCAAGGCGAAACCTGAACCGAGTTCGATGAGAAAGTCTTTCAGTCGTGCGATGAGGGCACTTTCCAATGCGCGTTCGTTAGCCGATTCATCGAGCGGCGCCGGTTTGAAAACGTAGGGATCTTTCAGAAGCTCTTTTGCGAAATCGGACTGCGGCGACGGGAGCGTGAGCGCGAAATTCGTAGGGGCTTTGCCTGCCCGTTTGTGCAGCTCCGTATCGAGATGGTGAACGAGGACGCTGCGCGACCAGCCTTGTCCGACTATTTTGCGGATATAAAACTCCCGCGTTTTGGCGTCCTTTACTCGGTCGATCAGGACGCAATTGTGCTTCCATGGAATTTGTGCACCAAGCTGGTGCACAATTGCCCGGTCGGGCCAGGCAGCGGCAAACGCCCGCATGTACTTAAGATTTCGTGAAGAGTAACCGCCTAGCTTTGGAAACTCGCGCTGGAGGTCCGCGGCCAGCCGGTCGATGACCTTTGCGCCCCAACCTTCCTATTCCTGGTTGGCAAGAATCTCGCGTCCGATGTCCCAGTAGTGCAAAACCAGCTGGGCATTCGCCGCCAGCGCCGCCTTTAGCTGCGCCGTGCGGATGCGCTCTTTGATGCCCTCAAGAAATTGGCGATACAATTGTGCACCAGGCTGGTGCACAATTGCCAAGGACTTCGATTTCCGAGCGGCCATCGGCGAGAGCTTCGTCAATTCCCACTTTCCTGTCCATACCACGAGTATGCACGCGCAGAACGACGGTAATCACGCGAGCGGTTACACACTTGTTTTGTCGTTTTCCTGATAACGTGCAAAGAGGTGCCAATTTTTGGCAGCATTTCGTGTTATTCACTGACATTCCGAACTTTCGCCAACGGCGCCGTTTCCCTCGTAGCAACGTCAGCGAGTGCATTTTCGCCGCCACCTGGTAGTTCGAATCTATGGCCAACAGACGTGAAACGATCTTTGTCGGCGCGGTTGTGCACGCCAATGCGATTATCTAGAATTAAACGTCTTTGAACGAATATTTGTTGATCTTCAGCGATCGAATCTTCGACTCCAGAGTGGAGGCCGGCATCCCGAGTCTGGCCGCAGCCCCGGATGCTCCGGACACTCTGCCCCTGCTTCGCGCAAGCGCAGCCTCGATGCGTTTCCGTTCATTCGATGTCTGATTAACAGACGCCGCGCTCGCTGGCGGCTGGGATTCGCTCGATAGCCAACTCTTATCAATCGAAAACTCGTTCGTTTCACTGACGATGAGCGAACGTTCGATCACGTTCTGAAGTTCGCGAACATTGCCGGGCCACAAATACTCTTGCAAGGCTTCAAGACTCTTCTTTCGGATGTGCGTTATCTCTTTGCCAGCTCTCTTTGCATAACGATTGACGAAATAATTCACGAGAAGCGGAATGTCTTCTCTGCGTTCGCGCAACGGCGGCAGCTTAATTGGAAAAACGTTCAGCCGATAGTACAGATCGCTCCGGAACGACCCGGCGGCGATCGCGGGCTGCAAATTACGATTGGTCGCAGCAATCACGCGCGCATCGGAGCGGAGGGTCTCATGTCCACCAACGCGTTCAAACTCGCGTTCCTGCAAAACGCGCAACAGTGCGATTTGGGTTGCTAATGGAAGGTCCCCGACTTCATCGAGAAAGAGCGTGCCGCCTTCGGCCAATTCAAATCGACCCAGTCGTCTCTGAACCGCGCCGGTAAACGCGCCTTTTTCGTGCCCGAATAGTTCTGACATGATTAGTGAAGCTGGAATTGCGGCACAATTCACACTGACGAATGCGCGTTCCGAGCGCTTTGATCTCTTGTGAATCGCGCGTGCGATCAGTTCCTTTCCCGTTCCCGTTTCACCCGTGATTAAAACGGTAGAGTCTGTTGGAGCAACCTTGGCCGCCCGCGCGAGCACCAATTGTAAGACAGAAGAAGTCCCAACCACTTCCTCAAACATTGACGTCTTACCGATCTCTTCCCGCAAAGCGATATTCTCTTTGTAGAGGTCGTCCTTAAGCGCCTTGATCTCTTCAAACGCCTTCCGGCGCGCGGTCACATCCATGACGGACCCGATCAATTCAATGCTTCCACGCTCGTCCTTGAATGGGCGGCCGATGACATGCACATGCTTGATGGCGCCATTCGGTAGCCACAGCCTGTGCTCGAAGTCGAATCCGTTTCGATCCTCCGACGCGCGCCGAAGCGTTTCACGAACTAAAGCCAGGTCTTCCGGGTGAACCCGATCGAAAACCAGATCGAGCGATTGTGTGACCGTTCTTTTGTAACCAAGGATGTTGAACGTCTCATCCGACCAATACAACTCCCCGGATTCCAAATTCCAACCAAAGCTGCCGGTGTGGCTGAGCGCCTGCGCTTGTGCAAGATAGGCTTCCCGACGACGCAAAGCGTCCTCCGCCCGTTTGAGGTCTTCAATGTCGATGCTCGACCCGTACCACTTGGTGATCTTGCCGAGTTTATCTCGTACCGGTGCTTTCGTGTGCAACAACGTGCGGTACGCGCCATCCGTGCGCCGCACGCGTGCCTCAGCTTGGAACGGCTCGCCACTGGCCAGAGCTCCCCGCCATTTAGCAAGGCAGCCCTCAATGTCGTCTGGATGAAATGTCTTCGCCCATTCCCAGCCAATCATCTGCTCAATTGGCAGTCCGACAAAATCGAGCCAGCCCTTATTCAGGAAATCAATATAGCCATCGGGCCGCGCACTATGAAGTAGTGCTGGGGTTGCGTCGACGACACGATGGAGGTTGCCTTCGTTGCGCTTCCGGTCTTCGATGTCGATGCTTGATCCGAACCATTTAATAATAGCGCCTTGTTCGTCATGCATCGGCACTTTCCGATGCAGAAACAATCGATATTCCCCATCGGCGCGCCGCACCCGGGCCTCCGCCTCGAAGGGCTCTCCACTGGCAAGAGCGGCATGCCATTTCTGAACGATGTCAGCTACATCGTCCGGGTGAATGACGTTGGTCCAGCGCCAGCCCCGGACCTCGTCTAAGGAGCAACCTAAGAGATCCAACCACCCGCGGTTGAAATAATCCAGATAACCGTCTGGCCGTCCTGTGTGGATGAGTGCCGGTGTCGTGTCGACAATTAGCCGAAGCGTGTCTCGAATGGCGATCGGTTGCTCGATGTCCTCAGGTACGATCGCCTTCATGGTGCCCTACACCTTATGCTTCGCACGGGTGGAAGCGAATTACGTTTGAACCACATCTCCGGGCGTTCGTGGGAGAGATGGTGCGCGATAGAGGGTTCGAACCTCTGACCCCTACCGTGTCAAGGTAGTGCTCTACCACTGAGCTAACCGCGCATGGAAGTCTTAACTGATCAGTGATCAGAAATCAGTCAAGGCCAGCGAAGGCTGATCCGGTGACTGATCACAGGTTAGATCGACACTAGACAATCGGAACGCCTGAGGCGAACGTTTCGACTCCCGTGAGTACATTATTTTTCAAGCGTTTCCTGAAGCGTCCGTTCCAGATCGCGTCGATTGTTCCCAGTTCGAAAGCGCTGGTGGAACGCGTCGCGAGCAAAATGGATTTCACCAAACCGCGGGTGATCGCGGAATACGGCCCGGGCGAAGGCGTCCACTCGCGTGAGATCGCGCGGCGGATGGCACCAGATTCGCATCTACTCTTGTTTGAGCTCGACACGGCGCTCGCGCGGACGCTGGAACGGCAATTTGCCAGCGATCCGCGCGTCCATGTGATCCATGGCGACGCAGCCTCGTTGCCGTACGAGCTAAAGCGCCACGGTTTCAGTTCGTGCGATTACATTCTTTCCGGGATCCCGTTCAGCATTCTCAAGATCGATAAGAAGCGCGCGCTGCTGCGAAAAACGTACGACGCGCTAAAGCAGGGAGGCAAGTTCATCATTTACCAGGTCACCAACGAATTGAGGCAGCACGCCACCGTTTTCCAGAGCGCCGAATCAGAATATTTCCTGCAGAATATCCCGCCAATGTTCATCACGGTTTTTCACAAAACATCTTCAGCGCAAGTCAGTGGGCGCATGCCCACCCAGCGGAAAAGCCGTTCCCGATTGGCCGGCGTTGGCGCAGAGCGTTCCGCATGACGGAAAGACCGACGCGAGTCGAAAAAGATTCGATGGGCGAGTTGACCGTGCCCGTGCATGCGCTCCACGGCGCCTCCACGCACCGCGCGGTTCTAAATTTCCCAGTGAGCGGTTATCGATTTTCGCGGCCATTCATTCGCGCGCTGGGTCTAATCAAGTGGGCGGCCGCGCAGGCGAACCACGATCTCGGTTTGCTCGATGCCGAGCGCGCGGCGCTGGTCGTGCAGGCCGCCGAAGAAGTTGCTGAAGGCAAGCTCGACGAACATTTTCCCCTCGACATCTTTCAGACTGGTTCGGGCACGAGCACCAACACGAACGCAAATGAAGTAATCGCGAACCGGTCCGCTCAACTTGCAGGCAAAGCGATCGGATGTCATGACCCGGTGCATCCGAACGATCACGTCAACATGGGACAGTCGAGCAACGACGTCATTCCCTCAGCGATTCACATCAGCGCCGCTGAACAATTGAAGAACCATTTGATCCCGGCTCTGCAAAAATTACATGCCGCGCTCGAAACAAAAGCAAAGGAATTCTGGCATGTCATGAAGATTGGCCGGACACATCTGATGGACGCGACGCCGCTTCGGCTCGGCCAGGAATTCTCTGGCTACGCCCAGCAGGTTGCGTACGCGAACGCGCGCGCGAAGAAAGCGATCGAAGCCTTGCGCGAGGTCGCCCTGGGCGGGACCGCAGTCGGCACCGGCCTGAATCGCCATATCGATTTTCCGAAAAAGGTGCTGCACCACATCGAGCAGCGCACCGGGATCGCTTTTTATGAGGCGAAAAATCACTTCGAAGCCCAGGGCGCCAAGGACGCCGTTGTTGAAGCGAGCGGGCAGCTAAAAACAATCGCCGTAACTCTCTTCAAAATCGCCAATGATATTCGCTGGCTCGGAAGCGGGCCGCGGTGCGGCATCGGCGAAATCAGATTGCCCGCCACGCAACCCGGCAGTTCGATCATGCCCGGGAAAGTAAACCCGGTAATGAGCGAATCCCTCATGATGGTTTGCGCGGAAGTGGTCGGCAATGACCTGACTATCACGTGGGCCGGCGCGAATGGGAACTTCGAGCTAAACGTGATGATGCCGATAATGGCGCACGATCTGTTGGAATCCATCCGGTTGCTGGCGAACGCGGTCGATATTTTCTGCGAGAAATGTGTGCACGGCATCGTGGCAAACGAGGAGCGTTGCCGGGAGTTGGTGGAGCTTTCAATGGCAATGGTGACCAGCCTCTCGCCAAAGATTGGTTATGATCGTGCGGCGGAAATTGCCAAGGAAAGCGCGAAGACCGGACGGACAGTTCGCGAGATCGCGCGAGAGAAAAAAATCTTGCCCGAAGACGAGCTTGAGCGCGCACTCGACCCGATCAAAATGACAGAGCCGGGCGGAACCGGCGGAGAGTGACGCCCGGTGGTTGCCAAACTCGAAGGGCCGCAGTTTTCAGGCGGCGCGAACATTGCGATCAAGTGTCCGAGCCACACGTACGAACAGACGGTTGCCTTTTATCGTGACACGTTGGGGCTGCCTTTGATCGAGGAGGAAAAGGACGGCTGCATTTTCCAATTCGGCCCGAATCGGCTTTGGATCGACAACGTGCCCAACCTGAGTCATCCCGACATCTGGTTGGAATTGGAAACGAACGACACCGAGGCAGCGGCGTCTTTTCTGAAAGTGCACGGCGTCGCGCAGCGGGATGAAGTCGAACAACTGCGGGAAGATTTCAACGGCTTCTTCATCTCTGCGCCTAACGGCGTGATCCATCTCGTGGTCGGCCCGGAAGAAGTGTAACGAGCAAATCGAGAACAATCGCGACAACCGAATCGGTTGAGCGGGATTCTTCGCGGTGCTCAGAATGACAGAAAAGTCGAAGGCTTCAACTGCTCAACGCTTCGACGCGTGGCGGGCGTCCGCACCAGCGTCCCACCCAGGTGCTCCAGCCGTAAAACCCGAGCGGCTTCAACAAACCGGCCGCGACTAACGCATCCACGTCGGCGCGGCTCGGAGTAATTTTTTCGTTGGAATCAGCGCCGTAGTAATCATCGATGACGATCCAACATTCGTCGGCGAATTTGTCGCGGTAGCAATCAATGTCTCGGCGTTTGGCTGCATCGGCGTCAAGGATCAACAGGCCGATTTGATCCGGACCGAGCGCTTGGCGGACGGCGGAGATCGTTTCGGGCTTAAACGACTGTCCTTTAATTAAAGTCACTAGGTTCGCCACATGCTCCTTGGCAAGGTTGCGTTGCAAGTCGCGCAAAATATTGCGCGTGCCGAGCCGCTTGTGTTTCACGCTTCCGCCGGGTTCGATTGTAAGCAGTTTCTTCTTCTCTCCTGAATCGCGGATACCGAATGCCGCGGCAATCGTTGCGCCGCCAACAAACGCGCCAATCTCGAGAATCGCGCCGCAGGAAATTTTTGCGAAGTGATAAACGAGAATGAGCGCGTCCAGATGGAGCATGGAATACTTGTCGCGGATTTTTAGCAGCTCTGAGTGAATAGATTTGTGACGATATTCCATCAACGTGTGCATCAGATGCATGCACTCGTTGTAGCCGGTGGCTCGCGTAGTCGGCTCTCCGGGATTCACGGCTTGTGTCTGCTGTGAGGAGTTCGGGGTGCCGCAGGCGAACGCTCGGTGCCGAGTGTCGAACCAGCCGATGCGGTTGCAACGGGGCTGGAAAGACGGAACGCAAACGTCGCGGCCGGTGACGGAGAAGAGGTTGCCGATCCCGTTGCTGAAGGAGACGGCGTCACGCTCAGCGACGGTACAGGACTAGGCGTTGAGCTGGGAGTTGGTGAAGGCGGAATAATATTTTCCCACTTGTGCAATGGCACGCTCGCACCGCCGATCTCTCTAACCAGCGTTTCGCAGCGAGACTGCATTTTTTCCAAATCAGGCGGACCAAATGGCTTTTCGGCCGTTCCGGGGAAAATGATGTAAGTCACCTTCAAGTCACTCACCGGGCGGTTGTAGGCGGTTGAAAGCGCGTTGAGTTCTTTAGCGATGCGCAGAGACGCTTCGCCGACTTTATCATTGGGTCCGACATCTCCGACGATTACCGGGTAAATCGCGTCGCCGAAAACCACGAGCGCATAATCGCCAGGTTTAATTCCGTCTTGGCCATGCGTAAATGCGCCTGGCACCACGATGAATGGATCGGTCGCTCCAATCAGGAAACTGAACCTTTTCAGTGTGCCAACTTCTGCGCGCAATTCGGCGATTGCGTTGCGCAGCTCGCGTTTGCGCGGGGGTGTGGTGGTCGCAAGCGCATACTCGTCTTCTGCGCGTTTCAATCGCTCTTCAGTCGCACCGAGGTACGGGTTGGGCGCGTCCGTTTTCTTCTGCCAACGATAGCTGGTGGCCGGTTTAAAGTTCGTAGGCGCGCCGGTACCGGCAGGTAGCCGGTCGGCATCGGAGCCGTCGGCGTCTACATCCATGTCCGCCTGAAACAGAAGCGCTTTTCGATGGGTTTGGGGACGCTGAAGCTGCAGAACGGTTTGGCAATCGAAAAAGTTATGCCGCGACAAAAGCAAATCGAGACGGCCAAGGTTCTCGCGCAGCATTCGCACTTTTGTGTCGTAAAGCTGCGCAAACAGCGGCGAAACTGGATCGGCGGACAGCATCGACGCCAAACCGGGCAACAACGTTGGTAATTGCGGACTCACTTTTGCCAGATCTTCGATTGTCTTGTTCGGTGAAGGCACGCGCGCGAGGAGCTTTAAATCGAGCACGTAACTTTCCGGGTCTGTGCGTTCCGTTGCGGCATCGACCCCGGGGGTCGTTTCGACTGTAGAGTGAAGCGTGATGCCATTGAACAGTTTTGTCGTGTCCAATTTTCCCGTGATCACCGGCGGACGGGTGGCCGTTGGTTCCGGTGTAGGGGTGCCGGATATCTCCGTGGGGACGACGCGTTGCAGTCGCTCCAGCGAGATCCACCGATAAACAATTGCGGCAAAAAGCGCGCCGAATAAAACAAGCACCAGCCGCCGCCAGGTCCGAAGGCGAATTTTTCCCACGCGACTACCTTTTTACCCAGGCGACGATGGCTGCAATAATTCCGATTACGCTCAGCACCGACATCATGCCGGCGGGCATGACTGCGCCTGTGCTCAAATATTTGCGGATGAAATATGCCGCCAGCAAAAGCGAGACGACCAGCGCAGTCGCTAATCCCGCAACGCGGTGTTCAGGCATAACAAATGCCGCTATGAGCAGCAAAACTCCCGTGATTGAGCCGGCAATGATCGACGCCACGCTGCCCGCTTTGACGTAGCCGACAACGCCACCGGCGATCGTCAGAAGACCAAAAATAATGAAATAAATCTTCGCCGCTTCCATTTGGAACGCGCCAGCATTCGTAAGCCAAGTGAGCACCGCTGTCCAGCTAGACTGTAGCGGGG
>Ga0210403_10003074_pt1 | contig 14800 bp, 15 predicted proteins | sample IncBWC19MmetaG_FD_150863 | JGI IMG/M metagenome (GOLD analysis project Ga0210403, IMG submission 150863) | Forest soil microbial communities from Barre Woods Harvard Forest LTER site, Petersham, Massachusetts, United States - Inc-BW-C-19-M | ecosystem: Environmental > Terrestrial > Soil >... | reverse complement strand
GATGAAATGACACATCATGTTAACTAGATGATAAACATCTGGAGACATTTTGAGCGATGTGAACGCGCTGATGTGGATGGGATGGGTTAGATGGGTGATGTAATTGATCGCGAGAAACGCTTAAATGTTAGCGCCGATTTAAAAGGGAGCCATTGTGGCCGGTTTGGATGTGAGCCGGAGATGTCGGCGATGACGGCGGGAGACACGAGTGCGTTGACCGCCAGTTAGAAACAAGCAGTCGTGGTTTCGAGATTTTTCCCCACGGGCCAAGGTTAGTTCATGGGCGCTTCTCCCGCACCGTCCACTCCAGGCGTAACTGCGGATCCGGACTGTGTTGGGTGTCCCTCCTGACCGACTCGATAACCAGGTAGAGTTTGTCCGCGCTGTTGACCTTTCCCGATACGCAGTAATAGTGGTCTGACGTGATGGTTTGGGATTTGGTGAAGTCGTAGAGGCGGTAGACCCGGCGGGTGGAATCGTCCTTCATGAGGAACACGACGCAGCTGCGGTATTCCATACGCGAAAGCAAGAGCAGATGATTGGCGCTGAAGTTGAACATATGGAGTAAGGAATGAAGGAAGCAGAGAGCGGGAGCGGTGGCTCCCGCGCTCCGTCGGCAGCGCCGTTGAGGGGTTACCCGACGGACTCCTCCGTGCGGGATATCGTCACAGAGCGGCGCCTGAGCTGAGCCGGCTAGCGATCGGCTATTCGGTCGGTGGCTGGCTCTTATTGCCTTTGCGAAGGCTTTCGCCTCCGAGGAGGAAGATCTCGGAGTTTTCCACCAGGCGATCGGCGATGGCAGTGGCGATGGTGGTGTTATAGAGGATGTTGCCCCAGTCGGAAAAAGCTGTATTGGTCGTAATCAGCGTGCTGCGTTTATGGCTGTGGCGGGTGGAGATGACCTGATAGAAGAGGTTGGACGTCTGCTGGTCGAGGGAAAGATAGCCTAGTTCATCGACCACTAACAAAGAAGGTTCGGTATAGATTTTGAGTTTACGAATCAGGGAATGATCAACCTGAGAAGCCAGAAGATGGTTGAGCATGTCCATGGCGGTGGTGAACAGGACTCGCTGGTTGGCCTGACAGGCGCGCCAGCCGACGATCCTGGCGAGATACGTTTTACCCACGCCGGGATTACCGATGATGCAGACGCTGGTGCCGTTACGCAGGAAGTCGAGATCGAGCAGACGAAGGATGCGGGTCTTGAGCTGGAGGCGCGACTTGTGATGGTTGAAGTGGAAGCTGTCGATGGAAGGTTTGCTTTGCAAGCGCGAGAGTTTGAAGCGGCGTTCGATGGAACGCTGGTGGCGGGATTCGAGCTCACGATCGATGAGGGTTTCAAGAGTTTGGGCAAGACTGAGATTTTTGGCGGCGGAGTCAGTCAGGATCTGATCCAGATGAAGGCTCATCGTCGCCAGATTCAGTTGCTGGAGTTTCTGTTGCAGTGAGGTCATCGGAGTCCTTTTTGGAACGCAGGATGAAAGAGTCGTAGTCGGCCAGCGACAGTGGATCGGTGGCCAGTTCATTGAGTTGCGGGTTTTGGAAACGAAGGGGTGGTTGCACGTCACGACGCATTCGTTGCTGACGGAGAAGATTGGCGATGTAGTCGGCGCCAAACGCGCCGGCGGCATGAGCCTGGGTCATCGCGGTGGCCACAGCCTGGGGTCCATATTCACGGACCAGGAGGAGCAGTTCGCGGACTTGCCGGGTCAAGGAACGATCGGTATCGGCCAGGCGACGCAGGTAAGACTCCGAGGCCGGACCAAGCAAGCTGACCAACCGCTGTTGTTCGGCCGAGCGTTGCGCGGCCGCGAACTGGGCCAACAGTTCCTTCTGAAAACGCTCGGCACCTAAAGTCTGGCCGCGCTGCCAACAACGGGCATAAGAAACAATCTCCTGATATTGGTCGTAGAGGGTGACGGCGGAAGCATCGGCCTTGACGGTAAGGTGGCGACCGACAAAACGCGGTGGCACGCAGTAGCGGTTGCCATCGAACGACAGCCGGAGATCTTTGTGGACCAGAGCCTCTGCGGTATCCCGGTAGTCGGGCACGATCACCGGCAGAGCGCGCAGAGTCTCGGGCTGAAAGCGCGCTGCAGGAGTCTCTCCGGTTTCGCGATGGCGACGTTGATTGGCGACCTGTTCCAGCCAGTGTCGCGCCTGCAAGTTGACGTCGAGTAAATCGCGAAACGTGCGTAACGGCCAGAAGTTCTGCCGTAAATATTGCACCGCCCTCTCGATTTTTCCTTTTTCCCAGGCCGCCCGCACGTGGCAGGCACGGGGCAGGAAACTGTATTCGCGAGCGAAGGCCAAAAAGCGAGGATGAAAACGGACCAAGTTGCCGTCGTGCTCGGCGACAGCGGTGGCGAGATTGTCGTACCAGAGTTCGCGTGCGACTCCTGTCATCGACTGGAAGGCGTGGATATGACAACGCACGAAGGTCTCGAAACTCTGGCTGTGGGTGAACTCCACAAACAGTTTGCGGCTGTGACATTCCACCAGACAGAAGGCATAGAGCTTGCGCGCATGTCCCTGATAGAAAAGTGCACCGAAGTGGCCCCAGTCGATCTCGAAGCGCTCTCCCGGTCCTGGCTCCATGCGCACATAGGCACGCTGAGTCGCGGTTTGAGCTCGCACTCCATGTAAGTAATCTTTCAGGATGCTCAGCCCACCGGTGTAGCCGAGTGGACGGAGCCGTTGTGCGATCACCATGGCACTCGCGTTCGCATCTTGCTGCAACAGCTCGGCGATGGTGGCTTTGAACGGATCGAGTTTGCTGGCACGTTGCCGACGAGCCGCACTGCGTGCCGGTGTGGCCAGATACTGGGAGATGGTTCTGCGTCCCAGGTGGAGATGACGCGCGATCTTGCGCACCGACCAGTGCTCGGACCAGTGCAGGCGATGAATCGAGTTGATTTGCTCCGTGGTCAGCATGACTCGGCTCGAACCCGTATAAATCCAACCGCATTTGCCAACCATAGGGATGTTCTTCTCAAGATGGTTTGATCACGGATCCCGGATGGGCAAGTGATGGCAGGATAAGGACTTGCGCCAAAGCTAAGTTGTTCTTGTCAAGATCGCACAGTTGGGGCCCCAACAGCCAAACCTCTGAAGCCGAATGCTTTAGATCGAAAGCTAAGTTGTTCTTGTCAAGAAATCGTCGCCGCAGCCGTCGCTTCCGATCTCGCTGCCGCTGCCGTTCACGATTGCTTTCCACCCGTTGCGGATTCTGCTGCCGCCACTGTTTCTGGTAGTCAGGATGTTCCTCGCGCCACTGCTTCTGACTCTCCAACGCGACCTGGTGATACTCGGCGTCCGTCGCAAGCTTCTTGCGGTGATAGTCGGTGCGGCGCTGACGTTGGCACTCCGGCCGGCTGCACACGCTTTGTTGAGGACGATAAGCAGAGGGTAGAAACGAACGATTACAGTAAGGACAACGGCGGGACTGGCTCAAGCCGACTCCTCAGAGATCAGTGGGATGAATCACTGAGGAGAATCGAAACCACCAGTGGTTCGCAAGCCTGCGGGGAAAAACCAATTTAGAAACTGTTGTAGAGTTCTTACCGCGTCCCCGCCAACGGAGCTCTCTACTGGATCACTGGCTCCGTCTTACGCCGGCAAAAATGGCTCCCTTTATCACCGGCCCTGACAGCTTAAATCCGGATTCAATTGAAAGGAATTGAAATTTGAGTGTAATGGCCTGGTTACGTCAACTACTATTGCAAGAGCATTCACAGTTGTGCGTTCTTACGCCAGGAAGCGCAAACGCCGGGTACTCTAGCAGGAGATCTGAATGTTCGTATCGGTTTCCAGAATAGTGATGGCAGTACTTCTTTTCCTCGTTGGCTCTTGCCTCAGCCAAGACAAGGGAGGAGTCGATCAGAGGGTAGCGCTGCAAGAGGTACATAAAATCCTTAGCAGCGAGCGACGTTCGGGATCGCTTGAGTATTGGGGCTTCTGCGACCCCGACAAGGGATGGCCCGATTTCCCAGAGCCTCGAAATGTTTCAGGCCGCAAGGGCTCTGCTCTTGAGATTCTGCAGGAGATGTTCGCCGATGATCCGAAGATGCGTATTATCCAAGAACGTGATGGGAGGATTCGGATGGCGGAGACAGATGTTCCGCAGGATTTCCTTGAAGTCAAAATCCACCATCTCTCATTCTCCAGGCTTGGGGCAAAAGCTCACAGCGGAGCATTTGCTGTATACATCCTCCTGAACTCGCCGGAAGTAATAGCCTTCATGGACCAGAATATTGGACGAAAGGTCGCATGGGAGGGCTGGGGTATGCCTGGCCAGATCGTCCTCGACGGTCCGAGTGTGCCCGAGTTGAACGACGTGACTGTCGAGCAGGCGCTGGATGATGTGCTGCAGACCTTTCCTGGGTTTTGGTTTTATCAGAATTGTCACGACGACCCACATGGCAAACGGAAAATCTCCGTCGGCTTTGTCCAACACTTACCAGTGGTTATTGACGCTCCCCTTCCGAAAACAGAATGATGTCGGCCCGGTCCAGCGTCAAGCATCGCGATAGTTAGCGAAAAATCGCTTTTACACTCATCTTCCGAACAGCTTCAAACGATTCAGATGTGAAGTGAATCGAAAGAGGTCGAAATTTGAGTGTAACGGCCTGATTGCAACAACTATCGCAGAACAACCCTCCCAATAGCACATCGGAAGCCATATAACAGCGAGGCAGGCAGCGCCGATAATTCTCCATATAACTCATTGGCCGCCCCTAAAAGGCAAAAAAGAGACGAAAGCTTGTGCTATCTACTGGTTAGATTAGTAACAAAGGGCAAAAGGAGCTCTGTTGCTGGATTGAGGGCAGCATAGACGCGATGAGAATTTTAGTTTTACAAGACGACCCCGCGATGCAGACAACGATTCCGCTTCCTCGTGCATCGCAAATCACATCGAACGCCAGGAGGCCACCTAATGATCCGCATCGACATGATGTGTGTGTTAGTTGCTTGTGTTGCGATGTTCGGATGTGGGGGCATGTCGTCCCCCAAAACAGCTACGGGGACGTGGCGGGCCGTTATGACGAGCACGACCGCCCAAGCCGGGCAACAAGGTGAGCAAGCTATCCTGCTTGTTTCTCTTCAACAGAACGGGAAGGCGCTAAACGCTACCGTAAATAACGTTATGCAGCAATCAAGCTGCTTCCCCACAGGGGCTTTGTCGGGCACCGCGCTCAAAGGCCAGGTGACCTTGCCCGGGGGCGAAGCGATGTCGAATCTCCAACTCACTGGTTCACTAAGTCAGGGTGCTGGAACCGCGACGATATTGAACATGACAGGCGCTATGCAGCCAGACGCAAACAGCGGCGCAGGCATGTTCACATTGAACCCCAACTTTTCTGGGTGTCAGATCGGTACAGGAACGTTCCAAATGACCCGAATGCCCATGCTTTGAGTGCATCGGTCCCGCTCGCGCCCGGATCACCATTCAGATCGGCTTGCGCTCTCGCGCTGCGAAACCCCCATGGCGACTCTTGCGGAAACGCTACGCGTATTCCAGTGTCCCTTGCCGGTAATCGCTCCTACCTTGGTGATTGGCAAGATGAGAACTTGCACCCAGTGTGCGTTGGAGTCTTTCCCAGAAGCTATCGAGTAAATTCCGATCGCGAGGCACAGGAAAGCGGAGAGCGTTCTGTTCAGCAATTCGTCGAAGGACCTGAGCAATTCCAAGGCTCAACTGGGTGGGTTGATTTGCCCTGGATTGATCAATACTCGGGGAAACAGTATGAGATCACAACGGAGGGATTCCACGGCAGTCGAGGTGTGGCACGCGTAAAGACGTATGGCGAAGTCTTGCGCGAGTACGAATTCCATCTCGGCGCGAAGAGCGCGGATGCGAAGGGAAAGCCCAGCGGCAAGCAGACCTTTGGGCTGCTGGGGCGACGACATGTACGGGTCGAACGAATCATCTACATCGGTAGGGAATCGAACCGGCTCGAAGAAATCGAAGCGGGCGTAATTCACTCACCCGACAGCGTCTATACGGAATATCCAGATCCCAACCGAGACGAATGGCAGACCAGGATTCTCCCCATACTGAATAAGATTCCGATAGCGGCCCTAATGAGAGTCAGTGGCAGATCCCGTTCGATGCTGCGGCGAACGTTAGCTGGGCGGAGCACGCCACGGAGAAAGAATCAGCAACTCCTAAAATCAATCCTTCAGCGACTCGGGGCGGTCTAAACACCCGCCGGGGCCATTTTGAGGGTAATCGTGATTTACAACACTTACGCTCCCAATGGATGGTCCAAGTGATATTGCGCCTGGCGTTGTCGATCTCCGAGGCGGCTGGGCGCGAAATGGCCATTGTCACCCGGGATGAGATGTGCTAAGTTCGGGAATTATTATGCGTCGGCTGGTCGCCAGTCTCGTGCTTTCGCTCATGGCTTGGAGCTTCGTTGCTCCGATGGCCCTGGCGCTCACGGGAAACGATGCACCAGCTTGCTGTCGTCGAAATGGAAAGCACCAATGCTTGTCGGGCAAGTCAGGCATGGTGTCAACGTCCAGTGATGATCTTCCTGTTTTTCGTGCCAAATCCTCTAGTTGTCCTTATCAATCACAGATAGCGACGCCGACCGGGGTTGCACAAAAACAAAGTTCGAGTGTCTCCGATCTCCAGCGGCCATGCACGGCTCTTATTCTCACAGTAGATTCTCGTTTTTTCGATTCCCGCCTTGTTTTTTCCAATTCGGAACGCGGTCCACCTCCGTTTTATCTCTAGCCAAAGCTGACTGAAGGCTTGGGGAATCCTTCCGATTCGTACTTGTGGGGTGGGGACGTCTGTACAGCGATGCCTTCTTCCGTCCCGAGTTGACGGCTTGATTCCTGCGTTCTTGGTCCTCAACGCAATCCTTCTCCCCTTCAAAGTTTCAGGAACACGACCTGATGCAGCCATGCGCGAAACAGGACGCGCCGGAACAGGAGAAAGCATGACGCGCAAACGTGCTTTTGCAGTTGGTGCCATAGCTCTGATGAGTTCCCTAGCCTTTGCAACGATCTTTGGATCAGTTCGAGGAATCGTTCATGATCCTCAGCACCGTCCTATTCAAGGTGCAATGGTCATGCTGAAGTCGAAATCTTCCGATTGGGCGAAAAGCATGAGTACTGACGCAAATGGTGAGTTTGCATTCAACGCCGTGCCTCTTGGGGATTACTCCGTCAGCGTGGCGAGTCCTGGATTTGCTCAGGCCTTGCAAAACGTGCTCGTAAATTCGGGTACCGAACCGGTCGTCCACTTCCAATTGAGACTGGAGGGTGCGAAAGAGACACTGGAAGTATCAGGCGCGCCAGAGATTGTTCCCACTGATTCCGCAACTCCCATAACGCTCGTGAACCGTTTGCAGATCGAGCTGACACCCGGAGCGTCCCGCAGCAACAGCATGGCAATGATTACGAACTTTGTCCCCGGTGCCTATGTCACTCATGACCAGTTGCACATTCGCGGAGGACATCAGACCAGCTGGCTTGTTGACGGTGTTCCAGTACCCAACACGAATATCGCCTCCAACCTCGGACCCCAGTTTGATCCTAAAGACATCGACTATATGGAGGTCAATCGGGGGAGCTACAGCGCTGAATTCGGCGACCGGACGTATGGGATCTTCAACATCGTTCCGCGCTCTGGCTTCGAACGAAACAATCAAGGCGAACTTGTTCTCAGCGTGGGCAACTTCTATCAAACGAACGGCCAACTCAGCTTCGGCAGTCACACAGAACGTTTTGCTTACTACGCCAGTTTGAATGGCAACCGAAGCGATCTGGGCCTGCAAACTCCGGTGTCCCAGGTAGTCCACGATGCTGCCAATGGGTATGGTGGCTTCGGGTCGTTTCTGTTCAATGTTGATCCTTCCAATCAATTGCGCCTCGTCACCTCGTTGCGCAAGGACTACTACCAGATTCCATATGACCCGTTTCCGAACGACCTTGAAAACGGATCAATCCCTGGAAATGACTTCACTCCGCAGTACCCGACCATTGGTCTTCGTGATGGCAACCACGAATCCGACGCGCTGGTAAATTTCTCGTTGGTCCACACATTCAATTCCAAGGTTCTGTTGACCGTATCGCCCTTCTATCATCGCAACGTCGCCAACTACGACAGTTCACCTTCGGATGTCGATCTTGCCACGACCGACCATCACACATCAGCCTACGCAGGTGGACAGGCAAGTGTTAGCGCGAATTTTGCGAAGAACAACCTTCAGGCCGGGTTTTACGGCTTTCATCAAGACGACAGCCAATTCTTCGGAATCATTTTCAACGACGGAAGCAATACCCTACCGCTTTCCGAAAGCAATCCAGCCTCCGGCGGCTTGGAGGCGTTCTTCATCGACGATAAGTTCAAGCCGTTTACTTGGCTAACTCTGTCCGCCGGAATGCGCCCGACGCACTTCAGCGGCGGACTGACGGAGAACTCCGTCAGCCCACGATTCGGAGCGACGTTGACTGTCCCGCACCTGAACTGGACGTTCCGCGCGTTCTATGGCCACTATTACCAGGCGCCGCCTCTTCTCACTGTCTCAGGCCCATTGGAGCAATTTTGCAATAACAACAGTTGCGGTTTTCTTCCTCTCTCCGGAGAACGTGACGAGGAACATCAATTTGGAGTCACGATCCCCTATCGGGGATGGGTTCTAGACATTGCCAACTTCCAAACCAATGCACAAAACTTCTTTGACCATAGCTGCATTGGATCGGGGCTGTGTTTACCCATCACGATTGACCGAGCCAAAGTTCGGGGTTGGGAGCTAACCCTGCGGTCTCCCCGCATCGCCCATCGAGGGCAACTCCATCTCGCATACTCCAACCAAATCGCCGAAGGCAGCGGCGGCATTAACGGAGGTTTCACGGACTTCACCACCAACGTTTGTGATCCACTTCCTCCGACTGCTTTCTGTCCTCTCGACCACGATCAGCGCAATACCCTTAACATTGGTGGGGACGTTACGCTCCCGTGGCGGTCCTACGTTTCGACCAACGTCTACTACGGTTCCGGTTTCAGCAACGCCTTCCAGGGCCAGCCCTATCCGGGAGATCACTTGCCCGGGCACACGACGTTCGATGTCTCCCTGGGCAAAGACTTCGGCGAACGCTTCTCCACATCGGTGAATGCCCTCAACGTGGCGAATCGCCGCGTGGAACTCGATAACAGTCAAACCTTTGGTGGTTTCCACTGGAATAACCCAAGGGAGATCTATGTCGAGATTCGTTACCGGTTCCATTACTAACATCTGAAGCTGCCATTAGGAGACATACATACCGAAAGCAGAGCAGCGCGTTCACATCGCTCAAAATGTCTCCAGATGTTTATCATCTAGTTAACATGATGTGTCATTTCATCGTCTCTGTCTCCTATCCCCTTCAGCGATTGAGGCCTGCTGTGAGGCGCGCTATTATAGGCGAACACAAGACGAATACGAGACTAGATTAATGATTCGAAAGAAGCTGACTGGGTAAAGATTCTTGAATCAGAGCACACGGTCTGTCCCAAGTGTGGGGTCGAGTGATCGAGCCAGCGGGATTCGACGGGTGATTTTTGAGGAGATGGGCTGTCTGGCTTGTGGCTCACAATTCCGTGTCGGGAAGAGCAGTCAGTGAAACGGTTGACCGACTTTAAACAGCCAACGGTTTCGACACATGTGGACGAGCGTCTGGATTTGCTTCGGCGACGCGGTGGGATGAAAGGCCGCAAGGGCGTGCTCTTGATTGTCGTGAGCGTGCTGCTCGGAAGTTGGCTCACTTTGATGTCGGGAAGAAGGCGCCAACAGCGGCGCCGGCTATTGCGAGCGCGGTGGGCGGGCGGAGTCGATCTGTCCATGATGCACGAAGCCGGAGCGCTGGACCCGGCGGATGAGACTTCTCGCGAGTACAAAAGAGTAGTCGATCCGAAATATCTGGATCAGATCCGGACAGAAGCGAAGCAATTTTCTAATAAGCTACTCTCTCACCAGTCCGGAGTTGCCAGGTGCGGAAGTCATGAACTTCAAAAAGGGAAAGAACACGATCAAGCCGCCTACTCTGCGATAGCTGACAAAGGCCATCCATAGTCCGCAAAACAAAAGCATGGAGAATTGAAATCGATTGCAGACTGGAGACTTTCTACTCGTAACGCAGCGCCACGATCGGATCGACTTTAGCTGCCCGGCGAGACGGAATATAAGACGCCGACACTGCTACGCTCGTCAAGAGGGCGGCTACGGCGAAATATGTGAGGTTATCAGTTCGGGAGACTCCATAAAGAAAGATCCCCGACCCACTCCAGCCGATGCCTTCGATGGGAAGAACACGTGTCACCGCGATGGCACCAATCGTCCCGGCGCCCAGTCCCATAAGCCCTACCATCAGCGATTCACGCAACACGAGCCAAGCAATTTCTCCGCGAGCCGCCCCTAGCGCCATTCGAATACCAATCTCTCGTGTCCTTTCGGCGACGGAATACGCGGTTACGCCGAATACCCCGACCACGACCAATACAATCGCCAACGTGCCGAAAGAAGCTAGAAGCACGATCATTGGGCGGCGCAGGGTCAGCGACTCGGAGTCACGGATCTGGAGCTGCATGCTGCCCAACTCCCAATAGAGTTGTGGATCCACGGGACGAAGCCAATCTCTCATGCGCACGGCTAGACTTGCCACATCGTTCGCTGCCCGAAGACGCACTGCGATGCTCCATTGCACCGGCACAGTTTGAGCGATAGGAAGGTAAACCATTGGCCTCAAGTCTTCCTCAGGATTTCGTTGTCGGAAATCGGATACCACGCCCACGATTTCTCTCCGGACTTGCGGCGAATCCGTGAAGGCAACTTGATAGCCCACCGCGCTCGCACCTGCAAAATATTGCTTTGCAAAAGCCTGATTCACAATGGCAACCAGGCTGGACTCTGGACCGTCGGTCTCGCGGAAGGAACGCCCGGACAGCATCGGGATCCTCAAAGTCGCAAAATATTCGGGGCTGACAGAGACAAAGTAAATTTCGTCAACATGGGTTGATTGTTGGGTCTCTATTTTCAGGCCGGCGCTTTCCGCACCTTGCATGGGGAGCGCATCTGCGATGCCCACCGACTCGACGCCCGGCATAGAGCGGATCCTCTCCATTGCGGCATGCATGAGTCTAGCCCGATCAGTCGGGGTCGTGTAACGACCAAGAGATAACCGAACAGTGGCGGTCAAAACACTGAGCGGGTCGTATCCTATGTGCGACTTTTGGACGTTTATAAAACTACGCACCAATAAACCGAATCCAACGAGCAACACCATACCCAACGCAACTTGGCCCGCCACCAATCCATTTCGCAATTTCCGCGATTGCGGCCCGCCCGTAACGTTGGAAGCTCCGTCCTTCAACTTTTGGGTGACGTTCACGCGCGTTGCCTGCAATGCGGGAATGATGCCGAAGGTCAGCGCGCTAAGGAGCGAAACTCCCAAAGTCACCGCAAACACAGGCGCGTCCAATTGCAAATACACCCCGGGCAGCATGCCCGCCGCCATTCTTGTAATCATCTCCTCACACCAACGGGCCAGGATAACTGCGACAGTTCCACCACAAACAGACAGGACAGTGCTTTCAGCAAGAAACTGCCGAATGATTCTCGCGCGAGAACAACCCAGTGCAGCCCGCACCGCCACTTCCCGATGCCTGTTTACCGCGCGCGCCATCAGCAAACTTGCAATGTTCGCGCAGGCGATCAAGAGAACAACTCCCGCCGCCACCGCTGTCATCAACAAGCCGCGGTCGGCGTTCTCTCTCGTCGGCCCGGGATGGCGAAGCATTTCCCCAAAGTCCTCTATCACTAGACGGTCACTTGCGGAGTCCGGAGTACCTGGAGTAATAAGCCGAGCCGCAATGACGTCCGCCTCCGAACGTGCTTGCCCCAAGGTCACTCCCTGCCGCAGCCGTGCGAGAATTTCGACTCTCACTTTTCCGGCTCGGATGTATCCTTGGCTCGCGTAAGAGTCCAGCACCAGAGGCGCAAAGATTTCGGCATCTGCATAATAGGGTCCTAACACTGCCGGTAGCACGGCGACGACGACCACTGCCCGTCGATTCAGAACAATATGCTTTCCTATAATGTGGGGATCTGCATGGAATCGAATTTGCCAGCAAGCATAGGAAAGCATCACAACCGTATCTTGACCAATCGTCTGTTCGTCGACTCGAAAATTACGGCCCATTAAGGGCTCAACCCTCAGCGTGGTCAGCCAGTTAGGGGTTACGACACGACCTGTGAGACTCTGAGACACCGAAGCATCTGCGTCGTAGAAATAGTCCTGCCATCCGGCCGCCGCGACCTGCTCGAACGACTCGCTCTGTTCACGAATGGTCTGGTACTCGGTCGAAGCAGGTGTGTGCTGGTCCCCATCAGGTTCGACGGTCCAAACATGCACGAGACGTTCGGGCTGGCGAAAGGGCAGGGCGCGTAAGAAGGCAGAATCCACCAAGCCGAAAATCGCGGTATTTGCCCCGATGCCGAGTGCGAGAGTGACGACCGCGACTGCAGAAAATCCAGGATTCTTCCGAAACTGGCGTAGCGCGTACCGAAGATCTTGGCCGAATGATGCGATCATCGTGTTCACGTAATGTCGCTGTCTCAGAATAGAGCGGGCCGATGGAGCAGGGCTCGTTTCCGAACCCGCCTAGCGTAGTATCGGAAACCTAGCACCTTTTCTTCCAATCGTTTGCCGAAGCAAGCCCAACATTTTATATCCGTTAAGCGCCACTAAAAGGTTACACGTTGTCCATTGCCAACTAATGACGTCCAAAATCGGACGCCACCAATACGACATACAGCTCAACATTGCGGGGTATACGCCCCGCCCCAACATCCACCCTATCTCCACTCGGCGCCCTCCCCAAATCAAAATCGACGCATTCCATGCAAAAAGGGGGGCGGGTCCGAAAAAAGAGTGATGGACTCGAACTAGCTGCCAGCCGAACCCAATTCCTCTTCAAGAAACTGGCGCACTGCAAAGGCTTTGACGATACGTTCCAAGATGGGATTCCTACGCTCATAGCAATGGGTACAGACGCCTGCGAATTTGAAATTCGGTCTCCAAACCTGCTGCGGGTCGGCGGGCTCCCACCAGGCCGCTGCGCCACTGAAACCCCTTGGATGCTGGCTAGTTGGGTGATCGTACGGGGCTAGATAATGCCGGTCAGGAATGAAGTCGTTGGTCGGGAAGCTCGGGCCTGACATCACCTTCCCCGAGAAGATATCTGGACGTATTGCAACCGTCACTTTCCGACGCGACTGTAACAGTTGATCGTCTACCACGATGTGTCTATCAGCCGGATATCCAAAGACAGCGGGAGTCGAACTAATCACTATGTTGACAGCACGTAAGTTATTGATTCTAGGAAGTGCCACAAGGGCGAAAACGGCCCCATTGCCCGATCCATTGTACGTTTATTGTACGAAAACCTTTTCGAGTTTCTAGTGCGCCGATGTCGATCACAGGCCGAGTATCACATAGTTTTGCCCTGTTAACATGCAGGACCTAACGGGGTTTTATAACCGATGCTCGACAGACCAACGGCTCACTCCGCACCCGGTCGCACAGGAAGCGCTGCAGCGGATCGCGGCCTTATATAAGGTGGAAGATCAGATTCGAGGCAAGCCACCAGAGGAACGACGGGCGGTAAGCCAGGCGGAATCGAAGCCACTGCTGGACCCACAACTCAAGATTCCGCACCCGCTGCCCGATCTTCCACCTCAGCTGTCGCATCCGCGCCAGCTCACCATCAGTGCGCGTCACGTCATGTACAGCAGTAAATTGCGGCTCAACGTGTGGATCTCGGACCACTGGCTACTAGTTTCTCAACCTCGACGCAGCCTAAATGCAAGCCGGCCAGTTTTGCTCCGGTCTCGGTTAAACCCATTTTCCCCGGACTAACCTTGTGACAAGTGGCGCAGCCGAACTCCTGGAAGCGCTGAACTCTTCGAGTTTGCGTCGCAGAGCGCTGACCTTCGGGAACCTTGACAATGACGGTCATCGCTTTCAGCGTAGAAATGCATCCTTCGAAACTCTGAGCTCGTTCCTGGCCTTCCTTCGTGAAGCCCAGCTTTTCTTCTTTACCTATGGTGTGACACTTGCGGCACCCCTGCGTGTCGAATAGATGCTGGGCGAGCTCTCGCTGGCTCTTTCCGGCTGCGATCATTTGGTCCAGAGTGGCGGTGGAGGATTGTCCCCACGCCAAGGACGCCATGATGCCGCCACAAATCAGAATCATGTGACGATATCTCATAAGCGCCTCGCTATGTGAGCGTCAGTTCGTCCTTAATTGTCCTGGTGCTTGATCGCAGGGCACGGTGCATTCACGGCCGTGAGGCATTTGTTGCCCTGGAATGTATTTGCGCCGCTCGTAGCCTGATTCTTGATGTCCACTCCTTGCGCAGCAGAGTGATCGACGTCCACCTGTATGGGAGGATTGCCCATGATCAGGTTTCGACGAATGATGTTTCCCTGCGCGCCCGCGGCTATAACGAGACCGTTCGTATTACCGGTCATCGAGTTGTGCTCAACGACATTGTTCGTCGTGCCGCTGAGAAGGCCGATACCGAAATTGTTACCCTGAGCCGTATATCCATTTCCACTGAGCCGGTTCCCACGGAGCCGGTTGCGGCTCGCGCCGCCAAACAGTCATATGCCGCCGCACGGAGCAACGGGATTTCCGTTGCGCACCGAAACATTGCTGCTGATCTCGTGCGCCGATCCGCCCCCCACAAGAATGCCGGAGAAGCAATTCGTGGATAGGGTGGCGCCGGTTACCGTAACGCCGGTG
>Ga0210403_10003072_pt1 | contig 14806 bp, 12 predicted proteins | sample IncBWC19MmetaG_FD_150863 | JGI IMG/M metagenome (GOLD analysis project Ga0210403, IMG submission 150863) | Forest soil microbial communities from Barre Woods Harvard Forest LTER site, Petersham, Massachusetts, United States - Inc-BW-C-19-M | ecosystem: Environmental > Terrestrial > Soil >... | reverse complement strand
TGATCTTGACGCATCGGGCAGGGCGGTCCACTTTGATATCGCTGCGGCAGCCGACGGAGATCAATACGTCGGCACCTGGAAGGGGAGTTGGGAGGGCGGCGGCGGATCGGGTCGTTTCGATATGACTTTCGCGCGCGGCAGCAACGGCGAGCTCACGGCAGCGGTCGCCGTCGGCACCGATATGGGCGATTACAACGCGAAATTCAGCAAGCTGGCATTCGTGAGCGACAAGTTCACGGGCGCGTACGACTATCCCCCGGACGTCCAGGGAGAAGTGATCATTGCAGGATCATTCGACCCAAAGAATGCCGCCGGCACATGGTCCTTGGGCGCGAAGGGTCAGCCAGGCGGCGCAATGGCCGCAGGAACCTGGAAAGTCAGTAAACAGTAGTTCGCTCGGGCTGCGCGGACCTTAAGTCCAGGGTATCGGCGGGATTCAAGTACCGCAAGATGCCATCGTCAACCGAGCCGAATTTCAGGCTCATCACGTCCCGCACATAATTCTGGTGCAGCTTCCACGGTGTCTTCGAACCCTGCTTCGGCAGCTTGTCCGCGACGCGCTGTATGTAGCCGGATGTGAGGTTGAGCCAGGGCTCTTCCTTGACCGACGGATCGTCATTTTGCGGCACGCATACCTGGCAGCCCCTGGCGTCCATATGATTGAGAACCCGGCAGATATAGTCGCAAGTCAACTCGCTCTTCAGCGTCCAGGACGCATTGGTGTATCCGAAGGCGGAGGCCAGATTGGGGATGCCGCCGTACATCGTACCCTTATAGTTGAGCGTCCTCGCGGGGTCGATTGGGCGCCCATCCACACTGATGCGAATCTCGCCGAAGGCCACCAGATTCAACCCGGTGGCGGTCACGATGATGTCCGCTTCGAGTTCACGTCCACCGCGCAGTTTGATGCCGCTCTCGGTGACTGTATCAATGCCATCGGTAACCACCGACGCCTTGCCCGATTTGATCGCCTCGAATAAATCGCCGTCGGGAACCAAGCACATACGCTGATCCCAAGGATTGTAGCGCGGCGTGAAATGCGTGGCTGTGTCGTAGTCAGGCCCCAAGGCCTGTTGCACGCCCTTGGCGATCCATTTCTTGATGCGCTCCGGACTGCGTCTGCTCAGCCTGTAAAAGTACATGCCAAGCAGAATGTTTCGCCAGCGCACGATGCTGTAGGCCACTTTCGCGGGCAAATGGCGGCGCAGGAAGTTTGCCATTGCATCCTGTTCCGGCCGAGCGACGCAATAGGTGGGCGAGCGCTGCAGCATGGTCACGTTGGCCGCGGTTTTGGCCATGGCGGGCACCAGCGTCACCGCGGTGGCACCGCTGCCGATCACGACCACGCGTTTGTTCGCATAGTCAAGATCGGCCGGCCACTTCTGCGGGTGGATCACCGAACCCCGGAAGCGCTCCATACCGGCAAACTCCGGGGTGTAGCCCTCGACATAGCTGTAGTAGCCGCTGCAGAGCATTAGAAAGTTGCAAGTGAAGCGAACCGCTTGCTGGTCGGAAGCGCATTCCGCATCGACAGTCCACTGGGCTTCCTTTGAAGACCACGCTGCACGCTTGACGCCGTGATTGAGCCGAATGTGCCTGTCTATCCCATAATCCTTGGCGGTGTCGTTTATATACTTGAGAATCGAATGCCCATCCGCGATGGCCTTGCCTTCCAGCCACGGCCGGAATGAATATCCCAGAGTGAACATGTCTGAATCCGAGCGAACCCCCGGATAGCGGAACAAATCCCAAGTTCCCCCAGTGCTCGCTCGAGCCTCCAAGATCGCATAGCTTTTCGTTGGACAGTACTTCTGCAGGCTACAGGCGGCGCCGACCCCCGAAAGACCGCCACCGACGATCAGCACATCAAAATGATTGGCAGACACTTCTCAAAGACCTCCGTTGCACGAGCAAGCCATTATGCCGCGCTTCGCGCGCCGACCTGGCGTGCAAAGGCGGTCACGGTCGCAAAAGCTTCGCGCGCCTCAGGCAATAAATTGACGAACACCGGCCAGACATGCGGCAGCCGATCGCGCAACACCAATTCAACTTTCACGCCCGCCGCGGCGGCCCGCTCCGCCAGACGCAGGGTATCGTCGCGCAAGGTCTCGTGGCGGCTCGCGAACAACAACATGGGCGGCAGTCCCTTGAAATCGGCATACAGCGGCGAGGCGCGCGGGTCGCGGGCATCGGCGCCCGCCAGATACATGGCTGCGGCCTCCCGTATGCCGCGGGGCGTGAACATCGCGCAGCTTTTTGCGTTGGCTTCCACCGATGCCCCGGTAACGGCCAGGTCGGAATAAGGCGAGAAAGCGACGATGGCCAAAACCTGCTTCAACCCACTGTCTCGCACCCCGATCGCCGTGGCAATGGCGAGGCCGGCGCCGGCCGAGTCGCCCGCCAGCACGATGGAGGCCTGGCGATGACGCTCGAGCAACCACCGATAGGCATTGGCCGCGTCCTCAACCGCCGCCGGGAACGGATGCTCCGGGGCCAAACGATAGTCGAGTCCGTACACCGGTGCGTCGAACGCTTTGGCCATGGCGATGAGAACCTGACGATGGGTCTTGGGCGAACCAAAAACATAGCCCCCGCCGTGCAGGTACAGCACGATGGTCGTAGCGGAGGTTTTGCGAGGCGCCGACTGGTCGGCCACATCGAAATCAAGTCCCTGATCGGACTGTACGCTCTCCACCTTGTAGCCGCGGGGCACCGCGAGAGCCCGGGCCGGCGTGTTCTTCGTCATCCCCCTGAGCCACTCGACATCGATGGGTTTTCTCCCACGGCGCTTCATGGTGAGGCGAAAAAACCCATTCAACAGCATGGCTTGCCAACTCAAGCGATCGATTATGCGCTTCGCCCCGGCAAAGCGGGAAACGGGTAACAAAATCAGTGCGAAATGCCAGTGACGTATCCATTTAAATCAACCAGTTATGGAATGTTGTTGAGCTTCCTATACAATTGCGGTGCGAAGCTGACCGCCGAATTGGCGCGGACCCTCGCCGCAAGGACTGATTAGCGATTTGCACCCTCCGGGGGTGCTCCGTACGTATTCCTAGTAAGGGCCTAAACCCTGAGCCCATCATTAGGAGCACGACCGATGAGGAAATTACACAGCAAGTTCGCGCTGGCTTGCCTTCTGCTGCCGACGATTGGCTGCGCGCAGAATGCGAAACTGCAGCTGCCTGAGTTTGCACATCTGGCGGACAAAGCCACCGAGTCGGTGAACATCAGCGTAAGCCCCTGGCTGCTGCGCACGGCGGCGATGTTCATGGACGAGGAGGACGCGGACAGCGCAGCGGCCAAGAAACTGCTGGCCGGAATCAAGTCGATTGAAATCCGCCACTACGCGTTCGCGACGGATTCTGCTTATTCCCGCAACGATCTGGATGCGGTCCGAGGGCAACTCGCGGGTCCCGGTTGGAGCCGGCTGCTGCAGGTTCACGAGCCCAAGAAAAACCAGGATGTCGACATGTACGTGTTGATCGAGAACAACCGGACCCAAGGGTTCGCGTTGATCGCGAGCGAGCCGCGGGAATTTACGATCATCAACATCGTCGGCTCGATTAGCCTCGATGACCTGCCGAAGCTCGAGGAGCAATTGCACCTGCCCAAGGTAGGTGTGGGGCAAGCTCATTTATTGATGTGAGACCCAAACTCGCTGCGTATGCTATCCGTTTTGCTTGGGACGAGTTCACGTTGAATGAGGCGGCAGGGTTTACCGATGATGATCTCGCGAAGGCACGCAGGGGCAATCCTGAGGCTCTCACGGCGATGGTTCGAGCGCATCAGCGATCCGTCTACAGTCTGGCGCTGCGAATGCTGGGTACCAAGGATCTCGCGGAGGATTTGGCGCAGGACGTCTTCATGCAATTGAACAGCAACCTGAAGTCGATTGAGTCGAGCACGCATCTTGAGTTCTGGCTGCGTAAGGTCACTGCTTGCAGGGCCATCGATCAATTGCGGCATCGAGCGCGAGTACAGATGACAGCCCTGGACGAGGAAGCTCACCTCTTCAGCACCACGGACGTGGGCGATCCAATGTTGCAACGGCATCTGCGGCAGCTGCTCGAGGAATTGAGCCCGCCGGCGCGCGCAGTATTGCTGCTGCGCTACCAAGAAGACTTGGACCCGCTGGATATTGCCCAAACGCTTGAAATGCCGGTGAATACGGTAAAGAGCCACTTGAAAAGATCCCTTGAGATCATGCGGCTGAAAACATTGGGTGTGCACCTAAGCGGCCGGGAGGACCAATCGACATGAGCCCGGACCTGGAATCCCGGCTGCGGGCAGCCTTACGGCCCATTGCCCCGAGCGATGAACTCGAGAAGAAACTCATCGCGCGCGTCGCGGAGGAACCACAACACTTCCGGCCCCTACGCAGGCGCTTTCGCTGGGGAGGTTTGAATTCCAGGGCCCGCTGGCTTTCCGCCGCTGCCGCGGCGTCTTTGCTCGTAGCCGTCGGCCTACAAAATCGCGGGCAGCAGCGGGAACGCGAGAGTGGACTGGAAGCACGTCGGGAGGTCGTGGAGGCGCTGCGCATGACGAGCCAGAAGCTAAATCTCGCGTACGAAACCGTTAAGAGTCAGTCCACATCGTTGGCCGACGAAAATCCCGGCGCGTAGCGTGGCACTAAGAATACTTTTTGCACTGTTGGCGCCCACCTTGGCGTGGGCTGCCCCCAATCCGCGCTTGGCGCTGCCGGATTTTACCGCGCTGGCGCAGAAAGCGACCCAGGCCGTGAACATCACGCTCGATCCTGCGCTGCTAGCGCTGGCAGGGCGATTCTTGGATGGCAGCGATCCGCAGGATGCGGCAGCCAAGGAAGTCATCAAAGGCCTGCAAGGAATCTACGTCAGGAGCTACACTTTCGATGAGGACTCTGCATACCGTCAAGAAGATATCGATGCGGTAAGAAAACAGCTCGCGGCGCCTGGTTGGAATCGCCTGCTGGAGACCCGAAGCCGAAAGACGCACGCAAACGTCGATATCTACATCATGGTGCAGAACAATCAAGCCATCGGTCTCACCGTCATCGCCAGCGAACCACGACAGTTTACGATCGTGAACATCGTCGGAGCTATCGATCTTGATAAATTGCACAAGCTGGAGGGTCAATTCGGCGTGCCGAAGCTCGACATCGATGTGCCGAAGACCCAGTCGCATTGATCGGCGCCCCGAAACGGACACGCTCGATCGAGGCCTTAAATTCAGCTGCCGCCCTTCGCCTCGCGGGCTTTCGCCTCCGCCACCATGCGCTTGACGTCATCAAGCAGCGCCGGCGCGTCGTAGACGATGCCGTCATGAATGGTGAAGCGAACGCCGCCGATACGTGTCACCTGGCGAGTCGTGTCGTCGAGATGAAGGGCACCGGTTCCGTACAGGACCTTGAAGTTCGCGAGCGGATTCTGCGGTACTATCACGAGATCGGCTATCTTGCCGGCCTCGATTGACCCTATCCGATCGGACAGCCCTAAGAGCTCCGCGCCCGACAGCGTCGCCGCACGCACCACTTCCAGAGGATGGAATCCCGCTTCCTGCAACAGTTCCAGCTCACGCACCCAGGCGAAGCCGAACAACTTGTAAATGAAGCCCGCATCGTCGCCCACTGCGACGCGGCCTCCGGCATTCTTGTAGTCATTCACGAACGACATCCAGATCTGATAGTTCTTTTTCCACGCCACCTCATCGGCGGTGGTCCATGAATACCAGTAGGCGCCGTGCGCCTCGCGGTTCGGCGAGTAAAAGCGCATCAGTGTCGGCAGCGTGTACTCGTCATGCCACTCCGCGTGCATCTCCCGCGATAGATCGCGGTTTGCCTCGTAGATGGTGAACGTGGGCACGATGGTAAAGTCGCGCGCCTTGAGCGTATCGATGACCTCCTTCCAGCGAGCGCTGCCGCGCGGCGCGGCCTGCGCCCACAGCCGTCCTGCCTGGCCGAAGCGGTCGTACTCGTCGTTGTAGTTGTAATCGGATGGAAAATCCTGCACCCGCCTATCGACGAACAGCGCCTCCGGCAGCCCATACCAATGCTCCATGCTCGTCAGGCCCCAGCCGGAGGTATCCATGACGTTCATGCGCGCAACAGCGGTCTGCGAATGATGGCAGGCGCTGCGTAAGCCCTTGATCTTGGCTTCGGCGAGAGCGGCCTGCATCAGTTCCGGCGGCGAGCCCAAGAATTTGATGCCATCCGCGCCTGCGGCGGCGATCGAATCCACCCAGCGCCTGGCTTCCTGCGGGGTACTGACGCCTCCCGGCGTATCCACCTCGACGGGAAAACCCACATAGGCCATGATGCGCGGCGCAACGATCTCGTGCGCCGCGCTGCGGCGCCGTTCGTTCAAGGTCCAGCGCATGCCGTTGAAAGAGCCGGCCTCCCGGACTGTCGTGATGCCATGTCCCATCCAAAGCTTGTATACGTATTCCGCGGGCGGCACTTCGCCGACGGCGCCGTGACCGGGAGTCGCCGTGTGGGCGTGTGCGTTGATGAATCCCGGCAGCACGTACATGCTGGACGCATCGATCTCGTAATCTCCCTTGGGCGGGCGTTTCGACTCCTTGATCGGGACTTTCGGATACCCGACGCTCACGATTCTGGCGATCCTGTCATTCTCGATCACGATGTCCACCGGGCCAATGGCGGGGGAACCGGTGCCATCGATCATGGTCGCGCCGCGGATCACCATGCGCTTGAATGGGCCGACACCCTCGCCGGGCTTGCGATTGGGCGCGGGCTCCGGCGCATGTACCGGGCCGCCCATGACTGCGCTGATGTACTCCTCGCCGGGGGCAGGGCGCGGCGCGTCGGCGCCCTGCGCACCGACGCCGCCATACATGATCATCCCGATCGAGAGCAGGACGCTCAGGGGACGTCGGGGAAGTTCCTGCATGTCGGTACCTGCGGCTAGTGTGTTGTGCGCCGGCCTGCCATTGCGGCATACAGGCCGAGCCCGAAAAATGCCGCCGCTGTGACATAACGGCCAACGGACCGCGACGCAGAAGTTTGCGCAAATGTGGGGCCAAGCGCCGCGGCCGCGAATACATATAGGGTGTCCGTGCATGCCGCGATCGAAACAAAGACACAGGCCAGCACCAAGCCCTGACCCAGCGGCGAGGCATCGGCAGTGATGAACTGCGGTAGAAGGGCGGCAAAGAACAAGGCAGTTTTTGGATTGAGCAGCGCGACGAGGAAACCATCGGCGAACAAGCGCATTCCTGCGCGAGCGGGTACCAACGAAGCTGCAGGAATCGGCTTGCTGCGCAATGCCCTGATGCCGAGAAACACCAAGTAGGCTGCACCGGCAAGCTTCATCACGGCGAACGCTGTCGCCGACGCTGCCAGCAGCGCCGCGAGACCGACCGATGCAGCCGTCGCATTCGCAAGATTACCCAGCGCAATGCCCGCCACCGATGCCAGGCCCGCCTGGCGGCCGCGGCTCAACGTACGGGTCACGATGTAAATCACGCCGGGGCCCGGAGTCACGGCCAATATAGTGCTGGCAATCAGGTATGCGACAAATGTGGAAGACATGAAAAGGGAATGCATAAGTTTGATGCTAACGAAACCAACATCAGGAAGCCATCCAAGCCTTTGGACTAAAGGCCCGCCAAGGATGGCCAGGGCGCGGCCCGCCCCGCGGCTTGATATCGGAGCGGGCTCAGCTAGACTGTCCAGCCGGGAGTGATTATCGATGGCGGGACTTAAACTTAACGTGTGTGTAACAGCGGGTTGCCTGCTCACCGGCATGCTGTGGGTTGCCACGATGCAGGCGAGCGCCGCGACCTACGTACCTCCGCGCAGCGCCGATGGCAGCCCGGACCTCGAGGGCACCTGGAACAACGCCTCGCTGACGCGGCTTGAGCGACCCGCTGAATATGGCGACCGCGGCGTCATGACCCGGGAGGAGGTAGCGGCCGTTGAAAAGAAAAATAGCGACCTAGTCGCCCTGGGAAACAAGCCTACCGATCCTAAGGCCACGGTCAAAGATCTACCCGCCGATTGCAGCGACGCGCGCGGCACCAACTGCAACTACAATGCCGGCTGGACCGATCCGGGTACGACGGTCATGCGCGTTCACGGCGAGCCGCGAACTTCCTTCATCACCTTCCCCGGCAATGGTCATGTTCCATCGTTTACAGCGCAGGCGGTTGCGAGTGGAGCGTCCGTGCGCCGCTTCGGCCCTCCCGTGCCGGCCGGCCTTAAAGTAAACGACAATCCCGAGACGAGGCCTTTGGGCGAGCGCTGTCTTACCTCGTTTGGCTATAGCGCGGGCCCGGTGATGCTGCCGCTGCTGTACAACAACATCTACCGGATCGTACAGAGCAGGGACACAGTGGCAATTCTGGTGGAAATGGTCCACGACGTGCGCATCATCCGATTGAACGCCGCGCACCGCACAGACGGCCTGCGTCCGTGGTTCGGGGATTCCATCGGCCACTACGACGGCGATACCTTGGTGGTGGAGACCACGAATTATCCGCCATCCCAGCCATTCTTCGGATCGTGGCAAAACCTCAAGGTTACCGAGCGCTTCACCCGCGTGAGCCCCAGCCGCGTTCTTTATCAGTTCAAAGTCGAAGATCCCGGCATCTGGACGCAGCCTTGGGGCGGCGAATACGAATTCAGCAGGGCAAGCGGAATACTCTATGAATATGCCTGCCATGAGGGCAACTACGGCATGGCAGATGTGCTCGCCGGCGCGCGAGCGCAGGAAGCGGAAGCCGCGGCCAAGGCCGCTCCCGTGACGGCGATCGCGGGCAAGTAGGGCGCGTGAAGAGATATTGGCTATTGGCGTGCGCGGCGATGTGGCTGTCGACACCCGCTCATTCGCAATCGGCAATTCCAGAAATTGCGTTTGATTCCGCGCCGAATTTCTTCCAGCTGCCCGCCGGAATGTATTTCGGCGAGGTCACCGGTATCGCCGTGAATTCGAAGCAGCACATATATGTGCTTTCGCGCGGCAACACCAGCGGTCCGGCGTACGGCGCCGCGGCTGCGCAACTCCTTGAATTTGACCCCAGCGGGAAGTTCGTTCGGGAGATCGGCCGTAATCTTTATGCATGGTCGTTCGCTCACGCCGTGCGAGTGGACCGGGAAGACAATGTATGGGTCGCCGATAAGGGTTCGGATGTCGTAGTGCGATTCGATCCCGAGGGCCGGGTGCTGATGGTATTCGGGCGCAAGCCGGAAGCGTCGGATCAAGGAGCTCACCCGCTGGAGCACGTCAAGCCTGCACTGCCGCCCATCGATGGCTTCTTCCGGCAGGTCACCGACATGGCCTGGGATTCGGACAATAATGTGTACATCACCGACGGCTATATCAACTCACGCGTTGCTGAATTTGATAGAAACGGCAACTGGGTGAAGTCGTGGGGCGAGCCGGGCAGCGGTCCCGGCCAATTTCACACCTTGCATTCCATCGTAGTCGATCGTGACAACCATATTTACATCGCCGATCGCGGTAACGCGCGCATACAGGTTTTCGACACCGCAGGCAAGCTGATCAAGATCATCCGGATCGATGTGGCGGCACCGGCCAATGCACCCCCCGCGATCGGCAATCGGCCGTCGCCCAGCGGTGAGATCACTGCTGCCGGCGGCGACCTTACCCAGACACCCGGCGCGCCATGGGCGCTGTGCATCACACCGGGATCTCCGCAATTCCTCTACGTCTCGGACGGCTATCCGGGGCGAATCTACAAGTTGACCACGGACGGCAAAGTATTGGGCTGGCTGGGCGGCTCCGGTAAGGTTCTTAAGAAATTTGGTTGGGTCCACCAGATTGCATGTCCCGCCGAGAATGAGATCTATGCGGCGGAGGTGCTGAATTGGCGCGCGCAGAAATTAACCCTGCACCCTCGCTAGATAAAAATATCCTCGGGCGGCAGGTCGGCACGATGGCGCTCCTGCATTTCGGTATAGGCCGCTTCGAGGCTGCGGGTGTGCTGCCGAGTATTGAAAAGCGGCGTCGTGAGCCGGTTTGCTGCAAGTTTGTGCTTGATGTCCGCCATGCGGCGCGGATCGGCGGCGAGCGCAACGGCTAATTCTTCGTACTGCGCCGGCGTTGACGTAATGAGTTCCGGCAAGCGAATCGCCTGCAGCAGGCTCGATGCCATTCGGCCCGCAAATGTCTCGCCCACGCAGGTCAAGACGGGCAATCCGGCCCACAGGGCGTCGCTGGCAGTGGCGCCCGCGTTGTATGGCAATGTATCCAAGAAGAGGTCAGCCGCCCGATAGCGCGCCAAATAGTCGGGCGCAGCCATCCGTGCGCCGAACACCAGCCTGCCGTCATCGACTCCGCGAAGATGCGCTTCCTTTCTCAGGTTGCCGGACGCCGTCTCGCTCGAGGCATAAAGGAGCAGCACCGCGCCAGGCGTGCGCTTCAGTATGCGCATCCAGCTGTCGAAAGTGGCGGGGGTGATTTTGTAGTTGCTGTTGAAGCAGCAGAAGACGAACCCGGCGGTCGGCAAGCCGAGTTCCTGCCGTACGAAGTTCTTGTCGGCAATGGCTCGCCTCGAATCGTTCGCTTGATAACTCGGCAGGTAGGTGATCTTTTCCGTGTAGTTGGCCCGCAGTGCAGGCGGCACAATCTCGATGTCGGCGATCAAATAGTCGATGTAGGGAGCTGCCATCGTGCCGAGGAAGCCGAGATAGCTGACCTGAATGGGCGCGGCCCGCAGCGCGAATATTTTCGGTCTGGACCCTTTGGTAAATCCGGTGAGATCGACTGCAATATCGATTTTCAAGTCTCGCGCAAGCGCCGCGATGTCGGCAGCGGACATTCCATGCACGTCGATGAACCGGTCGAAGGCATTTCCCAGGCGCTTTCGCATCTCGTCTTGGGTGTCCGGGCCCAGCGAGAACCCGGTCACCTCAAATTGCGTTCGATCGTGCGTTTCGAACAATTCGGCGCTGAGAAACGACACCGGATGGTTGCAGTAGTCGGCGGAAAAATAACCGAGCCGGATTCTCTCGCCCGCCGCCCGTTTGGCAATCGGCGGCAGAAGCTCGTGCGGCGGGGCCTTTTCCCGGACCCAGATCTGCGCGGCCTTTTTTTGCAGCGGCGCGGATCCTAACAATGCCAGCGCGCAGAAGGGATTTGCGGCGGGCTCGCCGCGCTCGATGCGGGCCGCAAGATCGGCAAGTTCCGCACCGATGCCAATCCAATCGCAAATCTGCATTCGGGCGAGCAGGCGATGACCGAAGGCGAACTTGAAATCGGTTTTCAGTGCGAGCGCCTTGGCATAGCTGGAAACGGCCGCCGCGTGCTGGCGCAGTTCATCGAGCATCTGGCCGCGGTTGAAGTGTACGCCCGGGTAGTTCGATTGCAGCGCAATCGCCGCGTCATAGCTGGCCAGTGCGGCCTCGATCTTACCGAGCTCATAAAGCGCATTGCCGCGATTGTTATGGGCATCCGCGTAATTGGGTTGCAGCGATATCGCCCTGTCGAAGCTGACCAAAGCGGACGCGTATTGCTCGAGATCAAAGAGTGCGCTGCCATGATTGTTGTAGGCGTCCGCATAGTCGGCATCGAGCGCGATAGCTGCGGCATAGCTTGCAAGGGCCGCTTGGGGCTGCCTCAGCTCATACAGAGCGTTGCCGCGGTAATTGAATGCCCGTGCGTGACCTGGGTTCCGCGCGATGGCTTGCTCGAAGCTTGCATTCGCCGCCTCGTAGAGCCCCAAGTCGTAAAGCGCCATGCCGCGGTTGTAGTAAAACCCTGCGAACCCAGGGTTCAGCGCGATCGCTTGGTCAAAGCTCGCGATCGCCTCGTCGTAGCGCTTCAGTTCGTAGAGCGCATGGCCATGGTCGTTGTGCGCGGCGGCGCTGCGGGGATCGAGCTGCAGAGCTTCGCGAATCAGCTCGAGGGCTTGCTGCGGCTGACGGGATTGCAGCAGGGCGAATCCCTCCTGGAGCAGCGTTTCAACCCGGGCCACTGGGTCTTGCATCATTGAACATCGAGCGTTGCTTCAAGCCCAGTATTTCGCATCGAGTCTGGTGGTGTTATATTTATAATAAACATATAGTTACGTACTTATACTAGAAAACATATAACTAATTCTAGGGCCTTTGCAATCCTCGCCACTCAACAAGAATAGCGTACAAAACGGCAGCGCGTGGCCAGGGGGCAGGCGTTTGCATGACCGGCCGCGGCCCGCCACACTTGCAGCATGCAATTCGCGTACGCCGGTTAACGCACCCGGGATGGTGTGCGGGTCATCGCGTGAAATTTTATTGGCTGCGCTCCTCTGCGCTGGACTCGCCAATGGCGTTGCTGCGGCCGATGAGTTCCTGCAGACCGTGACCGTTACCTCTACGCGAATTCCCGAGCCTGTCGCGCAGATTCCCGCGGATATTTCGCTGCTATCCGGTCAGGAGTTGACCGCTCGGGACGCCTGGGACTTGTCTACTGCCTTGGCGCTGGTGCCCGGGGTCGAGGCGCCGGCCGGGGGAGACGCCGGACCATCGAGCGCAGTGCCTGCATTCTGGGGCCTGCACGAATTTGACGCGTTTTTATTGGTCGTGGATGAAGTGCCGTGGGGCGGTGCATTCAATCCCGCAATCACCACCTTGGATTTGACCGGCGTGCAGCGCATCGAAGTGCTGAAAGGCTCCGCACCCGTCATGTATGGAGCGACTTCCTTCGTCGGCGTAGTGCACGTGCTGCATTATCCGGCCGGCGAGGCGAGCAACGAGGCCGATTTTGCGGTGGGCAATTATGGTTCCGCACGCGGATCCGCCTCGTTCGTATTGCCGCCATTCGGCGCCTACCGGCAGTCGGTCGCAATGGACGGACAGAGTCTGGGCTTCGCGGATGCGCGCGAAAACGTCTCCGACGGGAATCTGCTGTATCGCGGGGCGCTCGATCTAGGCGCGGGCACGCTGCGCGTCGATGCGGCCATGAGTTTTGTGCGCGATGTGCCGCCGAGTCCCGTCATTAGGGTCGGCCCGGAGCTCACGAATCTCACGCCAATCAATGCGAATTTCAATCCTGCGGATGCAAAGATCGACGAGGACAAGTATCAGCTGGCGGTGGGATTTTCGCAGCCGACTGCCGCCGGCACGTGGGATACCCTGGTTTCCCTTGCGTATTCCAATGTCACGGATATCCGCGCCTTCCTGCATCCTGATTTGAGCGGCTCGGCCGACACCCAGAATCAAAATCGTCATATCGATGATGATTACTTCGACACTCACCTAACCAACCAGAGTGCCGGCGATACGACGCTCATATTCGGCGCTGACGTGCTTTACGGGCTGGGCACTCAGACGACATTGAACGGCAATGGTGCCTACGCGGTGCCCCTGAACGGCTCTGTGCTGCCGCCGCCGACCACGGAATTGCCGGTCAGCGAAATTGGAACCGTCAACGATAAGCGTGTTTTCGCAGGCCAATATGCGCAGTTCGACTGGAAGCCGGATAGCCGCTGGGACGTGCTGGGAGGACTTCGTCTCAATGAGGTCTACGAGCGCAAGTACTCCAGTGATTTCACGGTTCCGCCTCCGGTGCGTTTGGACGAGCGCGTCAGCAAGACAATGATTCGGCCGTCGGAAACCCTCGGCGTAAGTTACCGGCTTTGGGCGGCCGACAAGGACGAGTCGATCGCGTATGCGGACTTTCGCAACGCCTTCAAGGCCGCGGCGATCGATTTCGGACCCGACTACACGCCGGACTTGCTGGAGCCCGAGACGGCGCAGAGTTATGAAGCAGGTTTCAAAGGTGCGACCGCCGATGGCCGCCTCAATTATCAAGCGGAACTGTTCCTCATGAATTTCAACAATCTGGTCGTGCGGACCAGCACTGGCGCGCTTGCAAACGCAGCGGCGGAAAAGCTCAAGGGCGTTGAAATCGAAACTCGCTATCAGGTAATGGCCGGCCTCGCGCTGGCGTTCAACGCGTCCTACCATGACGCGTACTTCACGCAGTACCAATTCTTCGATGGCACATCCAGCGTGAATGTCGCCGGCAGACAGCTGCCGCTGTCACCGCATGTTCTGGCCTCGGCGGGACTTCTGTACACACCGAGCAATGGCCTCAATTCCACCATCATCGCCCAATATGCCGGCAGGCGCTTTCTTGACGAGGAGAACATCGCGCCGGTTGGCGGCTACACCCGTCTTGATGCAACATTGGGCTACCGATTCGGTCATTTCGCCGTCTCCGTTGAAGGCAGTAATTTGACCAATCAACGGCCGCCGGTCAGCGCAAGCGAGTTCGGCAGCGAGTCGTTCTATTTGTTGACGGCGCGCACCTGGTGGCTGCGCCTAAGATACGGCGGGCTTTGAGTCCGAGCGGTCTTTGAAAAAGGTCTCCGTTATTCTTCGTCGGCGAATTCAAGATCCTGCGGGGGCGCGAGCTCAGGGCTTAGCTTGGGCAGCGACGCCTTTGCGAGCTCCTGATTGAGGCCGGCCATTTCCTCATCGCGCAGATGCTGCCATCGATCCTTCAAACCTTGCCACTCCTTGAGCGCACGGTCGGTTTCGTCGACCTGTACCGTCGTCGGCGCCGCATCGGCGCCCGTGACCTGGGAATACAGCGTCGCGAAATCGCCGTTCAGACTCTGAAGGCCGCGCTGAGGCGCGCCGCTGTCATCGGCTGGCTCCAACAGCGCACCGATATGATGATCCAGCGCTTGAATCTTATCGCTCAAGTTCCCGCTGCCGCGGCCAGCCAGACTCTTAAGCTGCGCGCGGATCGAGCGAGCCTCGAGCAATGCGCCGGTACTACCGTCGAGGCCGCCGGCCAGGCGCTGCGCAAGTTCAAATTGTGCTAAGTAATCTGCCGGGCCGATCTTGATTCGCGGA
>Ga0210403_10003071_pt1 | contig 14807 bp, 24 predicted proteins | sample IncBWC19MmetaG_FD_150863 | JGI IMG/M metagenome (GOLD analysis project Ga0210403, IMG submission 150863) | Forest soil microbial communities from Barre Woods Harvard Forest LTER site, Petersham, Massachusetts, United States - Inc-BW-C-19-M | ecosystem: Environmental > Terrestrial > Soil >... | reverse complement strand
TCTTCCTGGTCAACCCCGGCGAGCCTCACACCGGCGAATCTGCGACATCCCAAGGGTATGTGTACCGGACGCTCAATCCGTCGCAAGAGCTTTTGGCGCAAGTCGCGCGTGATGTCGGCGCCACCGGCGTCCCTCGCTTCAAGGGTGCCGTGCTTAACGATCCGGTATTGGTCCGCATGTTGTCGAGTGTCCATGGTTGCCTGATTGAACAGGGTTCGAAATCGGAGACTGAAATACAGATCATCGGTGTGATCGCGCATTTGATCCGCCATTATTCGGACACTTCGGCGGCCACCAAGCCGATTGAGAATGAGCGCCAGGCGGTGCGAAGAGCACGCGATTACCTGGAGGCGAGGTTCTCTGAAGACGTCTCCCTGTCGGAACTCGCTGCCGTTGTGGCCTTGAGTCCATTCTACTTCGCGCGCGTGTTCCACCGAGACGTCGGTATGCCTCCGCACGCATACCTGGAAGGCGTACGGATACGCAAAGCTCGCGACTGTCTGGATCGTGGAGATGATCTCGCCTCCACCGCTCTGGCGGTCGGGTATTCGGACCAAACCCATTTCACCCGTCGATTCAAACGGTTTTTGGGCATTACTCCCGGACAGTACCTACGCGAGAGCAAGATTCGTCAAGACGAGGGCGCCATCGCCTGGCATGCTACGCAAGGTGACGAGCACGTGACCGGAGTCAGCTGAGGCAAATCGATTGGCGGGTCGGCTCGTGATCGGCCGCCCGACCATTTCGTCGGTGTGTGATTGCGGAGTGTATTTTCATGTACGAAGTCGTTCTGAAGCAATTTGAAACACCCGACGAAGTGCGGGAATTTGACAAAGGTACGTTTGAAATCCTGCACATCGGTGGCATGACCATCGGCCGAGCGACCTATGCTCCGGGCTGGAAATGGTCCACCCACGTGGGACCCCGGGTCGGAAAGAAGACGTGCGATGTGGCGCACGTAGGCCTGGTCGTTGCGGGAAGGGCCACCGCTGCGATGGACGACGGTCGCATCGTCGAAATGAAAGCCGGTGATGCCTTTTACATCGCTCCCGGACACGACAGTTGGGTTGTTGGCGACCAGCCGTACATATCCCTTCATCTGATGGGCGCTACCGAGTATGCCAATAGCAAACCTACCAATGAAAATTCGAATCGCACATGAGCACAGACGGGCCGCAGGGCAAAGATGACCAACTCAAGGAGTTGCGCGACGCGCAGCGGCGATTTGCGGCTGCCCGCGACTGGGATCAATTTCACTCGCCAAAGAACCTAGCGATGGCGCTAAGTGTGGAGGTGTCCGAACTTCTTGAGCATTTTCAATGGATGCCAGAAGCCACCTCCACCTTGCTCTCGCCCGAAAAGCGTGCCAAGGTCAAGGAGGAGATCGCCGATGTGTTGCTTTATCTCGTTCGCTTGGCGGACAAACTCGACGTCGATTTAGCTGCTTCGGCGTTCGAGAAAATGAAGCTGAACGCAGCAAAGTATCCCACCGACAAAGCACGCGGCAATATGAAGAAATACTCGGACCTCTGATCGGGAAGCGGGCAGTACTCGCGCATGCTACAGCTCATTTAATTGTTTTGACGGTAAATTGACCGACGCTACTTTGGAAACCGTGGAGTTCACGCAGGCCCAAAGAATTAGCACAGGAGAAATTCGAGGTGCTTCCGGACAGGAGCGCATATTGCTTGGCTGGCTTTCGCAATTTCTCTATGCCGGCAGTGTTCGCGCTGACCGAACATCAAGGAGTGGAATTTTACGTACGATCGTGGCAATGCACCATCAAAGAATTCAGGCAGTCATCGCTTCGCTGGACCGCGACGTCGTGCGCAGAAGTCCGCTGCCAGCTATGCGTTTAAGATCAGATGCTTGCTACCTACTGGCGTACGCGATGATCCGAATCTTGAGCGCAGTCCTTTAACGTCCCAAGTTTCGCCGCGATGCGTCTGGCAGTTACTTCGCGCGCCGCAGTAATTGTGCGGAGTGCTTCGCGTGCCTGTGAGGCTATCTGCGGCGGTGCGGTATCTGGAGATCCGCTCTGGAACGGCGGCTCCGGGGCGTACACCATGCCCAGCTGGATTGCCTGGGCTGCGGCAATGCCGCGCAGCTCCGCAGCCACCCGCAAGGCGCCGTCAATGCCTGCCGTGACACCCGCCGCGGATACCAGCGTGCCGTCGTGTACAACTCGCTTATTGACCGCGATTGCGCCGAAAAGAGGCAGAAGATGAAATGATGCCCAATGGGTTGTTGCCCGCCGGCCAACAAGAAGTCCAGCCGCGCCGCAAAGCAATGCCCCCGTGCACACGGAGAATATGCACCGTGCTCCTGCTGCCTGACTCCGAAGCCAATGGATCACCTCATCATTCTCCATGAGTGCCTCCTGACCAAAGCCACCGGGTACGTGGATGAGGTCGAGCTGGGGGGCGTCCCTCAAAAGCGCGTGCGGGGTGAGTATCAGGCCTGCCATGTCGCGTACCGGCCTCATAGTGCTTGCGTAGATGTGGTAGGTCGAATTCGGCAACCGAGAAAGCACTTCGAACGGCCCAGTCAGATCGATTTGGTCCAGCCTCTCGTAAAGCAGCGAGCCAATATGCAAATGAGTATCAGGTGAAATCATAATCAGGCCTTCTCTTGTGGAAATTCATTTCATTTTCGAAGTGAGCCCGGTAAGGTCCATTTGGCAACTTGTCGCGCATTACTGAGGGCGACCAAGTGGCAGCGAGATAGCAACCTCGACACCCCCGGTGTCGGGGCGGGCAATATGCAAGCTGAAGTTGCTCCCATAGAGCAAATGTAGGCGAGCACGCAAATGGGCAAGAGCAATCTCGGGAGAGTCCGCACTTCGATCGGGCAAAAAGCCGGGCCCATCATTGAACACGCTCAGCTTAAGTACGTCTCCCTCTCGCCGGCCGACAATTTCAATTTGACCGCCTTGGATCCGCTTCGCGATTCCGTGCTTGATGGCTCAACACTAGTTTCCGCAGAATTTGCAGATCCCGAGATGGGGCCGGACGCGTTGCACAGCCATGCAAAGCCGAGCCCGGCCCGCTTCTTCGTCTGTGAATGCTCCCTTTAGACCTGCACGATCGATTTACCCCGCTGATCAGCACTGCCCTCAATTTTCGGCGGCATTGGCAGCTGGGGAACATGCGCCATTCTTTGCGGTTGCATTGGCACCGTTAGCGGTGGCTGTGGCAGTGGCGGCCCCGGTGGCATTGGCAGTTGGGGAACGTGCGCAGTTACCTCAAGAGCACCGGTAATCGTCGGCACATGCTGCACGCCGTACACCGGGCTCAGCCCCAGTGAAATCAGAGCCAGACCGGCAATACTGAATTTAGTCATCAGTAGCATCCTTTATTGTGGACTGTGATTGAACACACCTTGTTACAGTGAAATGTCGAGCAGCGAAATTGATCTAGTTTTCAGCTTGACATGCAAGTAAATCATTGCTTAATTGAGCGAGTCAATCAAATCCTGGCAGGATCGTCGATTGCGTCTACAGAGTGGACGTCCGGATAAGCTCATTCGGGCGCTTGCCTATGCAGACGGCGGTTGAGCCGCCAATCGCTCAAGGGGGAATCTGTGGGGCGTGAAGTGACTAGTGCCCGCCGGTGCGCCGGTGAGATGGGCTTCGTCAACGCTTTGCTTGAGTCTGACGAAATTATTTTTCGCGGCGAAATCAAACGGCATGAGCGCGTGACTGAGATGGCCGATAACCAGATAAAAAGACTGTTGCTGCGGGGCAGTTCGCTCCCGATATACTCCTGCGTATGAGCAGGGCACAACCTGACTGGCTGCCTGTAGTGCGCAAGTTCTGCCACGGCGCCGGAATCGAAATCTCGGGGTGCGGACCGGATACCTTAGTCGTACAAGCGAACTCGCCAGAGCGTGCAAGGCAGATATCATCTCAACTTCAGCCGTTCGGTTTCTCGCCAGTCGAGACCGAAGATGACACTGAGGCTGGGCTGCTGCTTCTCTCAAGAAATCCAGTGGGCACTCGTGCAAAAGAAGCTGAAAGCCGAGCTTCCGTTGATCTTACGCGAATGCCGCTGATCGAGCGCGTGGTGCCAGCATTCTATGCATTGTTCTCCATGTGGCTCTTCTGGTTTAGCTCGAGGCAACCGTTGCCTAAGTCTTGGTTCTACGCCGCTTGTGCATCAGTCGCTCTGATTGTCTTCCTGTGGGAAGTCAGCCGTACATGGGGATGGCGGCTTCAGATGGCCCCAGAAGAACTGCAAGTCCGGCGCTACTTTCGATGGAACGTGATTCCCTGGGCGCAAATTCGCGCGGTCGAAGTGCGTTCTGTCCGGAGCCGCGGCAGCGTTCGAGAAGCCGTAACCTTGACGCTCGCCTCAAACGCCACCCTGCGTCTCGGCGTTTTTGGCTATCTGGGTGCTCGCGCTCTGCGCGACCGCATTCGGGAGGAAATCGCACAACGATGAGAACAACCGAAATAAGACCGCTCGGCAAGATGGTCCGCAGCGTGCGCGCTTGACATGGCGGACGCATGTGTTACACCACAGTATGTGTGTGACACAAGCGTCCGTCTGGGAGACGAGCGTGGCGATCACCATTTGTCCGTGCTCGCGCTGAGAACAACATCAAATCTGGCGGCAGTCGAAGTGAAAGACGGTAAAGCAGAAGCAGCGCAGCTCGGCTATGGGGGAGGACCCTTTCCCAAGACGGTATCCCTCGGGCGGCTGAGGCCGCGGTGGACGGGCGCGACTGCTTTGTCAGCATCAGCGCGGCTCTGGTTTCTCGTGGCCGTCATTGGCCAGTGGACCTTTGCCGTCTATATCCTGGCGTTCTACGGCGGCGCGATTGTGCGGGGTGATTTTGCCAAGTGGGGCAAGTTCCTCATGCACGGATTCATGCCCGGCGATACGGTTGGCAATATCGCCCTCTCGGCACATATCTCGCTTGCCGCCGTCATTACAGCCTGCGGGCCGCTTCAACTTATTCCGCAGATTCGGGCCCATGCCCCGCGCTTCCATCGATGGAATGGGCGCGTGTATCTGCTGATCGTGGTCGCGGCCAGCATCAGCGCTCTTTACATTCGCTGGATACGCAACGAACGCGTGCCTGGCGACCTGGCACAACACTTCGGTGTCAGCCTCGACGCCGCATTAATCATACTCTGCGCCGCGATGGCACTGCGATATGCGCGCGCTCGCCAATTTGCGATTCATCGTCGTTGGGCGATCCGACTGTACCTCGTGGTCAGCGGCGTGTGGTTCTTCCGGGTTGGGCTGTTTTTCTGGTTGGCCCTCAATCATGGCCCAGCGGGTTTCGATCCCAATACATCCCAGGGGCCGTTTCTCGATTTTTTATCGTTCGCCGAGTACCTGTTGCCGCTTGCAGTGTTCGAACTCTATCTGCGCGCACAGGATCGAGGGCGGCGCTCAGAGCAGGCCGCCATGGCGGTCGGGCTCGTCGTTCTGACCCTCGCCATGGGCGTCGGTATTTTTGGAGCCTCCAGAGCTCTGTGGTTGCCCAACATCTAGGAGACGCAAGGCCGCTTCATGAGTAACGGGCACGCGACAGGACGAACGTGGGGAACGAAGTGAATACTTTCGCCTACATTCTGCACATCGGTGGAGGCACGATCGGTCTCACCTCGGGGCTCGTGGCTGCGTTTTCCCGCAAGGGCGGGTATCTGCATCGCAAGGCGGGCCTCGTCTTTGCCGTTTCGATGCTGATTATGGCGACCTTTGCCGTCTATCTAGCCATTGTACTCTCCGACCAAGTCAATCTATTTATCGGCATTTTCGCCTTCTACCTTGTTGCGACTGCTTGGATGACGGTGCGACGAGGAGGGGGGAAGAGCGGCCTATTTGAAAAGGCCGCCCTCATTGTCGCCCTCTGTCTCTGCGCGCCCTTTGGAATTTTGTCTTTTCAGCTGCTGACCGGGATGACCCCCTCGTTTAGAAGCACCGTGCCGTTCCAAGGGCCTGTCCTTATCGCGATCTATATCTTCACCTCGGTGCTTGCACTCGCCGCGATCGGCGATGCAAGGCTTGTGCTAGCCGGCGGCCTCTCGGGAGCGCCGCGCATTGCGCGACATTTGTGGCGCATGTGCCTCGGACTAACGTTGGCCGCTGGTTCATTCTTCACAAATGCACTGCCGCGCCTCCTGCCGCCTTCCGTGCACATTACGCCGATCTTTTTCTTGCCGCAGATATTGCTGCTGGGCTTCTTGCTGTTCTGGATGATCCGCGTGCGCTTCACGGGCTGGCGACGATCTTGAAGCGGCGGGTTTGTCACGTTCGCATTTCAATCACTTTGTCGGCCTTGGCAACGTGACAAGACCACCGGATCTTCACGTCGAATTGCATCCGTACCTGGAATCTTCAAGGAAATAGCGTCAGGCGTGGTCTTCATCCCAGGGCGGTCGAACGTCACTCTGGTGCGGCAGGATGACGGTGTGGCGGTGATCCGGGCGCCAATCTCTTCCGGCTATTCGGCTGAGGTGCTGGCCGAGGCTGCGCGGCGCTTTCCGCGCCTGCCAGTCAAGGCGGTGATCTCGACCTCCGACGCTTGGCCCCATTTTGCGGGCGTGCGTGAATACGCCGCCCTCGGAATTCCGATATATACGCTCGATCTGAACCGGCCGGCGGTAATGCGTAGCATCGACACGCCCCACCTGCTGCGCCTGATCGGCTCGAGCGCGCACCGCGGGCCCCCAGGCTCAGATCCGTCAGTGACAGGGTGGTCATTGGATCGGGCGCCAACCGACTCGAACTCTATCCCCTTCGCGGCGAAACCAGCGAACGGCAGATGATGGTTTTCTTTCCCGGCCAAAAATTACTCTACGGCAGCGACGCCTTTCAGGACATAGGAACCTATCAGCACCCAACCCAACAAGTTTCCGAACTTGTCGAGGCGGTGAAGCGCAATCATCTTGCCGTCGCTCGCCTGTTTATGACGCATATCGATCCAACCCCATGGGCGGACGCGGTGGCGACGCTGTCCAAGTTGGGGGTTGTCTCAATGTTGCGGACCCGATCCTCTTCTTTAGAAAGTGAAAATGTCACTCATGAAAATTAATCCGCTAACCGGCGATTTCGACATAGGCGAGCGAACACTGGGCCCGAGTCTGATTGAGACGGATTTCCTACGTTCTGAGCTGGGACAGGTCGCCAAGGAAGTTCGGCGGTCCGGATCTCGGCGCTACTACGAGGCGTGGCGCCGGGTCCGCTCGGACCTCGAGATTGGATTCACACTGCGGTTCTTTCCAGACGGCCCGTTGGAGCGCATCAGTGCTAAATTCGTGAAAACTGGAACCCGAGGATCGGCGTGGTCGAAGAAAATTGAAAACGAGATTAAGCGCTTTCATTACAATTGGCTTAGAGATCAGTTAGGCAATCCGCCCTATCAGTTCAGATGGGGAAAGGCGTTCAGTATTTTGGGGCCGCATTGGTATTCGGCGAACATCATCATCGACTATGCGCGCGGTACTTTGCGTTAAATCGCTTATCGGCTACTTTGCACGGCTTTTTTGGCGCAGACGTGCTTGACTCGAGTCAAATAGCTGCGCGCCTTCGCCATATCGCGGCGTTGCACGGCATCGTAATACCGCTTGAGGACTGTACCGGCATTCTTCGGCTTCTCCATCAGTGGGTTTGCGGACATGAATTAAGTAACAATCCATGAATACTCAGTTTTTCTGGTTACGCCGCAAGCATCATCGCCGGTATTCTCTCGTGCGTACCGTCGATGCGTCTGCAGCGTGGCGAAACTGGTCACCCCTTCGTGCCTAGCGGTCAATCAATCTTGAATCCTGCTTGACATGCAAGTTCGGACTTGCCTATCCTCGAGAGTGCAGGTTGGCATCAAGAACCATTAACTACTGTCATAACATGAAACGTCACGCCCTCGACTAGTTGTACCGCGAGGCCTAGGTGCTTGGCGCGGTCTTCCGCACATGCGACTATTCAACTCTTCATCAAAATAGGATGTCATCGATGACGTTAACGAATATCGCCTGCGTTTCAATAGCGGCGCTGCTCCTCGTCAATCTGTGCGCCACTCGCGCACAAGCAGAGACGGTCACGGTAGGGCCGCCGCCAGCTCGGATGAATCTGCTAAAGTCCGGCTCTCACAGATATCTTCGTTATAAAGTCAAAGATGGGAAGCGAATAGCCGGCGACATCTGGGATCGGACTGTATCGTTTGAAATCAAAGACGCGCGTCGCCTACTCCATATCACGCAACGTTGGGACGAGGTGAACGTCGCTCCCGGCAAACCGTCATTGATCGAGCAGGATAGCTGGTTTGAAGCAGCATCGTTCAAACCTATCACTCAGACTCGCCGTGTGACGGCCGAAACCGGAGTCAAGATTACGGGATACAAGTTCTTGGCGGATATGGCCGTTGGGGCCACCGATCTGCCCGGCAATCAGGACGCTGTCTTCTCACTGAGCTACAGCGAGCCCCCGTTCAACTTCGAATATGACATGGAGATGTTCCAAGTCCTACCCCTTCGTGCTGGGTACGAGGCAAATATTCCATTTCTAGACGTAGGCATTGATAAGAAGGCCGACCGCTACACCTTCAAGGTAGCGGGCTCGGATCGGATCGCCGGCTGGGATGGTCGTCCGGTCGATTGCTGGGTTCTTACATCCGATTACAACACGGGAACAGTGCGAACTCATTGGTGGTTGGATAAGAAATCGCAAATCGTCATCCGGGAAGAATCGAAGCTCGATGACGGCTCGACGTTCATCAAGACGCTCCTACCGCCAGAGGCGGCGGACTAGGCTCCGCGATTGAGCATCCGATCGGGCAGGTTTCGCCGGGTTCCGCTTGATTCTGTCCCGTTAATCCATCGGCCGAGTCTGACCCCTTTCTGCCGGTTGCGATTGGCGCTTCCGGTCTCAACATCGTGGGGCTCCTCATTCTATCCTTACCGCGATCGCTCGAACCGATGGTTAGGCGAGAGTATGAATGAGTTCCTCGGCTCGCTCAACGACCTTACGAGCGGAGTGCTGATGGACTAGCCCCTCCTTTGCGACGGCTTTGATGGCAATGGAGGCGCCGGGCTCCAGGGATGCGACTTCGATGCTCAGTATGGTTGGATTGAGGTCGAGACCCGGGCGCAACTAAATCCGATCCTTTCGCTTGCTCCGACAAGTCCGTGCAGAGCTCTTATTCCTTCGCCTGACTTCGCATCGGGATCTTGGCACTGATTCGAACAGTCGCCTTTCGTTAATTCGTGATGCCAATCGTCTCAAATCTGACGCTGCCAGGTTTGGGAGCGTCCAATAAACGAAAAGCCGATATAGCCCCGTACAATCAGACGATTACCTCCTTGTTCCAAATGCATCTTACAGCGATACACAGAGCCAGAATCTGGATCGAGAATATCGCCACCCCCATAGATGTCGCCCTCTCGCCCAATGTTGCGAATAATAGTGAGACCGATGAGGGGCTGATTTCTACGATCGTCGTTGCAAGCCGTGCACCCTCGACTTTCAGCCTCTACTTTAAACAGTTTTTCGATTCGACCAAATAGCTTGCCGTCCTTTTCGTAAATGCGCACGAGCGCTCCCGGGGTGCCCGTCGCATCATCGATTGTTTTCCAAAGACCGATCGGGGATACCACCTCAGCGGATCGAGACGCCATCGGGACTATCGCAAGAAGGAAGAGAATCCACAGCGCCGCTCGGCTTGATACAGCAAAGATGTGTTGCTCGGCGAGACACTTATTGGTCATTGAAACGTTCCTATTGACGACATCGACTTATCAAATGTTCGCAGCTAACAGCGCTTTGCTTACGCGTCTAGCCAAAATCCCATCGCGCGCTCAGCCTTCCGCGGGAGTCGCCTTCGCAAACCGCCAGCCCTTCAAACCCGGTCCGCAAGCAGCGATGATCCACGCCGCAATCACAATCAGCACGAACGCTTGAATTTTGACGTCGGTGAACGCCTTGGAGGCCCACATGAGATTGTTCATTGCATGGGGAATAAAGCCCGCTATGAGGAAGTTGCGATTAGCATTGACATAGATCCACGCCATGAGGATCGACTCGCCCGTGGTTGCGAGCAGAAACCAGCCGAAGTTGTAGTTCGATTGCGCGAGGCCGGAAACCAGGAAGGCGGGAGTGTGCCAGACCGCCCAAATGACACCCAGAATTATTGCGGCCGTTAACGGGGAGAACCGTGTCAGAAGTCGCGGCAGTGCGAAACCGCGCCAGCCCGTTTCCTCTCCCCAAGGGCCGGGATCGACAAAAATATTGGCCGTGGTAAACAAAACGAGCGGCGCGCCAATGAGAATCGCATGGATGTCGATGGCATGAGACACGCCGCCGCCAACAAGAACCCGCTCGGCGAGGCCGCAAAGGATCAACCCGGTCGGAAATGTCAGCAGCGCAATGAGCAACCAGCGCAGATGAAAGGGCCGAATCAATCCGCGAAATAGAGTCTTGACACCCTCAAGCCCCCCAAACAGGGCGGACAAGAGCACTGCGGAAATCGTCGGTGCACAAACCCCAACATAGTACGGCCAGCTGACAATCAGCGGTCCCAGAGGGCCGAACACGGCTTCGAATTGCGGGAGGAAAAAGATGACTGCGGCACCGAGACCAAAGGCGATTGCGAAAGTGAGAGCAAGGAACGCCAGCAATTCGCGACCGGCGCGTTCTTTTGCAGTGTCTCGTTCCGAATCAGCGATGTCGAGCATGTGCGTCCCCCGTTTTAATCGACCAAAGATTGTTCCAACGCGTTCCTTGTAATACAGCGCTGAAGCCGCTTGGGATCCCTCCAACGACCGCGCTGCGGATTTATTTGCGCGCGCTCGCTGAGATGGGTACTACGTAAGAGGCCAATTGTTCCGCGATGGTTTAAGCGGCTAGAATTTATATATGAGGCCGCTTGAATCGGCGCGGATATTGTCGGAGTCGCGGAGAGAGCAGCGATGAAATCTTGCTTTGAAGAAAACAGCGCCGCGTTGGCTTTTCACATTCTGCAAAATCGACGTTGGAGCAAACTGCACGATGTTCGAGGCGCTCGATCTCAATTGCTCAAGTATCTGCCGATCATAAACACTGCTGAAGCAATGAGGATGAGCCCGGTCGTCCGCGCGACCCGCTCCGCGTGCCCAAATAAACGTTCTGCGGCGATGGCAACCGTCACGAGAGCCATGATGCCGACGTTCATGATGCCACTGACCAGCATGACCGCCATGAGTCCGCAGCAACATCGAGCGCAGTCTGTACCCAACCGAATGCCATGATCCCAGGCGCCGCGAGCGTTCCACGTCGGCGCCTTCCCGCCTGCGACTGCGAATTGACAGTGGCACAGTTGACGCACCTTCCACTTTGTTAGCTGAAGGTATCCTGCAAGTAGCAGGATCATGCCGGCCGCGATGGGCACCCATTCGGCCAACAACTCTGATGCCATGACAGTTTTCGCGAGGACTATGCCGAACGGATACAGGAGCGCCCCTGGAACGACCCAAACGATAATGTACGCCGCTCCGGCAATCGCGGTTAGGGTGGCCAGAGAAGTCGATTGGGACCCGCCGTACGACTGGCGGTAACGCAGCAGCGCGGGTATGAGAACAGGTAGCATCATGGCGACCATCATCACCGCCCACATCCCGAGGAACGAGGCGGCCGCCTCGAACCAACTCTGCCCCGGCATCCTCATCCAGTTCATTGACAAGGTCCAGCCACCAGGCATGGCAATACCACCCGACATGGAATTGCACCAGTAGACTGTGATTGCCGTGCTCGCTACGAATAAAAGTCCACTGGTCAGAAAAAAAGCCCGGTGACCAGCAAGCTCGATGGGAGCGTCGAAGTCGGAAACTCCGTTGCCTTGGCGCAGGCCCTGTTGGCCAGCTAGCATCCATCGTGCGCGTGTTGTCTTCCGCATTCGTTCGCTCCGGGAGCCCGCCAGGGCTCACCCACGATCGCTTCAACCAATGGCCACGACAGAGACCGCCACATCAAGATCGCGGTAGTCAGTGGGGATGGTGGGCTCTCCCAGTTCGTAACATTCAAGCATAAGTTGACGATTCCCAATAAAGATAAGGAAGCCACTTTTGATGCCTCGTGCGAGGCCGGAAACAAGGGGTTCGACCGGAATGTCAGCGTGCCTAACGGTAAGGAAGTACCCGCACCCAGAATACTCGTAGCTCACGAAATCTGCGTTTTTGCTCGATCGAAGAGACCACCTGTTCATCTAACTTCGGAAGAACGAGGAGGCGAAGCACTTGCGTCTCGAACTTGCGAAAAGCGCTCACGAATCTGACGGAAGACTAAACGTCGTATTCGTCGTGCCGCTTCACCCAGAAGGGTCCGCGCCCATTCTCATCACGTCCTTTCGGCACAATATCCAAATAGTGATAATGGATATTGAATAGTTCATTGCCCCGCGCGTAACACGAGTAGCAATGAAAAATCGCACCGCCTTTGTCCATGTAAAATACGCTATGCCCTTCGCGTTCGGAATGTCCTGGATTTTGCATAGCGTAATTAAAGAATGTTTCACCCTTCGCCATTTGATCAGGCGTAAATGACACGTGATAGTCATAGTTAAAGGCGTTGTTGCCGGACGAAACCCAGCCGAACGTCCAGCCCATCCGTTTCCTGTAGGCCGCTAGCTTCTCGTAGGGCGCGCGCGACACCGCAATCATGGTTACGTCGCGATGCTTTAGATGTACGTTGATTCCATCAAAGCCGTCGGCCCGAATTGAACAGTGCCGACATCCCGCCTTGTCATCCGGCTCGAACATGAAGTGGTAAACGATGAGCTGACTGCGCCCCTCAAACAAGTCTGCCAGGCTCGCTTTGCCGCTGGCGCCGTCGAATAGGTAGTTCTTGGTTACCTTGACCCACGGAAGGCTCCGGCGCTCTTCATTCAATGCAGCCTGTATGCGAGTGAATTCTTTCTCCTTTAAGAGAAGCTTCTTGCGCGCCTCGATCCATTCTGCCTCCGACACGATTTCGTGATTGCTTGACTCAGCCTTCATTCTCTTGCCCTCCGAATGGAATCAGGTTGTGTTTTCCGCATGCGACGATCAATTTAGGAACTCGTCGCGGCGTCGCGGTGTAGCCATCGTTTAGCCGGTGCCGCCCATCAGCGACCGGCCCAGGTATTGAGTGGCCTGCCGGTCTCAAGCAAAGATTTCAAGCTAGATAGGACTCGCGGCCAGCCGACGGAGATTTTTTGCAGCATCTCGGAGCCTGGATCAAGATCATCATGCGTAACGGTGAGACGAACCATTTCCCCGATCGTTTCGATGTCAAACGTGACGCGGCTGTGGCGATCGCTTTTGCCTTTATCGCCAGGGTCGGCCCACGTAATGACTAGGTGATGGGGCTCGGCTGCCGCCACGACGTCCCCCAAAATAACCACGGCATACGTCGCATCGGCGCGCCGATGCTCCCATGCGGATCCCGGTTGCCAGTCCGACACGTTCTCGTGACCCCAGTATTGCCGGGTAAACTCCCCGTCCAGTAATGCCTTCCAAAGAGTTTCTGCCGTTGTCGCGATATAGGTCTCATACGTAAACTTCGTCTTCGCCACTCCTATCTTCCTTCCAAACGCCTCTTCAGGTCGTGCAATGCTTTCAGCCGAGACCGCTCAAACTTCCTGATCCACCGGTCGTATATGTGCTGTAGCGGCACCGGATTCAGAAAGTGCAACTTCTCACGCCCGCGCCACCTTGTTGCGACAAGATGGGCGCTCTCGAGCACATTGAGGTGCTGAGTGACTGCCTGCCGGGTCATGGCCAGGTATTCACACAACTCGGTGAGTGTCTGCGCGTCATGGGAGTTGAGTGCGTCCAGTAACTTCCGGCGACTCGGATCGGCCAAGGCTCGAAATACCAAGTCCGATTCGCTCATGAGCGGTTCGTCATCGCTGATGGGAACGGGGGGGTGATTGAGGTGTTCATGGCTTTGTCATGCAAAGTGGGATAAAGACTACAACGTAGGTGCGGATCCCCGCAATGCCTGCGACACGAAGGAAAAATACATTGGATCTCCACGCAATCGAGATTACAAGGCGGCCTCGCAGTCGAGGATGCGCGCGAACTTGCAATATTCGTTTAGTAAATAGCAGCATAGGCAAGGCTGTGCTTGCATGTCAAGTCTTTCATGACTTCGCTCGAGCTAGTGTCCCACGGCCCAGCGGAGCTTAGGATAGCGAAGCGCCGCGGCACGAGCGGGCTTGCCAGACCGCGTATTCTCGGTGCGGTCCCACCGGGTCATACGGAACTACTGCGGCGGAGAATCCAGCCTTCGAGCCCTCGCGAATCCAGCCTTTGGAAAATTCCACGGTTTCCAGCAAGAACTTTGCCCCGGATTGGATTGACGCCTGATCTGGAAGAGCCTCAATGACCCAACTCGAACCGGCCAGAGGGGTCGCCGGCACATGGACGTTACCTCTCGTAGAATCGGACTCTCGCTCGCACATCATCTGCTTATTCGATTCAAGGGTTTCCAGACGTTGGCGAAGAACGCGTTGGTTCCTAGGCTGAATCGCCGCGTAACTCTGCTCAGCGATGGCGATGTTGGGTTTTTCTCCGCGTGAAAGCGCCAAGCCGGCTCCGACCGCGCCGATCACGTCCGCATTCTGACAAGCAGCGTCGCCAGGCTTTTGAACAACATGGGCGAAAAATGGCACGGCACCTCACCAAAGGTGGACGCTGATCGCCCATTCCCCGGCCTTCTGCGCGTTCCGGGCCATGACGGACAGGATTCCGAACTGAAGGCGGACAGCATTCCGGAGTGATGCCGGACAGTGTTCCGCTGGGATGGCGGACGATTTCGCTGTTGGAGCGGAATGCTGTCCGGCAT
>Ga0210403_10003068_pt1 | contig 14820 bp, 10 predicted proteins | sample IncBWC19MmetaG_FD_150863 | JGI IMG/M metagenome (GOLD analysis project Ga0210403, IMG submission 150863) | Forest soil microbial communities from Barre Woods Harvard Forest LTER site, Petersham, Massachusetts, United States - Inc-BW-C-19-M | ecosystem: Environmental > Terrestrial > Soil >... | reverse complement strand
ACGATATCCATTTGGCTATTGTGCGTCTTGGAAGGATCATTCGTTACCGCCTTCCACAGCGCACTTGTGGACCATCTATGCGTTCCTTCAGCCAGCAACGCCGCGGCACGAACTGCATAATCCTTGCTGTCTTTCGACGCTGTGTAGTGACCTGCGGGAATACCCTTGACCAATCCCTCTTCGCAGAGACCTAGAAAAGCCCCACGCGGGCAGCTCTTCTTACGTGCCGTCGCGCTCGTGGGATATAGCCACTTCATCGCGTTTTCCCATCGAGTTACTGGATTGATGTCGGCAGAAGATCCTGGCCGAGTCGCCATGAGTGCCGCTTCTCCGTATCTATTCGCCATCATGCACCCTCGCATTGAATGAACCGCCATTTTACTAGAATCACGCAAGAAGTGGCTATGGCGGATGCCCCGACGCCGCTTCAGTTCCTCTGTGCAGCCCCGAGTAATGAGCGACTCGGAGGGTATCCGACAGCAAAGAGAGGGACAGCTTGACTGTCCAGCTTTTTCACAGTGAGCGCAAACCTCTTAACGCGGATCTAATTCGCTCTGCGATCTGGCTGCGGTCGTTGCCCCCAGGGCCCCCAGGCTCGGTGAAAGCCCGCTCCAAAGTGACAGACATGAGGAAGGCAGTACAGTGAGGCGAAGCTTAAACGTGGGGCATCAGCGGCGACGTGCCCAGTACTCCGGTCGCCTGCTGCCATGGGCGACGGCCCAGATCGTGATTACGGATTCCCGTTCTGAATAGATAATAGCGAAAGGGAATCGCCAGAGGAGGAACCGCCTGGTATTGTTCTTTCCGATTGGCCAGCGGTCCGGAGTATTACGGATTGTGCGAACAGCTCGATGTAATTCTTCGATGAAGTCCAAGGCTGCTTTGGGGCTGCGCTTTCGATACCAAGAGACTGCGGTTTTAACATCTGCAACGGCACCCTGGTGGTACTCAACCGGCTTAGTGCTCATTCACCATGGCCAAGAGTTCACGATGCAGTTGTTCCCAAGCGACGGTCACGGCTTTGCCCGCTTGCAGATCGAGGATTCTGCGAGCGACTTCCTCGTCCCATGCCTCTTCAACAGATTCATTCGCAATCTCAAGGCTATCGAGCAGGGTGTTGGCTAATGCAGCTCGCTCGTCAACGGAGAGAGCCAGCGCCTGTTTTAGAAGCTCGGAAATTCCTGGATTCATGCCCTTATTCTACCTCGTGCCGGGTGGCTATGTATGAATCAGTGCAACGCCAAACACAAGGTCCCTCGCAGCTACTCGCGCGCTGAAGAAAGCGCGCGCTCCTGACGCTGTTCGGGATGACAGCGTGAGTTTATGAATTCAGTGATCTGCGGCGCATGCGCTACGTAATGCTCACTTCCGTATACGTCCCATAAACCTCGCGCAGCGCCTCGCAGACTTCCCCCACGGTAGCATAAGCTCGCACGCAGTCGATGATGAAGGGCATGGTATTGGCATCGCTGATATGTCCATCGGCGCGTACTACCGGCTCTTGGGCGGCGGCGCGCTTCAGGGCATCGAGGCTGCGCCGGACTGCTTCGTTGTTGCGCCGCTGCTTCAGAGCTTTGAGTTTTTCGCCCTGGTGTTCGGCCACCGATTCGTCGATGTAGAGCGTGGGTGGCTGCTTTTCTTCGATAATAAAATCGTTGGAGCCCACGATGATCTTTTCCCGGGCTTCGGCTGCGCGCTGGAACTGGTAGGAGGCCTCGGCGATTTCCTTCATGGGATATCCCAGGTCGATCGCCTTGACCATGCCGCCCATGGCGTCGAGCTTGCCGAAGTAGTCGAATGCGCCTTGCTCCATGTCGAGCGTCAGCTTCTCCACGAAATACGATCCGCCCAGCGGGTCTACGGTATTGGCCGCTCCGGATTCATACGCAAGGATCTGCTGGGTGCGCAGGGCGATGCGGGCGGCCTCTGCGGTGGGCAGCGCCAGGGCTTCGTCGTAGGAATCGACGTGCAGCGATTGCGTCCCGCCCAGCACTCCGGCCAGGGCCTGCAGGGCGGCGCGCGCGATGTTGTTCAGTGGCTGTTGCGCCGTGAGCGATACGCCGGCGGTTTGGGTGTGGAAGCGCATCAGCCATGTGCGTTCGTTCTTGGCGCCGAAGCGGTCTTTCATCAGGCGATGCCAGATCTTGCGTGACGCCCGGAACTTGGCAATCTCTTCGAAAAAGTCGTTGTGAGAGTTGAAGAAGAAGCTCAGGCGCGGGCCGAATTCATCGACATCCAGGCCGCGGCGGCGCGCCCATTCCACGTATTCAACGCCGTCATAGATGGTGAAGGCCAGCTCCTGCAGCGCGGTCGAACCGGCTTCGCGGATGTGGTATCCGCTGATGGAGATGGTGTTGAAGCGCGGGGTGAACTTTGAGCCGAATTCAAACGTATCGATCACCAGCCGCATCGACGGCGCCGGCGGATAGATGTATTCCTTTTGCGCGATGTATTCCTTCAGGATGTCGTTCTGAATGGTGCCTGAAACTTTCTTCCAGTCCGCGCCTTGCTTTTCCGCCACTACCAGATACATGGCCCACAGCACCGAGGCCGGCGAGTTGATGGTCATGGAGACCGTGGTCTTTTCGAGGTCAATGCCCCCGAAGAGGATTTCCATGTCTTCCAGCGAATCGATGGCCACGCCGCACTTGCCCACCTCGCCTTCACTGGCTGCGTGGTCGGAGTCGTAGCCCATGAGTGTGGGCAGATCGAAGGCCACCGAGAGTCCGCCACCGCCCTGGGCCAGCAGATATTTGTAGCGCTCGTTGGTCTCTTCCGGGGAAGCAAAGCCGGAGAACTGGCGCATGGTCCACAGGCGGCCGCGGTATCCGGTTGAGTGGATGCCGCGCGTGTAGGGCGCCTGCCCCGGATAGCCAAGATACTGATCGTAGCTCCAGTCCTCGGGCAGATCGGCCTGGGTATAAAGCCGGCGAATGGGCAGGTTGCTGATGGTGGTAAAGCGGGCATGGCCGTGTTCGTCGAGGTTGACGCCGGAAGACGCACCGATGGGCTTCTCCGGAGCCTTCTCCAGGGTCTTGGCCAGGGTGGCTTCCGCCCACTGCTTCTCGGAAGCGGCAGGGTGACGGCCTTCAAAGATTTCAGAAACCGGATTTTCCGCGAGCGCGCTCTGGTCTTTCAGCTTCTTGGTTTGATCTGCCATACACGGGTAATCATAGAAGATGGGTAAAACAAGGGGCAAGCGCGAAAGACAGGGCAGCGAAAGCCCCTACCAAAACCCTTTTGCCGCAGAGGGCGCAAAAAAACAGAGGACGCGCTTCAATTATTCTTCTTCAGGATTGCCATGCTCTTCTCATCGACGTTGATCTGCGAGAACAGCTTCTTCAGGTCATTGATGCCGTCAAGGTCCACCTCGGTGGCGGTCGCGCGATACTCGCGGCTGTATTTCAGCAGATTGCCGGCGATTTCAGTTTTGCTGCTGTACTGGCCAAACGGATAAGACGCCTTTGCCGGTTCAGGCAGTTCGTCGACCTTAAATCCGCCGGGCAACGCGATTTCCACCTGATCGGTATTGAGAAAAGGGGCCGGAAAATCGTAGGCGTAGTGGCGCGGTTTGTTCGGGTCCCATCCGCCAGCCAGTTCGCCGACCACGCGCAGACGCACCAGGAGCAGACCACCCACGTTCTTGGCATAATGCTCGGCCGTAAACTGGTATTTGACGATAAGGTCCTTGTCGTGGTCTTCAGTATTCACGAGTTCGAAGTTATCGATTTTAAACGCGCTGACACTGTTTCCGAGGAAGTATTCGATGATCTTCTTGCGATCATTGTCGGTTGCGTGCTGCAGATATCTCCGCTGGCCCATGGCGTTAAAACCTTTGTAGACCTCTTCCACGTCTCCCTGCAGCGTGCCGTCGGGCGTCAGTTTCAGCTTTGCGGTGCGGCGAATTCCGTTCGACTCCGGACTGCTGACCGGCAGATGGATATACTCGCCCCCTTGATCGCCCACCAGCAGGCCATAGTTATCCTGCTCGTACGACGGCATCTGGCCGAACGGGACCCATTCGTTGGTTGGATCGAAGATCAGCAAATGCCCCAGCTTGGCATGCTCATACATGGCGGCGAGCGGATGGGAATAGCTCGCATCCGGCAGAGCAATGGCGATGATCATATGATCGAACCGGGCCTGCGGCGGCGACTTCTCCTTGAATGTCCCCCGCTCGGTGTTGACCAGAACGTAGTACGACTTCACGCCGATTTGCGCCAGCATGGAGCTGAGAACGGTGGCCTTGTCTTTGCAATCGCCATAGCGGTTCGTGAAGGTATCCCCGGCGGAATGAGGACGCCAGCCTCCTACGCCAATCTGCACTTCCACGTACCGCACGTCATGCTGGGCAAAGTTCGCCAGAGCCTTGATGCGGTCCATCATGGGTATGTTTTGCGGCGCCAGCGCATCCACCTTCTGTTTGATTGGCGGAGTCGAGTCCCTCATGCCCTTGGCGAGCCGGTCATACCAGGCGCCGAATTCCGACCAGTTTGTGTAGCTCTTTTCCGGCGACTTGTCGGAGAGAAAGGTGACCACCATGGTGGCGGCCAGCGCCCTGGAAGAAGGACGATGGGCTTCATTTTCAATCCGGGGAATATCGGCAAGCCTCCAGATCAGCGCCCCATTTTCCTCGCTGGGCTTGCTCTCCTCGTGGTTGATCCATTCGCTTCTGAAACGCCAGCCGTGCGCCAGATGTAACTGGTAGCTCGACTTCTCCACCGGCAGAAACGACTGAAAGGACCAGAAATTCTGGAAGATATAGGGCCGTTCCTGCTGTTCCCAATCAAAAGCCACCACCGAGCCGACATCCACGCCCGGAACTCGAATCGCTTTCATCTTCTTGTCGGAGTAAACCTCATAGGAGCTTACGGATTGCTCCACGATGTCCTTCGATTCATACTCCTGCCCCTTGCTGGTGATGCTCCAGCCATGCAGATAATTCACCCTCGATTCGGTGTCATAAAACACAGGGTGGATGGCGAGATTCCGGCCGTCGGGCGTCAGGACCCTGATGGCCAGGCGGCCCTGCTGCACGATCTCGCCGTTTTCTTTCACGGTTGTGATCTGCTCCTGCAGCAGAATTACCCCCTGCACGTCGTCCGCATAGGTCTTGACAGGCTGTTTGGCCAGGACACGCACCCAATCGGGAACGTCGGCGGCCACCAGAGCGGGCGCCAGCAAGAAGAAAGCCGAAAGAAAGAGTGCGCTAGTTGCCTTTTTGAGCATTGACGTTGCCTCCATGTAAAACAGCCTGCTGCTCATCTCCGACCTGAACTTTGACGAAGAAGCCTTTCAATTCCGAGTACTTTTCCAGCGGGAAATAGATGCCATTCATCGCCAGTCTACGCTGGGTGACGAGCTGATGGCCGTCGAACCGGCTCACGTTCTGGTACTTGGCATAAGACAAGCTTGCCTCCTGCTGAGGGGGCACGTTTTCAACGGTGAAACCGGCGGGTACGGTCGCGCTCAATGAATCGTATTCCGTGAAGGGATATGAAAAATAAACAGGGTACTTACGTTCCGAGTGCTTGAACGCGTCCTTGTGCTGGCTCTGAAACAGAGAAGTGGGCACCAGCAGCCGCTTTCCCGCGAGCACGGCAAAGGCCGGAACCTCGATGGAGAAACTCGCCAGCAACGGCTGATCGCCATCGTCCCATCCCTGGGCGGTCACCATCGTGACCAGAGATCCTTTCGGCAACCAATCCTTCATTTCATCTTCAAGGTCTTTTTTCTTTCGAGCAGCATCATGATCGATGGCGTCAAGCCGGTATTCCAGAGCGTCGTAGCCGCGGAATTCGACGACGATCACGCCCTTCAGCGTGCCATCTTCGGCGATGGAGCCCGTGGTAGTTCTGCGGGTCACGGACTTGTCATAGGTAGCAGGCTCGGCCTTCACCCATGTGCCGCCTTTCTTGTCGAGCTTCAGTCCTTCCGCGGCAGTATGTTCCCAGCGCACCATTCCGAAAGGACAGAATCTCGCCCCCGGATCCAGAAACAGGTCCTTGCCGTTCACTGAGACCGCCGCGATTTCGGTATCGACCTGGGTACTCGCAGTCAGTTCCTTGCTGAAAAGTCTGCGCTTGCGGTCGGAAACCTCCACGATCGAAGCGTCGAACCCAACCGCCCGCGCCATGGCTACAAACAGCATGGTAATTCCGTCGCTGTGGCCATAACCGTGCGCCAGAACGTCACCCACACCCAGGTTGTCCTTGATATTTTCCTTTTTCTGCTCTTCTTCGGTGCGCGCGCGTTCAAACGTCAGGTTCCTGATTTTCTGGACTCGCGCGTAGAGCTTGTGCAGCTTCGCAGATGGATCGGTCTCAGCGCCGATGGCTTCCAGTGCCGCCTCGCGCACACCATGGCTCCTGCCCATGAACTCTTCCCGCCGGTCATACTGGTCTTTGCCGATTTCCTGCCATGCCTTGTCGACCACGGTGCTGCTGCCCCTGCGGCTATAGAAGAACCTTACCGTGGGTTTGAAGTCATCCTCTGGCGGCATCTGGTCTTCAGGCGTAAACGCCGGAACATTGTGGGCCTCCAGTTGCACTTCGTTGCCGTTGTTTCTGGGTTTTTCCTTCAAGTTGGCGGCCACCCAGGTGATGTGGGCCCCATCCCATTCGAGATTGGCCCTCGATTTGCTCTGGAATACCCCGCCCTCATAGGGCTTGAAGTTGAAACGCTCACTCACCGTAAAAAGATTGCTCTGCAGGACCCATTCGTCGGGTGGAAAGATGATGAACGGCGAGTTCACCGCCCGCTGGTATACGTACTTATATTTATATTCAATGATGCTGCCCACGGTTACATCGGGCATGGTAAAAGCCTTGGCGGCGAACTTGAGTCCGCGTCCCTTGAAAATCGTTTTTTCGAACGGTTTTCCGGTAAATTCGACGATCGAGCCGTCAGGATGGACCGTGCGCGCCTTCAGTTCCGTGAGGAAAACCGTATAAAGAGGCGATTCCAGAACGGGAATGCTGATGTCGGCGGGACCTTCCGGACGTTTGCCCTTTTCGTTCAGAATCTTGATGCGCGTGTAATAGAACTGTGACAGCGTGTTGTCGTCAAAATAGACTGCGTAGTGGAGCCTCACGGCATCGGCTCCGGCGGGCGCTCCCGGCACTTCTTTTGCCTGCAATTCCTGCGGCGTAACGGGGAGCCAGTCTTCCTTTTGCGCTAGACATGAAACCGAAAAGGCCAGCAAAACAAGAAAACTCCAGCATTGATTCCTGTGCATAGTTTCTCCTTACAGATCGAACACTCCGGTGGCGCAGGCCCCGCGCAGATTTCAGTTGGCCCTCTTCAACACCGCTACGCTCTTCTCATCGACGTTGATTGCGGAAAACAGCAACTTAAGCTGGCCTGCTTTTTCGAGCGGCACCAGCGTACCGTTCATTCTGAATTCACGTTTATACCGCAGCATGTTGCCTTCCACTTCCGTGGCGCTGTGATACTCGCCGAAGGGATAGCTGGCCTTGGCCGGATCGGGCAGCTCGTCGACTTTGAAGCCATCGGGCAGGCTGATCTCAACCACGTCGTTATCCAGTTTGGGCGCTTCCAATTCATAGGCGTACCGGCGCGGCTTGTTGAAATCAAGATAGCCGCTCTTTTCGCCCACGACCCGCGGCCGCACCAGCAGCAGAGGCCCGGCGCTCTTGGCGTAGTGCTCGGCGGTAAATTTGTAGCGGACAATGAAGTCCTTTTCAATGTCGTTTTCATTTTCCAGGGTAAGGCCATCCAGTTGAAAGCTACCCATGGCCGGCCCCAGAATCGCCCTCTCGATGAACTTTTTGCGGTCCTGCTCGGATTCATCTTTCAGCCGTCCTCTAATTTCCATGGCATGGTACCCGGAGCGGACCTCTTCCACTTCGCCCTTCAGAGTACCGTCGGGCGAGAGTTTGAGCTTGGCGGTCCTTTTTATGCTGTTGACTTCCGGCCGGCTGACGGGCAGGTGAATCAGCTCGCCTCCGCTGTCGGTGACCAGCAGCGCGTAACTATCCTGCTCGTAATAGGGCAACTGGCCAAAGGGCACCAGATCGTTGGTCGGATCGAAGATGAGCAACTGGCCGAGTTTAGGATGCAAATAGAGCGCGGAAAGCGGACCGGGCAAACTGGCATCGGGAAGCTGAATGGCGATAATCGCATGGTCGAAGCCTAAGTCCGGCGGCGATTTCTCGGTAAAGATGCCGCGCTGGGTATGAATCGGCATCAGGTACGATTTGACGCCGATCTGGGCGAGCATGGCGCTGAGAACGTTGGCCTTGTCTTTGCAGTCACCATAGCGATGGCTGAAGGTCTCCGACGCCTGATGCGGACGGAATCCCCCTATGCCGATTTCAATGGCCGCGTAGCGCACGTCCTGTTGGGCAAAGCGGGCCAGAGCTCGCACCCGTTCGAGCAAGGGCCGTCCGGCGGGCGCCAGTTCCTGCACTTTCTGCTGCAGGGCCGGGCTGGAGTCACGGCTGCCTGCTGAAATCTGGCCATACCACAGGCCCAGATCATTCCATGTTCTGTAGGTCTGGCTTCTGATCTTGTCGGAGAAAAAAGTCAGCACCATGCGGCCGGAAAGCGCCTCTACCGGTGGCCTCCGGTATTCCGCATCGATGCGCGGGATATCCGTCAGTTCCCATGAATAAACGCCATTCTGCTCCACCGGGGCTTGCGCCGGATAGTTGATCCATTCGGCGCGGAATTCCCATCTCGATGGCAGACGCAACTCAAAACGCATCTTCTCCCTGGGCAACCTATCCTGAAAAGACCAATCTTCCTGGAAAACCAGGGGGCGGCCCTTTCGTTCATACTCGAAGCCCACCACCGAGCCCACGTCCGCTCCCGGCACCACCAGGATTTTCTCCTTGGCATCGGAGTAGATCTCATAGGTGCTCAGGCTTCGCTCAAAGGCGTCTTTTTCTTTCACTTCGTATTCCTGGCCTTGGGCGGTAATGCTCCAGCCGCGCAAATAGCGCACCTTGGTTTCATCCGAGTAGGCGATCTCGTACTGGGCAATATTCTTGCCTTCGGGGCGAAGAATGCGATAGGCAATCCATCCATGGGTGACGATGTCGGTGTTGTCTTTGACCGTAGTTTCACGAAAATCCATGAGGACCACGGCATTGACATCATCGGCGTATTTCTTGGCTGTCTGGCGCGCGGCGTTGCGCAGCCAATCCGGAATCGAAGCGGCATCAGCAGCTACAGAGCAGAAGCCTAAGATCACCCCTAAGAGCGCTACGCTAATTCTCTTTTTCAGCATTGACGGCGCCTCCGCGCAGAATCACTTGTTGTTCATCCCCTGATTGCACCGTATTGAAGAATCCCTTGATTTCCCGATATTTCGCGGCCTCAAAGAACATTCCGTTCATCAGCAACCGTCTCTGGGTCACCAGTTGGTTGTTGTTAAACTGGCTGCCATTCCTCTTTCTGCGCGGCAGCAGACAGGGCAAAGGAAACACATGCAAAGAAAGCACAGAGTCGAAACCAGCGCATTTAGATCCACCTCTCCAGCGTTCCAGGCCCGGGGCGGCCTCTTGTTTGGGCAAGCGTATAAGACGGACGATAAAACGGCCCACATCTATACTTGTGTCAGTTTAGAGCAAATCGTTTCAAAAGATCGTCCGGGAAGGCTCGGCCCCGGTTTTCTTGCCAAACCGTTTGAATCTGCCGGAGCAATGGCATCTATTATATGTCCCTGTGACCCGGTGATTTCAGCACACAAAAAGAACCGCAATCACTTGGCGGAAGAAGGACCTTCCAGCACAATCTTGCAGCTTTCTAAGAAAACCTTGCACCTCGGGATACTGCTCGGCCTTAAAGTAAATACTATTGACGATCAGGGCGCGGGTGAGTTTTAGCTGCCCGCCGCTGAATGAAGACGTAGTGATGAACCGTGTGGAAGGCAGCCGGGTGTCTTGCGGATTGGGCAGAGGTCCCGCCGAGAAGCCGTCAGGCAGTTGCACGACGATGTTGTCAATTTCCTCATATGTATAGGGAAAGTAGACCGGGTAAGTGCGCGCGCCACTACCAGAAATCTCAAGCTGAGGAGACTTGAAAAGGCCTGCGGGAACCAGCAGACGCCGGCCAGAATGGGTCGCGAAACCCGGCACCTCCGCATGAAACCGGGCCAGCAACGGCTGGTCACTCGTCTCCCATCCTTGTGCTTCTTGCAACTTCACGCGAGCACCGGCCGGGAGCCAGTTTAGCAACTGATCTTCCAGATCGCGCCGGCGGCCGGCCTCGTCGGTTTCCAGCGCATCCAGCCTTCGCTGCAGGGCGTCATTGCCTTTGAACTCCAGGGTAATCTCGCCCTGAAGCAGGCCCTCCGGGGTCAGCGCCATGTTGGCCGACCGGCGGGTGACAGTCTTGTCGGCCGTGGGCGTGGGCACCACAACGAACTCTCCACCTTCCTTGTCGAGCTTGAGGGCGGGCGCCGAAGTGTGCTGCCAGGCGACCATCTCGAAAGGACAAAACATCGTCCCCGGGTCTAGAAAAACATCTTCGTTCCCCAACTTCACCCGGACAATCTCCCAGGCCAATTGGTTCTCCGAAAGCACTTTTTGGTCAAACACCCGGGCTTCACGGCTGGAGGCGCGCAGCAGAGTAGCTTCGAAACCCGCAGCCCGCGCCAGCACGGTAAACAGCTCGGCAATTTCATTCGGATACCCATGGCCCCGGCTGAGTACATGGGCGGCGTTATCGTTGGGCTTCAGCTCTTCCTGCCGGGCTTCGGCGCGGCTACGGCTGTGTTCATAACTGAGGTTCCGGATACGTTGAACACGCGCATAGAGCTTGCGTAATTTCTGCCGGGCATCGGTCTCGCCTTCGATGATTTCAGCGGCCGCGGCCTCCATCTCTTTGCGCCGGCCCATGAAATGTTCAGCTTTATCGTCCCACACTCTCCCGATGTCCCGCCAGAAGGCATCCGACGATTCCATCTCCCGTCCGCCGTAGAAGAAACGCACCTCGGGTTTGAAGTTGTCTTCCGGAGGCATCAGATTCTCGGGGGTAAAGGCCGGAACATTCTCGACCGTAAGTTCGATGCCGGCGGCGGTTTCCCGGGGCGTCACCCCTTCGGGCATATTGGAATATACATACGATAACTGAGTGTCATCGCCGCCATGGCGCGTTTGAAGCCGGCCCCGATAAGGCCGCAGCCAGAACTTCTCCCGCAGCGTGTACAGTTCGTGCTCCAGGCTCCAGACCGTATCGTAGACATACTGGTCCCAGTTAAGGCGATACTTGTATTCCACGATGCTCCCGGCATGGACATCGGGCATGGTCAGAATCCAGGCAATCAGTTTTTGGGGATACCGCCGGAAGACGACTCGCTCGAAAGGCTTGCCCGTAAACTCCACCACACTTCCATTGGGGCGGATGGTGCGGCCCCGTATATCGGACACGGTGTAACCCGCTGGTACGGGAATGACGACGTCACCGTACTGCCTTCCTTCGTTGTTGAGAATCTTGATGCGGCGATGAATAAAGCGGGACCGCAGGGTGTCATCGGTGGCATCGGAATAATCCAGTTGCACGGCGGAGGCGCCGGGATTGCCTGGCACACCGGTCAGCGCCAGGTCACGGGCGGTGACCGGAAACCAGTCAAATTGCTGCCCCTGGCAGCACAACGCAACCAACAGCAACCACGGGAGCGCAGCGCACCGAAGCCTGTTGCACGCCGTTTTGGACCACACGCCCATGCTGCAAAATCATACACTGGCCCACCTGCACTACAACTTGTCGGTGACCAATATCTTGCCTTTGGCACCTAGCGCTGTCTCGCCTTTTTCGTTTTGGATTCTCCCTCGCAGTTCTACGATGTCTCCCTTGAGCTTGGGATTTGGCGTAACTCTGGTTACGAGCCACTCGAGGCGGATGGTCTCATCGGCATAGATGGGGCGGCGGAAGCGGACCAAGAATTCCAGGCCCACCATGGCGCTCTGTTTTGAGTAATGCGAGGCCGTGAGACCCAGCAAGAGGGCTATTGTATGGGTCCCACTGGCAATGGGCTTCCCGTAACGGGTTGCTGCCGCAAAGCTGGAATCGCGATGGACAGGGTTTGTGTCGCCGGAGGCTTCGGCAAAAGCGGCCACCAGCGCCGGAGTGAGTGATACTTTAGTAGAGAAGCGTTCTCTGGGAAATGCTTTCAAGTGTTGCCTCCTCATCAAGCTGCCATCCGCTCAACGGCAGACTATCACAATTACGGCGGGAAAAATCTGCAGGAAATGTGCCCGCGCCGGCCGATGTATCGACATTCCTTATTGTCCGCAGAACAAATATGTATTGGACTTATAGACAGTCGTGCATCACTATAAATCGTGTAGATGTTCTCCGACGGTTTAACTTAAGGCCGGGCGCGAACCTAATGGGATGTCCCGGCCACATTTTGGATTCATGTTGTTAAGCCAGCTTGACAATTGGATTACGTCCCGAAGAAGCTCCGGTGAAAAACTGGCGATAGCCAGGTGTTCCGGACAATTGAATGAAAGATTATTCAAACAGCAATCAGATTTTAAGATTCGCATGACTATCATTGCACCATCGACGAACTTGCATTGTCGTACACGGACCCGGTTAGGCATCCGGTTTCTGCACTCGAGGAGGACAGCCTATGGACAATAGGGCGTTCTGTCAGTGGAACCAGACCACAGTGGCTCATCAACGCGTACCAATCACGCCCCGCGCAAGCCGACAGTGAAAGCACTGGCCGTCGCGAACCAATAAAGTAACGTCTTTCTTCATTTCAAAATCACTGGAAAGCAACCGTGTTGGCCAGCCAACACCAGATGTGGCGGAAGCAATCGATTCCGGCCACACCTTGGGAGTAGTGTTTATGCCGGAACATAACAAGGGCCCCAAAGTCGTCATTATAGGTGCGGGCTTCGCTGGCATCAGGGCCGCTAGAAGCCTGGCCCGTAGTTCAGCGCAAGTAACATTGATTGACCGCAATAACTACCATCTATTTCAGCTATTGCTTTACCAGATCGCCATGGCGGCGCTTTCACCGGCCCAAATCGCCATCCCCATCCGCAGTGTTTTACGCCGCATCTCGAACGTAGAAGTCCTTCTCGGAGAGGTAACCGGCATCGATCTGGCGCAGCGCTTGGTAAGACTGGGAAAGATGGAACTCAACTACGACTATCTTATCGTTGCCACCGGTTCAACCCATGCTTATTTCGGCCACCCGGAGTGGGAAGAAGACGCCCCCGGCCTGAAGACCATTGAAGATGCGCTTGAGATTCGCCGCCGGGTGCTGCTGGCTTTTGAATTGGCTGAGAGCGCCGCCCTCACCCGGGGAGAACACCGTACCCTGAACTTCGTGGTGATCGGCGCCGGGCCAACAGGCGTTGAACTGGCGGGCGCCATCGCGGACATCTCAAAGCGGACACTAGAGCGGGATTTTCGCGCGATCCGCCCGAACCAGGCGCGGGTCGTCCTACTGGAAGGAGGCGAACGAATTTTGCCTGGCTTTCCCGCCGACCTCTCTGCGAGCGCGGAAGCTCAATTGACCGATTTAGGCGTGGAGGTCCGTACCCGCGCCGTCGTTACCCAGATTGAACCAAACTCAGTTACTGTGGGCGCGGAAACGATTCCTGCCACGGTTGTGCTTTGGGGAGCAGGGGTGGCTGCATCGCCTTTGGGCCGGATGCTGAATGCACCTACCGACAGGGCCGGCAGAGTCATGGTTGACCCAGACCTAAGCGTACCCGGGCATTCCGAGGTCTTTGTGACCGGCGATCTTGCGGCCGCTAGAACCCCGGATGGAAAGATCGTTCCTGGAGTAGCTGCGGCAGCCGTGCAGATGGGCAAGTTCGCCGCCCAGCAGATATTGCTTTCCATCGCCGACCAGCCCAGGCAGAGATTTATATATAAGGACAGGGGCAGCCTCGCAACCATCGGAACGTCGAAGGCCGTGGCGAGCATGGGAAAGCTGCATCTCTCTGGTCACGCGGCCTGGCTAACGTGGCTCCTCGTCCACCTGTCGTTTCTGACCGGCTTTCGCAGCCGCTTGATGGTATTGCTGGAATGGATCTGGTCGTACTTCGCCTATAACCATGGCGCGCGTTTGATCACCCACAGCAGTCCGCCGGCCTTCCCGGCAGCAGAGCCTGAAATTTAGGGAGCCAATGTGTTGTCAGAAATTCATTTCTAAATGGCGTACGCCGGAACCATGCCGCAGTGGCCCCGCACTACTTCGGTGTATCCGGCTGCGCCTTCTGCAAGGCTGCCCGCTGTCACCAGCCTGAACAATTTAGAACCAAATTGGGAAAGGAACCTGAACCGGGCGGTTATCTCGTCACACAACGCCTACTGCGCTTGTTTTCTCGCAGCCTGCAGCACCGCCTGTCCTCCGTCCCCGGCCATCACGACACTGAAGAAGCCTTTCAACTCATAATACTTCTCCGGCGGAAAAGATGCGGTATCCAGACGCAAAGACCGTCTGGTCGTCAACTGATTTTCCTGCAAGGTGCTGGAAATCTCATACCCTGCGTAGGAGAGCCCCGATTTGCGCCGGTAAGGAGGCGCTTCCAGCATGTATCCATCCGGCAGCTTGATCGTCACGTCATCGGTTTCCGTGAACGGCCAAGAGAAGACAATCGGGTATCTGCGCTGCTCATTCTGAAAAATTCTGGTTTTCAGCGCTTGAAACAAAAGCGCCGGCACTACCAGCCGGCTGGGTGTGGCGGATGCGAAGTCAGCGATTTCAATGGTAAAAGCTCCGGTCAAAGGCCCGCCGCTAGAGTCCCAGCCTTGCGCCTCCTGCAATTTCACCACAGCGCCTTCCGGCAACCATGTCTTGACAAGTTCCTCAAATGCTTTCCGGCG
>Ga0210403_10003067_pt1 | contig 14827 bp, 15 predicted proteins | sample IncBWC19MmetaG_FD_150863 | JGI IMG/M metagenome (GOLD analysis project Ga0210403, IMG submission 150863) | Forest soil microbial communities from Barre Woods Harvard Forest LTER site, Petersham, Massachusetts, United States - Inc-BW-C-19-M | ecosystem: Environmental > Terrestrial > Soil >... | reverse complement strand
CCGCCGTATCCGTCGGCGGGCTCCAGCCCCATCTTCAGCTGATAATCCCTGATCGCCTTCATGGTGTCGTTGCCGACGCGGCCGTCGGTGCCGCCCGTATCGAAACCCGCCTTTGTCAGACGCACCTGCATCTCCTGTACTTCGGCGAGTGTCAGCGCGCGCTCGGAGCCCGGGAACGGCTGAAGGAACGGCGGTGCTCCCAAGATCCGGTCGCCGAGATGGCAGATCGCGAGCGCGTAATTCATCGACGGGTTGTAGCTGCGCACCGAATAGAAATTCGGCCCCAGCAAAAAGGCCGGACCGCCGGGCACGGGTATCCAGAGTTTCGCGGAGGCATTCGGTTGCGGGAACGGCTGGCCGTCGGCGCGGGAGATGCCGGCGTCGGCCCACGCCGCGTAGCTGCGGCTGCCGCCGGAGGCGTGGCTTGGGGCGCGGACTTCATAGCCCCAATGTTCGCCGCGGTGATATTTGCCGCGGTCGACCAGGTAGCGCGCGGTGGAACCGAGCGCATCGTCCGGCTTTCCGAACGGCGACACCCGGCCGTCATGGTCGTAATCGATGCCGACATTGAGCCAGACTTCCGGCATCCATTGGGTGTGCCCCATCGCGCCGGCCCACGACCCCCGCATCTCCTCCGGCGTGCTCCAGCCTTTGTCGACGATCCGCAAGGCGTTGATCAACTCGCTTTCCCAATAAGCCTTGCGGCGCGGCGCGTTCCAGGCGAGCGCCGCCAGCGATGGAAATACCGGACGCATATGATTGCGCTGCACCTGGGGATCGCCGAAGGCGGATTCGACGCCCCACAGCGCCAGCAGCGTGCCGCGCTCGACGCCGTAATCGTGCTCGATCCGCGCAAACAGAGCCCCGTTTTTCCGCAGGGCTTCCTTGCCGGCGATGATGCGCCAGTCCGAGACGCGGCGATTGATGTATTGCCAGGTCTCCTCGCTGAACTCTGGCTGGTCCCGCATCTGGTCGAACACAGACATGTCCGGTTCGACGCGGCCCATCGCGCGGTTCCACGTCGCTTCCGAAATGCCCTTCGCCAGTGCATGCGCGCGGAAGCGGTCGCGCCATTGGTCGAAGCCGGGCGGGGCCGCGGCAAGCGCGCCGAGAGGAGAAGCCAGCAGGGCGCCGGCCGCAAAGCCGGATCGCAGCACGGCGCGGCGCGTTGACGTGTACATGGAATCAGGCTGTTTCATTGCAGCAGTGTAGCAGAGCGCCGCGCCCGGCGGCCGTTAGCCCGTCCCTAGCCATCCTGTTGGAGTTCTGCGGCGATTTTGGACAACCAGCGCCGCACCGTGACCTGTCCCGTAGCGCTCAGGCCCTTCGTCAACCGCCGCTCCAGTGCCATCGCGTGTCGCCGGCATTGATCGAGCAATGCCTGTCCGCGCCGGGTCAGCGTCCACTGCAGCAGCCGGCCGTGGACCGGGTGTGGTGTCTTCCGGATCGCGCCTGTTCGTTCGAGGTTCCGAATGATGACGCCGACGGTCTGCGGGGTCAAAAGCGCCACCCGGGCGAGATCCGCGCCGGACAGGCCGGGATAGGCCTTCAGCATGGTCAGTACAACGAATTGCGGCGGCGTGACGCCGAGATTGGCCAGCGCGCGTTCCAGGGTCAGCCGGGCCGTCGCCTGGGCCTGCCGCAGCAAATAGGCGAGGTAGCCTTGTTCGCCGCGCTTGCCCTCGCCCGGCGGCGGCGGGCGGACGCGCGCGAGATCGGGGTTTCCGGTGGATTTTTTCGGGGTTCGGGAGGATCTTTTCACAGGCTCCGATTTTCGTAGTGCGCTTGTGTTCCAGTTCGGCGCTTTTCGAGCCGAATTCGATTTCGCCCTGGTCACAGGTTCAATCTTGCGCATGATATAAGAGCTCTTATAACTCATCAGGACACTGATAATAGTACGAGGTGATGAACATGTCACATGCCCGCAGTGAATATGAAGACTTCAAGGCGCTGGCGCCGGACGTTTATGATAGCGTTCTGGCGCTTGGCAAGATCGCCGCCAGGGCAGGCATCGACAAGCAGTTGCTGGAGCTGATCAAGATCCGCGCCTCGCAGATCAACGGCTGCGCGTTCTGCGTGCAGCATCACATCCTGCTGAGCGAGAGCCTCGGCATCCCCGTCGACAAGCTTAATCTCCTTGCGGTCTGGCGCGAGGCGCCGCTGTTTTCGCCTCGCGAGCGTGCAGCACTGGCGTGGACCGAAGCGCTGACCTTGTTGCCGGGCGGCGTCAGCGCCGAGGTCTATGCGCAGGCGAGCGTAGCGTTTTCCGAGAAGGAACTGCTCTACCTCACGTCGGCGATCGCCTCGATCAATGTCTGGAACAGGTTCGGCGCGGGCTATCGCTGGACCCCGGCGGAGCGGCCAAAGACGGTTGCCGCGGCGGCGTCATAGTCATGGATGGCGGTTAGTTGTCGCCAGCTTCCGTCGCGCTGTGGGAGGCGGCGTCCTCCGGCAGCGCGTGGGCCACGGCCGGCGCGGCGGCGACTTCGGGCCCGGTCTCGCGGCCGCGCCCGCGGATCAGGCGCTCATAGGCCGAGATCAGCGTGACGTAGGGATTGACCCAGACCCAGCCGTCGCGCGTGAACACCTGCACGTCGAAATGCAGATGCCGGCTGGTGCCGTTGGGGTGGTCGAGATAGTTCGAAACCACGCCGATCTTATCGCCTTCGCCCACGCTGCGGCCGTTCAGCACGCCGTCGGCATCGAGCGCGGCCGGATTCATGTGCATATACCGGAAGCGGATGTGTTCGGTACTTGTATTGGCCTGCAGCGTGACCGCCTGCTGTTTTGGCGCGCGGATCACGACGCCGTCGCGGACGGCGACCACCGGCTGCTGCTTGGGGTCGCAGCGTTCGGCGCCCTCGATATTCGGCGGACACGGCGCCGGACGCATATCCTCGCCCTGATGGCCAAAGCCGCTGGGGCACTGGCCCACATTGAAACTGCGGGCTTCGCAAAAATTGTCCCGCCAGGGATAGCTGGTATTTCCGCCGGCCAACTCGTCCGGCGGTTGGTCGTTCGATCTGCGGCTCCTGAATTCCTGCGAGTGGACGAACGCTATCGGTTTTTGCAGCGGAAATCGGATTTGGGAATAGGCGATCAAGTCGGCGTGGCCGCCTTGCTTGCGCAAACCTGGCCTGGCGATGATGTCGCCGCTCGGGCGATAGGTGAAATCGGGCGAGCGTTCCGCTGGCCGCGCGGCAATTCCGCTCGCAATATCCATTCGTGGCCGCGAGGGCAGGCCGCCGGCGACATGCAACGCTCTGAGGAAACGCTCGGCAACGGGATACGCCTCGCGGCAGGCCAGCCGCCGCGCCCGCGGCGCCGAGTCGAGGCACTGGATCGACACCACATAGGGAACGCCGAAGCGGGTGAAGGCATAGCGTACATAACCTTCCCGGATGAAGCGGCGCAGGTCGGGGAATAGCGCCGACATTGCCTTGACCGGTTCGCCCTTGCCGCCGGCGGGATCGTCGATGTCGTAGATCAGCATCGAGCCGGTGATCTGGACTTCAACCGGTTTGGCAAAGCTCCGCTGCGGCATGCCGTCGCCAGCGGCAGGCTCCAGCGAAAACACAGCGTCATAGCCGGCGGGCCCGGCATCGAACAAATCGACCGACCGGAAGTCCGCCTGAAAATGCGACAGCGAGAGGCTGGCCGGCGCGCCGTTCAACCGGGCATCCAGGAACGCCGCGGTATCGAAGGGCAGCAGCACCGGCACTGGACTGCGCCCGATGCCGGCGAAGACAGGTGAGGTCACCGCGTTCAGCTGCACCAGGGCCGGCATCGAACGCGGATCGGACGCAGGCAGCCGGTAACGGCGGGTCAACGTGAACGCGGAGGCCGCCGTCGGCCTTGTATTGATCTCGGACCGGAACTGGTTGAGCGCGGCGAGCCAATCGACCCGGACCGTCGAGATCGCGGCCGTCCTGAATTCGTCGGCCCGCGCGTCGTTGCCGGCAGCCAGCAGCACCAGGCATGTCAGCGTAGGGATGAGCAGCCGGGGCAAGGAACGGCAGACAGTGTTGTTTCTCAACCGCCCCCGCAGCATGCCCTGATATCGCCTAGTCCTTTGCGCGCTCGACGTAAGATCCGTCTTCGGTCATGACCACAATTCGCGTTCCGACGCCGATATGCGGCGGCACCGCGGTACGTACGCCGTTGGAGAGGATGGCGGGCTTATAGGAAGACGATGCGGTCTGGCCCTTGGTGACCGGTTCGGTATCCACGACTTCCAGCGTCGCGCGCTGCGGCATCTGGATCGCCACGGGAAGAACCCCGTGCAGCGACAGCTTCACCTGCATGTTTTCCTGCAAATAGGGCGCGGCCGAGCCGATGACATCCTTCGCCACCATCACCTGATCGTAGGTGTCGGTGTTCATGAAATGGAAGCCGTCGGCATCCTCGTAGAGATAGTTGAAATTGTGATCCTCGATGGTGGCCTTCTCCACCTGGTCGGTGGTCTTGTAGCGCTCGGAAATCTTCACCCCGTCGCTGATCCGGCGCATTTCGATCTGGCTGACCGGCGTCCCCTTGCCGGGATGGATATTTTCGGCGGTCAGGACCACATAAAGCTTGCCGTCTTGCTCGATGACGTTGCCCTTGCGAATAGAACTAGCGATGACTTTCAAAGGTGTTTTTCCTGGTGTTCTGGCCCGGGACCGATCAGGACATGGGCATCCCGAGGCCAGCGAAGCGGTTTCGGGCTGCAACATACTGATTTTGCCGGTGGATGCCAGCGTTTTACCGACCTTCGGGGCGGCTCGCAACGGCCGAAAAGGATCGGATTTGGCCAAGCGGACGCCCGTGTGCGGCACGCCGCTCATTCCGATGGGGCGCCAGGAATCTTGACGGCCTTGGCGTTGTGCTCGGCGAAATCGGCAGGGACCGAAAACTTGCCGGTTCTCAGATCGTAGACGCAGCGCCAGCCTTCGATCCATGGCAGGGGTTCATCTTCGCCCTGGGCGTCAAACGACAGGCTGATCACGACGTGGCGGCTGTCGGGCCAATGCGCGCCCAGCCAGGCGTAGTTATCGTCCATCCCCTTGAGCAGGATTGCTTGTGCGTGGTCCAGCGAATCCCGGTCTTTCGGGTCCCGATGCAGCGCCTTTGATGCCGGCGAATCGAAGAAATAATCCCAGGCCAGCTCGCCAAGGGTTTTTTTAGTCGCGGGCAGGAATTCATACCCCTTCTTCCGATACAGAAGGAGCGTCCCGTATCCCGCTCCCAGGTTCTGCATTCTGACCAGCCATCGGCTGTCCGGGCTAAATCGAAATCCAGCCGCATAGCCCGCGATATCGTCGCCCTCGCCGGGGTTCAGAAGAAACCCGTGCCGATGTTTCCCGTCGAAGGTCCAGAATTGGTAAAGGAAACCCCCATCCTTCAGATTCTTGGAATACTGTTCCACCCGCATCGCTCGGTCGGGCGAAATAACAGCCTTTTCGGCGCTGAGCTTGAAACCGGCCCGGGGACCGTCGGCAAGAGCCAGCGCCGCCGTGGCGATGCCAAGAATCAGCGGAATCCACATTACCGGCGATCTGTAGTCAAACATGGCTTGATTCCAGCTTCACGGTTAGTCATCGAAACGGTGCCGGCGGTTCAGACGGACCGGCGAATGACGCAGCAACAGAAATGCCCGAGATGACCGAAAGCCTCCTTGGCGGAACTGTCGACGCACTGTCGCCATGGTGGGCGCCTTCGCGGCACGCCGATGTCAGGCCATTTCTGAGAGCAAGGGGCGCGGTGACCAGGGCGATCAGGGCATGGTTCGACGAGCAGGGTTTTGTCGAGGTCGAAACCGGAATTCTGCAGGTTTCGCCGGGAAACGAGGTTCACCTGCATGCGCCGCGCACCGAACTCAGGCGCGCCGACGGCAGCCGCGCGATGCGCTATTTGCGGACCTCGCCGGAATTCGCGGCCAAGAAACTGCTGGCGGCCGGGGAGCCGCAGATTTTCGAGTTCGCGCGGGTGTTTCGCGACCGCGAGCGCGGCGATCTGCATCTGCCCGAATTCACCATGCTGGAATGGTACCGCGCCAATATGGGCTATGATGCCGTCATGGCCGACAGCGTCGTCGTCATTGCCCATGCCGCGCAGGCAACCGGCATCGGGCAGTTTTCCTTTCGGGGCCGGACGGCCGATCCCTTTGCCGAGCCGGAACTGTTGACAGTCGCGGCCGCTTTCGAGCGCTTCGCCGGAATTGACTTGCTGGCCACGGTTGCGGATGGCAAAGGCGACCGCGCCCGGCTGGCCTCCGCCGCGGGGAAGAAGATACGGATCAGCGATGACGACACCTGGTCGGACATTTTCAGCAAGGTGCTGGTCGAGCATGTCGAACCACGGCTGGGGCAGGGCCGCATGACTATCCTGTTTGAATATCCGGTTCCCGAGGCGGCGCTGGCGCGCGTGAAACCGTCCGACCCGCGCGTCGCCGAACGCTTCGAGGTTTATGCTTGCGGCGTCGAGCTTGCCAACGGGTTTGGCGAACTGACCGACGCGCGCGAACAGCGGCTTCGCTTCATGGAGGCGATGGACGAAAAGCAGCGCCGCTATGACGAGCGCTACCCGCTCGACGAGGAGTTTCTCGCCGCCGTCGCGGCCATGCCGCAAGCAAGCGGCGTCGCGCTCGGCTTCGACCGGCTGGTGATGCTGGCCGGGGGTGCAATCAGGATCGATCAGGTGGTGTGGACGCCGCCCGCGGGTGATACATGAGCAATACCGATTTCAACAACAACCCTGTCAGTTTCAAGCCGACCGCGGCATTGCGTGATCCCACCGAGCTGGTCGCCCACGGCCTGGCCTCCGTCGCGGATCTTCCCGATCTGGAAAAGGTTGCGGCGCGCTATGCGGTCGCGGTGACGCCGGCGATCGTCGCGCTGATCGACCCCGACGATCCCAACGATCCGATCGCACGGCAGTTCATTCCCAGCGCCGAGGAATTGGTGACCGGGGAGAGCGAGAGCGCCGATCCGATCGGCGATCACCCGCATTCGCCGGTCTCGGGCATCGTGCATCGCTATCCCGACCGGGTGCTGTTCAAGCTGGTGCATGTCTGCGCGGTTTATTGCCGGTTCTGCTTCCGCCGCGAAATGGTCGGCCCGGGAAAGGGAACCGCGCTCTCGCAGGGCGCCTACGAGAACGCGCTTGCCTATATCCGCGCCCATCCCGAAATCTGGGAAGTCATCCTGACCGGCGGCGATCCCCTGATGCTGTCGCCGCGGCGGCTCGCCGAGATCATGGCTGACCTCGCCGGCATCGACCACGTCAGGATCATCCGGCTTCACACCCGTGTGCCGGTCGCCGAGCCCCAGCGCATCAGCGCCGAGATGGTCGCGGCGTTGAAAGTCGAGGGCGCGACCACCTGGGTTGCGCTGCACGCCAATCACGCCCGGGAATTGACCGGCAAGGCCCGCGCCGCCTGCGCCGATATCGTCGACGCCGGCATCCCGATGGTCAGCCAGTCGGTGCTGCTGCGCGGCGTCAACGACAATGAGGCGGCGCTGGAAGCCTTGATGAGGGCCTTCGTGGAATGTCGCATCAAACCCTATTACCTTCATCACGGCGACCTCGCGCCGGGCACGGCGCATCTGCGAACCACGCTCGAGCAAGGTCAGGAGCTGATGCGAAGCCTGCGGGGCCGGGTCTCCGGATTATGCCAGCCGGACTACGTGCTCGACATTCCCGGCGGCCATGGCAAGTCGCCGGTCGGCCCCTCCTATCTGGCGCCGGCAAATTCTTTTTCGGAGCAGCGTGAACAGGAAGCGGAAACGCGCTATCGTATCGTCGACTATTGCGGCGATGTTCATCTCTATCCTCCGAAGCCTTGATCGAACGTGATGGCGGAGGGGGAAGGCAGCGCCGGAGCCGCCGGAGGAGGAGGGCAATCGCGCTGTCGAGAATGCGGTGATGCGCGGTTTCCTGGTCGTGCTGGTGGCCGCGGGAATCTGGTTGCTGGGTACGATGGCGGAAGTTCGAAAGGTTCAGGACTGCGCGGCCCAGGGACGCCGCAATTGCGCTACGATCGAAAGTCCCGACCGGGCGCGATAGGGAGAAGCAAGATGAAAAACCTGCCCAAGAATAAAATAACAATCACGACGGAATTGATCGCCGCCAGGTTTATCGCGGCAGTGGCGTTCATGTTCCTGATCGGAGGCCCGGCCGCGTTGGCGCAGACCGGCGGCGGGGCCGGCTCGCCGGGGGGCGCAAATCAGGGCGCAATGGCTCGGGAGGCCCCGATCGGGCACCGGCAACCGCGCGCCGACCAGGTTCCCTCAGAGAAAAATCTGAGCGATCCGAACAATCCGGCGAACAAGGAAGACCAGGCCCTCGACCGCAAGATCAAGAGCATCTGCCGCGGTTGCTAGAGAGCGCCGACGGCAGGGCGCGAGAAACCACGCGCCCTGCCGAGCTTCGACGGATGTAACAGCCCGCGGCGTGTTTGAGCGAAGTGGCTACCGGTTCGCGCAAACAAAACGCCTCAGCCAATAGCGCTAGGCCGAACGTTCCCGGAATTTGCCGCGCTGGCTGCGCCGCCGCGCAGCAACGGCGTCGGCAAGCAGGTTCATGGCCGGCACGGTTGACTCCCAGTCGATGCAGCCATCGGTAATGCTCTGTCCATAGGTCAGCGCCGTGCCTGGCACCTGGCGGCCAGCTACCAGATGGCTTTCGATCATGACGCCCGTGACGCCCTGCTCGCCGCCGGATATCTGGCGGGCGATATCGGCCACGACCAGCGGCTGGTTCTCCGGCTTCTTGCCGCTGTTGGCGTGGCTGGCATCGATCATGATGCGCTGATTCACGCCCGAGCGGGCGAGTTCGGCCGTGGCGGCAGCAACGCTTGCCGCGTCATAGTTCGGCTGGCTGCCGCCACGCAGAATGATGTGGCAATCCGCGTTGCCGGTCGTCGCCGCGATCGCCGAACGTCCGCCCTTCGTGACCGCCATGAAATGGTGCGGATGCGATGCCGACTTCACCGCATCGGCGGCGATGCGAACGTTGCCGTCGGTCCCGTTCTTGAAGCCGACCGGGCAAGACAGTCCGGAAGCGAGCTCACGATGAATTTGGCTTTCCGTGGTCCGCGCGCCGATCGCCGCCCAGGCCACCAGATCGGCGATGTATTGCGGCGTCGTGAGGTCGAGAAATTCGGTCCCCGCCGGCAGACCGAGATTGTTCACTGCCGAAAGCACGTTTCGGGCAAGACGCAGGCCCTTGTTGATGTTGAAGCTGCCGTCGAGGTCGGGATCGTTGATCAGGCCCTTCCATCCTACCGTCGTGCGCGGCTTCTCGAAATAGACGCGCATGACGATCTCGAGCCGGTCGGCTAGTCGTTCGCGCAAGGCGACAAGGCGCTCGGCGTAGTCCACGGCCGCGACCGGATCGTGGACGGAGCAGGGACCGACGACGACCAGAAGGCGATCGTCCGTTCCATTGAGGATCGATTTGATAGCGTTACGTGCTGCCATCACGACACGCGTCGCGGTCAAGGTGCGCGGTATCTCCCGCATCACCTCGTCCGGGGTCGTCAGCTCTTTCAGTTCCTTTATTCGAAGATCGTCGGTAGTGCTCAACACGGCGGTAGCTCCTGTTTTTGAGAACCCGCCGGCCAAAAAAAAGCCGCCAGGTCTGGCGGCTGTTCGGACTTCCTGCTGCAATTTTTCAGATTGAGCGCGATCCTCCCACCGCCAGCGAGCTGTCGAAGCTAAAATACCAAAAATAGCTGGTGGCGACGGTGATCATCGCGGCTCTATAGCGCACGCGTTCCGGCTTGTCATCTCCAAAATCCGGCCGGCCGGCCCGATTCAGGCCTTGCGGGCGGCGAGCGCCACCCCGATCAGCGACGCGCCGCCGAACAACAGGTTGATGCCGACCAGAAGGCCGATCGCCCATTCCGCCGAGCCGGGAAGTCCGGTGATGATCATGGCCGATATCAGAATGTCCAATACACCGGAGAACAGCATCCAGCTCCAACGCTCGGACAGTTCGCGGCGGTGCTCCAGCGCGTACATGATGGTGGCGACGCCTTCGGCCAGGAAATAGGCGCCGATCACGATCGTGAGCGTCAGGACGCCCTGTGCGGGCCTGGTCAGCAGGATGAGGCCGACGCCGATGGCGAGCACGGCCGAGATCAGCGACCACCAGAAGCCCGGCATTTGCCGCGCCCAGAACGTCATCGCCAGTCCCGCGACGCCAGAGATCAAAAACATCCAGCCGAGGAAGATCGTGAAGGCGAGGCCCGCGATCAACGGCGCGATCATTGCCGCGAGGCCGAGGACGGCCAGCAGGATGCCTTCGATCAAAAAAGCCTGCCAATGCTCGTGCACCGCGCCACGTATTTCGGATTGTAGCCTGGTGATGTCCTGGGGAAGGGTCATTGAAAGTCTCCCGATGCCGGTCACGCGGCATGACGCCTCATGTGATGCTGCTATATAGCGTGCGCCAACGCCGCAGGGGCAACTTTGTTCGCAGGCGTGGTGTGCGTGGTTGAGCGTTTTTTGAAAAAAAACTGCTCAAATCAGCAATCCGGGGCCTTTCCATTTCGGTTCTATTGAAGCGGAAGGACTAGCCTTGACCCGGCGCGGACGAAAAGCCCGCAGCCGTGGTGCGTATCCGGTTGCGGCCGAGAATGTAGATCGCCGTGGTCACAAGCAACAGCGCGCTGCCGACCAGGATGGAGGTAAGGCCGATCGGAACGAGAACGAGCGCCACATTGCGCTCGGGACTGACCAGCCAGTGGTGGATCGAGGTCAGCACGAAAGTCAGCCCGATGAATCCGGCGCCGCCCCCGGCCACCAGAAGCGCCCACATCCGCCGCAACTGGCTCAGCCGCGCGCGGGCAATTTCGGTGCGCGCGGCCTGGTGGCGGCCGACCCGCCGCACCAGGCGCACGGCGAATGCGATCGACGAGAACCCGATCAGCACGCTGGCCATTCCCAGCATCAGCCGGGTGGTCGGACCGATATCGGCGTTCTGCTGCAGCGTCAGCAGCGGGAAATCAAAACCGGCGTGCAACGCCACCGGCGCAAACAGCATCAGAATGCGGCTCGAGATCCGCGCCCAGTCGCGGTTGTGCCGGTGCGCGCCAAGCGCCGTGCCGGATCGGCCGAGCGCCAGATAGGCGCCCGCGATGATCCCGAGGGCGCCGTGGAAAGGCACAGTCAGCACGCTGCGCAATGCGGCCAGCGATCGCCACATCTCCGCGTGCTGCACGAGATAAGCGAGGTTTTCGTAGGCTGCGAAGCCGAGCCCCGCCGCCGCCCCGTAGACTACCGTGTCCATCGGATCGGCGAACGGCCGCCGTCGCGCCGAGACCGCGACGATGACGAGAATCTTGACGGTTTCCTCGGGGAGGGCGACCCCGAACACCGAATGCAGGACCTGCCCGACCCAGGGATTTCCGGGGGTTGCGAGGATCGAGGCAAATGGCGCTCGCGCAAACCGAAGCAGCGAAATGCTGCCGGCGCCGAGAAAAAACGCGGTCCAGACCTTGGCAGGCGGACCCGGGCGCTCGCCCGCGGCGATGACGAGCCACAATATCAGCAGCGCGGGTGCCACCGCGGCCGTTCCGATCGCGGTCGGAAGGGATGCAAGAAGATTCATCGGACCGGCAGATATGCCATTTTTCTCGGTTATCTACTGTTGCAAACGTGTGTTGCGGCCGCAAGTCGCGGGCGGGGCCATGTGGCCGAAACCGCCCGGGCCGGGTCAGCGGCTCAACAGCCGCGGCAGATGTTCTTCAGTTGTGCATTCACGCGAGCGTCTTCGCTGCTGAGCGAATCCACATATTTCGTACCGTCGACTTTTGACGGAGGAACCGCGCGCGGCTGCGGCTTTGCAGGTGTCGATGCCGATGCTGTGGCCGGCGGAGCGGCCTTGTCATAGCAGGTGAGCCTCGCGGCCGGATTCGTGATGGATTTGCAATCCGGCGTCTGTGCGGTCGCGGTCTGGCACAGCGCGCCAATCGCGACGAGTGCGGTGAAGAACTTCATTTCAGCCCCCTATTCGCCAGTGGAACCCGGCGAGCAATCTCATCGTTCTACGATTTTTGAATCAAATCAATGAGATTGCTGCGTTTCGTTGGCCAAATTGTACGCAACCAAAGGGCGCGTATTTCTGTTGCCGACATGCTGCGGGTGCAGGCCGCCGGCCACGTGATAGAGTCTGTGCTCGACGAGAGGGAGAACGCGCCGGGCGGTTCTATTTCGCGTAGCAGAAACACATGCACGATCGGTTCTCAAGGCGCTGAGCTGGCGGGCCCTGGGGACGCTCGACACGTTCGCGATCAGCTGGCTTCTGACCGGCAGGGTCGAGATCGCCGGCCTCGAGATCATCACCAAGATCGCCTGGTATTATCTGCATGAGCGCATCTGGGCGGCGATCCGTTGGGGCCGGCGTCACTAGGCCTGGCGCGCGCCAACGCCGGCTACGCTATCCCGCCAGCAGGCGCCGGCAGGCCTCAACAAAGACCCTTGCGCCCGCGACGATATCGGCGTCAGCGGTGTTCTCACGCCAGTGATGGCTGATGCCGCCGATCGAGGGCACGAACAGCATGCCGGCAGGCATGATGGAGGCGAGAATTTGGGCGTCATGGCCGGCGCCGCTGGGCATGCGGGTCGACCTGCCGTCGGCAAAAACCGCGCTGGCGGATTCGATGGCCCGCTGGAAAGCGGCATCCATCGTGGCGGGGACGCCAGTACGAATTCGCTCCACGGCGACACCGCATGGACCTTGCGCGGTCGCGTCCGCGGCCATGCTCCGCAGCAATTCCTCCAGACGCACGATCACTTCAGGGTCATCGTCGCGAATCTGGAACAGCATTTCAGCGCTTCCCGGGATGATGCTCGGCGCACCCGGATCGAGCGTGATCCGGCCGGTGGTCCATACCGTGCGCGGCCCGCAATGTGCGGGGAAGTGCTCGTCGATGGCCACGCAGAAACGGACCAGCGCGAGGCCGGCGTCCCGGCGAGCGCCCATCCGGGTCGTGCCGGCGTGGTTTTGTTCGCCGCTGAAGGTGATCCGGTATTGCCAGATCCCGACGATGGAGGTGACGACGCCGATTGCGAGACCGCCGCTTTCGAGTGTTTGGCCCTGCTCGATATGCGCCTCGATATATCCGATATGCCGGCCCGGTTCGGCGCCGGCGCGCGGCCGGCCCGCCAGGCCCGCATCGCGCAGTGCATCGCGCATGGTCCGGCCGGTGCTTCGGTCGCGCGCGGCGTCGACGTCCGCGTCGGTCACGCCGCCGACGTAAGACCGGCTGCCAAGGAAATTTCCAAAATGTCCTTCCTCATCGCACCATGCCGCGACCTCGACAGCTCCGTTGGCGTTCGGATCGGGATTGATCAGGCGGGCGGCTTCGAGGGCATAGACGACGCCAAGCGGTCCATCGAGCCAGCCCGCGAAATTCTGGCTTTCCAGGTGCGAGCCGGCGAGCAGTTTCGGTCCCGATTTTGGGCTGCTGCCCAGTACATTGCCGATGCCGTCGATCGTTGCGGCGAGCTCCGCCTCGGGAAGCCGCTGCGCCAGCCACTCCAGCGAGCGCATATGCGGCTCGGAGAACGTCGGCTTGTGAACGCCGGTCTTGTAGGCGCCGATCGCGCGAAGCGCGTTGAGATCCGCAAGGACCCGGGCGCCGTCGACGTCCGAGCGATGGTCAGGCATGCAGCGCCTCCGCGGCGATTGAGACTCGATGCCCGTTGAGGCGGCTGGCGCTCCTGCTCATTTTCTCGGTGGAAAAAAACATGCTCAGGACTTTCCATGATCTCAAAGGCTGTCGATGGCCCGGCTGCAACACCCGCCGTAATATCGCGGTGGTCATCGACCGCAACAAACTTGCCGCATCGGCGCGGAGTGGTGGCCGACAAGCTATTGGCCCACAGAGGTCAAGCGCTCCCGCGGGTGGACGCGTCAAGATTTCTATTCTCCTCCGGAGGTATGGGCGGATAGCCGGGAAACTTGTACCACCCCGGCGGGATGACCTCATCCCGGCTGGGACGCACGATGACATTAGGGCGCGAGCGGAAGTGATGCACCGTAGCGGCGCTGGCGGACGCAGACAAGCCGATCAAAAGGCTTAAGGCCAGAACAGAACGCATCGCAGTTGCTCCAGTCGGTCAACCCCGTTGTCATGTGATGGGCGGCCGCATCGCCGCAATCTCTAACACCTTCACGGTCGTTCAAATTGAAACCGGCTAAACATCACCTTCGCGAGATGTGGGCCAGGACGTGACTCGGACATGGCCGTCCGCGCGATTCCCCGAACGTGATCTTCCTGCGGGTGAGGGCGGGCGTGAGTATGTCTGGCCCATGAGGACTGCGATTTCGGTCTCGGTCACTTCGAGCCGCGCGGGCCTCGGCGCGGTTCGATCAACAGTGTTTACCCATTGATTTGGATCATTACGCCTAAAGCGCGGAGGAGTTGTTTGAGGGCAATTATCCTGGAGGGGGGATGTTCGGCGGAGGACCTTGTCGTGCCAATGTGTCAGTTGCCCGGGATTGCCGATGTCCGGGTTCGAGCAAAGAGCCTTCCCGCGAATGACAATTATCGCCTCGTAGAAACGGGCAGAAATTCCCGTAAGTCGAAAAGCAATTGGAAGGCCGCTTGGCCAACACTTGTTGTTCTTCTCTGTGTCGGCGTGCTGCTATTCTTTCTAAATTGGTTGTCATGATCGATGATCGTGCACCGTTCACGGTGCGCATAGTTTCCCAAGGATTATTTCGGCCGTTGGCAAATCTTCAACGACAAAGCGATGCCTGCTGCCAACCCGGTGGCAGTTCCAACTGATGCCGGTCAACAATATCCGTGGTCAGATCATCTTGCCGACAACCGCCG
>Ga0210403_10003065_pt1 | contig 14832 bp, 14 predicted proteins | sample IncBWC19MmetaG_FD_150863 | JGI IMG/M metagenome (GOLD analysis project Ga0210403, IMG submission 150863) | Forest soil microbial communities from Barre Woods Harvard Forest LTER site, Petersham, Massachusetts, United States - Inc-BW-C-19-M | ecosystem: Environmental > Terrestrial > Soil >... | reverse complement strand
GCCTCACGCGAGTCCCCTGATGTTGTTCAAGACATGGCCAACGAGAAAGTCCCACCATACGATGAACGCCAAAAGCAAGGTGATGGCGAGCCTTTCACGGCGATGGGATGCAGCGGATTCCGCGTGCCAAGTAAAAGCATAGAGAGGTAAGACCCCCAGTCCAATGCCGGCAAAATGCTCCTTTAACTCGAACAGGCCGATTGCCCACCCCAACGACATTTCTTCGAATGGGCTTCTCACGTTCAATCGGTATGCAGGATAGATGAAGGCGCCCAGCATGACGCCCACAACGTAGAGGCCGATGACGACCGCCGTGAAGGTCCTCTGGTTGACACCGGAGTATCGATCGGCGAACGAGCCGCTGCGAACAACGCGACGCCTCAGCAGCGAGGTCATTTGATGGGTAAGAGCGCCCAACAAAGCGACCCCTACCAACCCATGAAGTATCAACAGGAAAGTAACCATCCCGGGGCTCCCAGCAACTGCCTCAGGATTGTACGCAATGACGCAATTATGCTGTGAGCTGTTCCGCAGAGGAGAATCGCTGACACTGGATTTGCACGGCCACCGAAATGCGTGGAAACTTCAACTCGCCACCGCGCAGATCGCGCACATTACGCGTGACGAGGTAGTCAGCTTGTCCCGCGACCGCCAATTCCACAAGGTGATTGTCCGCCTCATCGCCAAGATTGGGCCGCCAAGCGCAGTAAATTCGTGTCCACTGGCAGATCGACAGAAATATATCCAAGAAAGTTTCACGCTCGGTGGCAGTTAATCGTGCTCCGCGTTAACGGGGATGTTAAGGCGTACAATCGATCAGAAGCGGAAACCAAATGTGCCAAAATGCCTCTTTGAGCACTCGCAGTGTCGCCTCAAGGCCGCTACGCGCATGAGAGCGAGCCTGAGCCCTTGGCACGGGCTAGCTCTGCTAGCCCTTGCAGCGGCGCTCACGTACCTCGGTGTCGAGTACGCGCGTGGTAACGCTTCCCTTGCTGCTCGCCTGCAGCCATCCGTGACGCAGAACGGCCTCGCTTCGGCTCAGCCGAACGGCGCAGCGCTCTATGCCGACAACACCACGCAATCGGCCTGTCGCAAGGGCGACCCGCTTGCCAATGCGGAGAACGCCAAGTGGCTCGAACTGATCCAACCCTGCGTTGCCGCGCATGGGACGGTCACCGCGCTCATCCCGCCCAGACCATGGGACGACGGCGATTATCAATTCAATCTCAAGCTAGACGCCGGCGAGTACGGGCTGGTGAACCTGCGCAATGTCAAGGAGCAGCACGGCGATCTGGTCGCCGAAATCGTGCCCGCCGACGGGCCGGGATGCGTGATCGGCGAGCGGCCACGACCCATAACATGGTCCGTGATCGTGTGGCTGAGGGGCTATCATTATGGGCGCTGCACTGGGGCGCACGTTGCTCCGCCGTCGCTCGGAGAGCACGTTACCGTCATCGGTGCCTACGTTCGGGATAAGTACCACGGCTGGATGGAAATTCATCCGGTCTGGGCGATCGAACACGAGCCGCACTAGGCTGGTTTGGCGCTGGGGCCCTTGCTCGATCGCCAACCGCCGTCCAGTTTTGGGTAGCCTAAATCAGGTGGTCAATGGAAGGAGTAAACAACTCTTCCGTAAACAAAGCTGCCGCGTGGATCGCCGTAGCTCACGTCGTAGCCGCCGATGAAGTTATTCGCCGCGGCGGCATAGTTCGCGTAAGGCGGATTCTTGTTGAAGATGTTCTTACCGCCGAGCGTGAACGTGAAATTGTTGAGTCCCAGGAAGGAGGCTTGAGCATCGACGGTCTCGTAGGCAGAGACGTAACGCTGCGCTCCAGAAATGTTACCCGGCACGTCGTGGTAGCGTTTCTGGAAATTCTGGGTCAACGAAATATTCCACAAGGACAACCGTTGATATTCGACGGTCGCGATGCCGCGAAATCGCGAAATGACGCCGCCTACGGAAGTTAAACCCTTGTCGAGCTGCTCGGTCCAGCTGCCGTCCGAATTCTGGGTGAGGTAGCGCTGCATGTATGTGCCGTCTGCCGCCAACTTGATCCGGTCCGCATCCGTAATGTCGTACGCAAACTTCAAATCGGCATCTAAGCCGCTCACCTCCGACTTGAAGAGGTTGGTATTGGTCTGGCTGATCGAAACAATCTGATCGGTCGTCGGATTGCGCGTGATCAAGCTTGCGAACTCGGCGGCCGTTTGCGCGTTCTGCAGGATGGTGGCGTAGCTCAATCCGCCAACCACGATCTGGTTTTTGAGGAAGATCGAGAAGGCATCGAGGTCGATGTTGAAATTATGGACCGGCTCGAGTGCAAGGCCGAACGTGTATGACTGCGATTTCTCCGGCGTCAGATTGGGATTGCCGCCGGTAATCGTCGTGAACTGGAAGCTGCAGTTCGGATTGTTCGGGTTAAAGGTCGGGCACAGAATAGGATCGCGGGTACCGTTCGACGTAACGCTGGTCGCCTGGGCAGCGTACAGATCGGTGAGCGAGGGTGCACGGAAGCCGGTCCCGGCCGAGGCGCGCACCAGCAACCAACGCGAAGGTTGCCATCGCAACGAGCCCTTCGGATTCACAGTGTTGCCAATATTTTGGTAATTGTCATAGCGCACTGCCGCGTCAACCTGCAGTGAACTCAGGAGGGCCGCATTGACCTCCAGGTAAGCGGACTCGACGTTACGCGCGGCGTTTTCCGGTAGTTGGTTTCCGCCCTGTCCGGTGACGTCGCCGGTCGCGATTGCCGCCGCTGGATTGAACTCGAATGTCTCGCGACGAATTTCCGCTCCGACGGCGCCACTCAAGGGCCCGGCCGGTAGCGCATAGATCACTCCGCTGGCCTTAGCGCTGAAGCTCGCGATCGAGGTCTTGGTCGAAAAGTCCTGGCCCGTGAATTCCGTCGCCTTCGCCGCAGCTAGGGCAGCAGGATCGGCGGTCGGCCCGAACGGGTTGATGGTTCCGCCGTCGAGCAAGGGCATGATTTTTGAGTACAGCGCGAAGCCCGACTTGAGATCTTCCTTCACCTTCACTTGACTGTACAGCAGCCCTGAGTCGTAGTCCCAGGTCCCTACCGTCCCCTTGTAGCCTGCCACGAAACGGGCCGCATCGGATGTGTCCTCGGTCAAACGTGGACCATTCGCAAAATCGCGGTAAATGAGATTGAGCGGTTTCCCGGCGAGGCCCAAGGCTGGATTGGCGGCAATGTAAGCGGCCGGGTAGTAGGGGCTCGACGGGGGCAGCAAGAAGGCTGCGGCCCCCGGAGTGAGGGCTGGATTGTGATAATTCGGGTACTGAGTCGCTAGGAGATTCGCAAGGAACGCATTGTACGGGTTGCTGGGGAGCAGTGCGTTTTGGTACGAGAGCGGCACCGGCTGCACGGTTGTGAGCGTTTCGACCTGCGAATAACTTCCCTCAGCATAGATTTGGCTCGAGTCCGTCACGGCAAAATGGCCGCTGAAGTTCGCGCTGCCCTTTTTCTGGTCGGGTTCGAGGGAATCGAAGGGCGAATTGTCAAAGCGGCACTGCGCCGGATAATTCACATCGGTCAGGGACGGCGCGCAACTGGGAGTCAACGGATTATGGGTGCCGTGGCCCGGAACCGCTATGTTGGCCGGGAAGGCAAAACTGGACGTGACATCGTTCCCGTAGGCCGGGCTGTAGCGCGTGGCAAAAGTGCGGTCCGCCCCCAAGATCCCTTTGTCGTGCTCGAAGTTGATGCCGCCTGCGATGTTGAAGCGGTCAGTATCGAGATTACCAAACCCGCCATAGGCCGAGAAATTCGCTTCGTTTCCCGCCGAGCCTCCGTGAGTAGGGTTGCCATCGTAGGCGCTAATCTCAGCGCCCTGGTAATCCGAGCGGAGGATGAAATTGACCACGCCTGCAATCGCGTCGCTGCCGTAAATCGCCGATGCACCATCTTTCAATATTTCCACACGGTCGACCGCCGCCAGCGGAATGCCGCTGATGTCGACCGAGGAGCCTGCCGCGCCCACCGAGCCGCCGCCATAGACCGCCGAGCGTCTGCCGTTGATGAGGATCAATGTCCGCTCGCTGCCTAGTCCGCGCAGTGAAATTGTGGAAATTGCTCCAGTTTGAAAGCCCGTCGCCTGCGCCGCCACGGTGGCGCCGGAGCTGCTTGCTGAACTGATCTGGCGGAACAATTCCTCTACCGAGGTCGCGCCGGTGCGTGCAATGTCGTCACGCTTCAGTATCTGAACAGGCAGGGCGGTCTCGCCGTTGATTTGCTTAATAGATGTGCCAGTGACGACGATTTCCGCAAGATCGGAGTTAGTGCCATTTTTCGACGCAGAAGAAGGCGCGTCTGTGACGTTTGCGGTTTGAACTGCCCGATTTTGCGGGGGAGGGTTTGAGGTGGCTTGCGCGCGCTCGATATCCGCCCGGTCAGTGGTTGATGCCGCCGCCGAAGCAACCCCTGGATTGCTAATTTTCTGAAAATCATTTCGCGATAGCTTATGGTCAGAAGGTCCCGCAATGACAACAGTACTTCCGTCGACCACGTCGTAATGAAGTGCCGTGTCCTTCAGCAGAATGGCGAGCGCGTTTGCGGGGGTGAATTGTCCGAACACGCCTGGCGATTGTTTGCCTTCGATAAGCTGACCGGGGGCGGTGACTTGAACGTCCGATTGCGCCGAGAATTTCAGCAGCGCCGAGGATAGTTGTTGGGGTGCGATGTCAAACTGTCTCTGCGGTCCGAGATCGATCGCGGCCCTACTCGGCCGAATGCCAGTGACACTCCATACAGCAAGGACAAAAAACAGCACGTTCGTGGCGCGAGCGAACAGATCAACCCGTGTATTCACGTTGATTCCCATCCCTTGCACGGATTGAAATCCGCTTGTAATGGACTAGACGAATGAGATTTTGAATACGGGAATGGATTTTGCAGTTTTTATAGAATTATTGCTCCGTTGCATTTTCGCTACGCATTGATCTACGTGGGGTTGAAATCCAGGAAAATTCCCATTTTCGGCGCCTCATTCGTCTAAGCTAGACTTAAATACCCGATTACTCGCCACGGATGGGGTGAGCATGTTCCCGCCAAATGCCGACCCGGTACCTGATCCAGATCCCGAACCCGGGGAATCGCGTTCTCAGGTCGTTGAGCGACTGTTTCGTGAACACAACGAGGGCTTGATTCGCTTTCTGCGGGGGAGGGTCGGATCACACCACGAAGCACGTGAAGTCGCACAAGAAGCCTATGTCCGACTTTTGAGTTTGGACCAGCCGGGGGCCGTCAGCTACCTGCGCGCTTTCCTTTTCAAGACGGCAGCCAACATAGCGATTGATCGACGCAGACGGCACCAAAACTTCCACAAGATCGCTGGTCCTCAGCTCTTTGCGGAGTTGACGGAAAATCGAACGCCGGAGCGGCAGCTGTCGGGCGAACAAACACTGCGCCAACTCGGCATTCTTATTGAGGGCATGCCGGCCAAATGCCGGGAGTGTTTCGTCAGGAATCAGATCCAAGGACTCGACGCCGCCACGATCGCAACGCAACTCGGCATCACCGATAGCATGGTGCGCAAATACGTCGTACGTGCCTTGCTCCACTGCCGCCAATTTATAGATGTTGAATGCAATGACTAAGCAAAGCGCGCCACCCTCAACCGAGATCGATCGCGACCCCACGCACCTGGCGGCTGCCGATTGGCTGGTACGCCTGCAGAGTACGGACATATCGATCGAAGACACGCTTGCCTGGCAGGCTTGGCTCAATGAAAATCCAGCTAACGCGCACGCCTTCGCACACCTCGAAGCAATATCGCAAGCGTTGCAAGATGTGCCTGCGCCATCCGCCGTGTCAGCTCGTCAACTTGCTCTCGATCGCTATGATGCCTCGGTTCCGATAAAAGATTGGAATCCGCAGCGTGCACGGTGGCCGTGGATGGCCGCTGCTGCCTCTTTCGCAATCCTCACTCTGAGCTTAGCCTTCTGGAAAATGCCGCCCGCAGCCGATACCTTTGCGACTGCGATCGGGGAGAATCGCTATGTCACGCTCGACGACGGCTCGACCATCGCCCTTGGCGCCGGCACGCAGATCGAGGTGGCCCTGTCTGAAAAAGAGCGCAGCATCGAGCTCACAAGGGGCGAAGCGTTATTTATGGTGGCAAAGGACGCGACCCGACCGTTCAAGGTGCACGCGGGGGACGCAACAATTGTCGCGGTGGGAACAGCGTTCAATGTTGAGCGCGACAGCGACCGAGCCGTTGTCTCGGTGACGGAAGGCCGTGTCGTGGTCGAGCCTGCGACCTATTTTCTACCCGTGTCCGTACTGCATGAATTCAAACCCAAGCTGCGCAGCGTGCGTCTGGTGGCGGGACAACAAACCACGGCAGGCAGCGCTGGAATTGAGGAGCCGACCAAGATGGAGGATGCCGCCACCGGCTGGCAAACCGGACACCTGGTATTTCGGCTGCAACCGCTGCGTTACGTACTCGAGGATGTGAATCGCTACGCGCGGAAGCCCATTGTGTTGGAAAGTGACAGCGTCGGTGCACTGGTGATTACGGGCACTGTCGAGCGCGAGAACATTCCCGGATGGATTAAAAGCTTGGAACGCGCGTTTGATCTACAGGTTACCGAGGATGCTGACCACATCACCTTGCGGGCGCGCTAAGACCGTACATTGATATAGAAGAAAAATCGCTACGAGTTGTATGAAGATTCCATTGTTAGTTCAACTGAAGGATGGTCTCGATGCTCGGGGGCTAGTGGCTTAACACCGCGCCCGTCAACAGGGCCACCGCACCAAGGGTTGTCTGCGCGGCATTGAGGCCCAGCCGAAAATCCTTATCCGTGAAAGTGGCGTATACGTCAGTCGGCTGATGCCAGTGCGGATCCCACCCGGCGCCGATCGCGCGGCCGCGCTCCATTTCGCGCACGCTGATCGCAGGCACGAGGTCCATAAACGGGGTGCTGTCGGTGTTGGTCATGTGCGGCCCGACAGCAGCCGGGTAGTCGGTGGCATAAGATTCGTTGGCCGCATAGAGCGTCCATGCCAGTTTCTGCGCGCCGTCCGCCTGCTTCGCAGTCGACTGGAACTCGATGTTCACGGCCGCCTCGGGTCGCTGCTCCTTCGCCACGGTCCCGTCGGCGCGCGGCATCCCATGATCGAACAGCACCATGTCGTGCTGAATCATTCCGAGCCATGTGGGTTCTGGATATTGGCGGGATCCGGGAGGTTCTTCCCGGCCCTGAAGCGCGGCGCGCTGAGCAACGTACGCTCGCGCCCCGTTGAGGCCGGTCTCCTCGTTATTCCACAGCACGAATCGAATGGAGAGTTCGGTTTTTACATCGGGCGATGCAAAGACGCGTGCCAGTTCCATGACCAACGCCGTGCCGGATCCGTCATCGTTCGCCGCCTCACCCCAACCATGCCCGTCCATATGCGCGCCGACGATGTACATTTGCTCTGGATGAGCCGCGCCAATCTTCGTACAGTAGACCTCCTCGCGCGCTCCTCCCTGGCTCGGTTGGGTATTGAGTGCGCGCAGTTTCTCATCCGGCTGCAGCTTAGGATCGGTGTTGACGCCGGTAATAGCGCGCACGCCGCGGTAGCGGGCGCCTCCTACTGCCGAATCCGGGTTGTGCGCAATGGGAGGCCCGCTCGGTAATACCGGGTCTTTCGGAAAATACGTGTATTGGAGCCGGCGCGTGTTTGTACAGCCATAGCTCTTGAGCTTCGCTTCAATCCAATCGACGGCAGCGCGATTGCGGTCAGTGCCTTGCCGGCGGTCACCGAATTGCGTGAGACCTTTAATCGTCGACTTGTACTTCTCCAGATCGAGACGTTCCACCATGATCTTGATCGGGTCGCGAGGCGATGCCGGCGGCACTGCAGTTGCTGCGGCTGACCCTAGCTGTGCGGCAGCGGGGGATACAAAAGCCCAGCAAGAAACCACCATGAACCAGCATCTCATGCAGAATCATAGGCTTCCGATCCAACGCGCGTCAAAAGCGCGTGCGCAAGATTGGTTGGGAGCGCGAGCGACCATGCCGCACACGAAACACCGACTCGGGATGACGAAGGAAGGTGGCGGCCACGCTTCACGCAGCTGACGCCAGTCGTGTCAGCGCGGTATTTACGCTGGCCACAATCGCACCGATACTTTCACGCTCCAGTTGCGTGCTCACCCGATCAAGGTCGATCCCCAATGTTTCAAGCTCACCAAATAGCTCGAGCACCTCGAGCAGATTACGCTCGAGCGTGGGCGCCGCAGCACCATGATCGAGATACGCGTCCAATGTGTTCGGCGACAGTGCGGTAACAGTGTCGTGACCGACGAGTGCACTCACGTATTTCAGGTCGCTGTCGTTCGTACTATTGATGTCCGTTCTGACCCAAAGCAAGCGCTGCGTCTGTGCATGGTATGCGGCTAGCGGTTGCCACCGAGGTGAAGCGATCGCACTCTTGTATCTTTGGTATACAAATTGTGCGACCGCCACCGCCGCTCTGCCGCGCAGAGCCTTCGCGTGCTCGGCCTGGAACCAGGGGCGCTGAACTGCATCGAGTTCTCGATCGACCGCCGTGTCGATGTGATTTACATAGATGCTTGCCAGGGAGGCAATGCGATCAAGCGGCAAGCGTTTGGCGATGCGATCCTCCAACCCTGTTAAATACGCTTCGATCACCTCTCGGTAGCGACGCGCACCGAAAATGAAGGTCGCATTGACGTTGAGGCCCGCGGCGACTAGTCGTCGCATGGCAACCAAGCCGGCGCCGGTCGCAGGTACCTTGATCATGATGTTTGGCTTATCGATCAGGCTCCACAGACGCCGAGCTTCGGACTCGGTGGCGTCCGCATCGTGGGCGAGAATGGGTGAGAGTTCGATATTCACGTGGCCATCGCGGCCGCCGGTATTGTTATAGACACGCCGCAGCTGATCGGCCGCGTGGCGTAACTCGTCGATACTGAGGCGCTCGTAAATGTCGCACGCGGCGGCACCCGCCACACGTAGCTCAATAATGAGGTCGCGGTACGCCCTATCCTCGGCATAGGCCGTGGCAAGACCGACGGCATTGGTGTCGATCCCCGCAATTCCGTCTCTAATGAGGTGAGCCAACGGCGACCCGACCAGCGTGCGGGGATGATTACACTCAAGCCAAACGCTTTGTCCCAATCTCTGCAAGTCGTATAGCCGATTTCCTCCGACATCGATACCCATGGCCGCCGGCTCCCGTGTTACGCCTACTGACGGTCGATCACCACAGTGGGCTGTCATTGCGCCAGCGCGTGTCCGCCAGCTGCTGGTCCACTTCGGCCTCGGCGGCAAGCCAGTCTTCCAGCTCGTGACCCGCTTTGAAGCCTCGCTTCTCGGCCCGGAAATAAGCTGCCCTCGCAATCAAGGCCGGCCGCTCCCTTCAACAGACCCGGCACTGGATTAATGCGCATGCGCGCCGGGCGGGCGCCTCGGCCCGAAAAATGTGGAGCTCCCGCTCCAGCTCGCGAGCGTCGCTATCGCCACTCCAAGGAGGACGTTGTCTCTGACGGCACCGACGTTTGTAGCGTACCCATACATCCACGGCGAGCCGATGGTCCACAGCGCCAGAATGAGGTTCACCCCACTCAGGATTGCAGTGTCGCCCAACGAGGCGAGGCGGCTGGCGGCGAGTATCGTTATCAGGGCTCCGACAATCACGCTGTTCATCACTGCGGGTGTCCCGCTGTAACCAAATATCCACGGGGAAACGATCAGCCAAATTCCGAGCAGCATATTGACGGCGCTCGCGGTACGAGCCTGAGCGGCATAGTCACGTGTAAACGTTAGCATGACGCACTTCTCCTCATAACCCACGACTGACCAGCCTAGACTCGGCATCGTATTTTACAAGCGATAAAAATCGGTGTTATATATCGATGGCGTCGATGGATACCGAACTCGCACATACGTTTTTGGTGGTGATCGCCACGGGTAGTTTCGTTGCGGCGTCGCAGCGACTGCACGTCACGCAATCGACGGTTAGCACGCGAATCCAGCGTCTGGAGGAAACCCTCGGAGCTGAGCTGTTCGTTCGAAACAAGGCGGGGACGACTCTAACTCCCGCCGGACAGCAGTTTCAGCGGTACGCCGCGCTGTTGACGCGGACGGTCGAGCAGGCACGGCACGAGGTCGGGATCGTCAGCGGATTTCGCGCAACATTGACCGTCGGCAGTCGGCTCGGACTCTGGGAGGATTTGCTGCTGCGCTGGTTGCCGATATTCGCCTCCCTCGCTCCAGATGTGGCGTTGCGCGCGCTGATTGGATTCGAAGAGGATCTGATGCAATCCTTGATCGACGGCCGAGCTGACCTTTGCGTGATGTACACACCGCAGTCTCGACCGGGTCTTAAGGTCGAGCTCCTCCTCGAAGAGCAGCTCGTGATGGTATCCACGCGAGCGGACTCGTCGCTCGACCCGGGGAGCGATTACATCTATGTCGATTGGGGCGCGGAATTTTTCGCCCAACACAGCCTGGCCTTCCCAAGTTTCCTGGGCGCCCCGCTCACGGTCAATAACGGCTGGCTCGGGCTGCAGCATCTGCTTGCGTACGGCGGGACTGGCTACTTCCCGGCGCGAATGCTGCGCGCGCATGAGCGGGCCGGCAGGGTGCATCGCGTCGCCGCCGCACCCGAGTTCCGGCTACCCGCTTACTTGTGCTTTCCGGCGAAGGTGGATTCTGGGCCGCTCTCGCTTGCGCTGGACACGATCCGCCGGGTCTCGGCGGAGGCTGCGTAAGCGTAATGAGTGACCGATACGCAAAGGGCAGCAGCTTGGCTGAGTGGTTTCGCTGAAAAAGCCTCGCGTCCACGCAGTTTTCTGTTGCTCTTCAGTCGTTGCCCAGCTGCCGGCGCGCTTCATCGGCGAGTGAATGCAGGAGCTGTGACGAAATGTGCCCGACGAGACTGTAGCCGATCCCCTTGTCCGCCCACGCGAATCCGGTTATCAACCCACGTGAGTGCTGCGCCATGGGCGCATTCTTGTCGATGGCCATATCCCGGCTGAGCAAGACGAGTCGCGTCCCGTGATCATCGTCGTACATGAAAAGCACGGCGGGTCCGTGTGCAGTAGCGATCACTCGTCCACCGATGAAGCGATAGCCCGATGTCGAGAGGTCCGGCACTGCCACGGGACGGCTCAGTCGTTGGGAAGCCCACTGGATTAGCTCAGATCGGTCGGTCGCCATGATTTCGACCGGCCGAACGCGATCGGGCGCAAATACGGCGTAGCTATCCGTCGCCTCCTGTGCGAGAGCACCAATACCCGCGCGCGGGGGCTGGAACACGGAACGGAGGGTCCAGCCTCCGGCTCCGCCGATGCCGAGGATCAGAACCGCTGCGGCCGCGGCTTGCCACCGCGCCGTCCTAGACGTGCGGTGCGCCTTGATCATGCGGGCCAGATGGAGTTCGGGCGGAATCGGTTCTTCGGCCACGGGCGCCAACGCGGCGCGCAGTTCCCCGCGCTGTCTGCGATAACTCTGCACGCGCTGGGCGAGCTCAGGGTGATTGGCGAGATGGCCGGCAACTTCAATTCGTCGCTCTGGGCCAAGCGCCTCGTCGACAAAGGCGTGTAGATCGCCTTCTGTTATCGGGCCGTTGTTCATTTGACTCTCCGCAGGTGTGCGCCAGGTGCCGTCACTCTTGTCGATTCTCCCTCCACGGCGCGGCGCAGTCTTTCCCGTGCGCGCGCGAGCCGCGACATGACTGTTCCGATCGGGACCTTCAGGACATCGGCGGCCTCGGCATACGATAAGTCCTCCACCGAGATGAGCAGGAGCAGCGCGCGTTGATCCGCGGGCAGGCCATCGAGCGCCCGCATGAGGTCATCGTGCCGAAGTCTCTCCTCCTGCGGGGGAGGGAGCGCCAGCGCGTCTTCGTCTGCGTCTTCGATTGATATGTGCGGCCCGCGCCGTTGCCTTTGACGCATCCGATTGACGGCCAGGTTGTGCAGTATCGTGAAGATCCAACTCCGGGGATCATTGTCCTCGCGCCGCTGGTGCCAGCGAGTGATTGCACGTTCCAGGCAATCCTGGACCAGATCGTCGGCCGTCGCGCGATCGCGCATCAGGCCGTGCGCATAACGCCGCAGGGCCGGAATGAGCGGCTCGATCAGCAGCGTCATGACTTTCACGACTTTCTCAGGCGCATATCAGCTTACTCGTGCCGCAATCGGTGGTGTCCGTGGGTGTGGACACTCCTCGCGGGAATTTATTCCCTGGTACCGGGCCTTTTTTTTTGCAATCGCGCCGGACTGTCTCTAAAAAAAGGCGGCACCATTACTTGCATCGGGTATGGAATATCCGTCGCGTTGCGGCGTCTACGGTGGACGGCGGCATTTGCCCAATATCGCGGTAGTCGCACCTGCGCGTGCGTCTGCTTCGGCACCGGCAGACCGCCAGCAACCAAGGAGACCGTATGTTTCATTTAATTTCCCTGCGGTGGCGTCCCACGGCAGCATTGCCTGCCGTTGCGCTCAGCGGTGTCGCCGCTTGCCTGGCAGCGACCCCCACCGAAGCGCCGTTCCTGGCCCAGAACGATGCCGCCATGACGAAGATGATGGCGGCGATGGCGATCAAGCCGAGCGGCGACGTCGACCACGACTTCGTGGCGATGATGGCGCCCCATCACCAGGGTGCGATCGACATGGCGCAAGCGGAGCTGCGCTATGGCCACAATGAGCAGCTCAAGCGCCTGTCGCAGGAAATCATCGTCACTCAGCAGCAGGAGATCGCCGCGATGAAGCTGGCGCTCGGCCTGCCGCTGCCGCCGTCCTTGCCCTCACCCGATCAGATTTCGAAGGAACCCTAAAAGTGAAACGCATCATATTATCGATGACAGTATCGCTCCTTACCGCTCTCGGTTGGCTGCAGACCGCCACAGCGGGACAGGCTCCCTACGCGAGCACTGCCCCGAACATACCCATCAGCCATCGCGACCGCGTCTATGCAGCGGAACAATTCTCGAATACGGTTTCTGTCACCGACCCGGTCGACAACAGGCTGCTCGGCGTCATCAGCCTGGGCACCCCCTTGCCGGGCAACTTCAGCCCGCTCTATAGCGGGCAGTTGCTGGTTCACGGCATGGGCTTCTCGCCCGACCATAGCACGATCGCCGTCGTTTCCATCGGTTCGAACTCCGTGTCGTTCATCGACACTGCCACCAACACCGTGAAACACGTCACCTACGTGGGACGTTCGCCGCACGAAGCCTTCTTCACGCCGGATGGCAGAGAGGTGTGGGTGACCGTGCGCGGCGAGAACTACGTGTCGGTGCTCGATGGCTCCACGTACGAGGAGAAGACACGCATCATCGTGCCGGGCGGCCCGGGCATGCAGATCTTCTCGCCCGACGGGGAATACGGTTACGTGTGCTCCTCGTTCAATCTCGAAACGGTGGTCATCTCGGTCCCCTATCACCAGATCGTCGGACACATCCCCCAGGTGAGTCCGTTCTGCCCAAACATTGCCGCAACTCCGGACGGCAAACAGGTCTGGTTCACGCTGAAGGATACGGGCAAGGTGATGGTGTTCGATGCACGACCTCCTTTCTCAGTGCTGAAGACGATCGATACAGGACCGATCACTAACCATGTCAACTTCGCCGTCAATGCCAAGGGCAGCTTCGCCTACGTCACCGTGGGCGGGCTGAATGAAGTACTGGCTTTCCGAACCAATGACTTCTCCCAAGTCGCTACCATTCCCGTCGGCAAGCTGCCGCATGGCGTCTGGCCGTCCGGCGACGGGACCCGCGTATACGTCGGGCTCGAGAACGAAGACCGTCTCGCGGCGATCGATACGCTCGCCAACCGCGTGATCGCGACCGTGCCGATCGGCCAGGCCGCGCAAGCCGTCAACTATGTGCCCAACGCCGTGCCGGAAGGCGACGGGATGCAGGGATTACACCCGCTCGGCTTGGCTGGACAGGCAGCCCACCTAACGCTCGCGCCGCCGAGACAGGACACGGGCGGCAAGCAGGCGCCGACCAGCGTCTCGCTGTTCGACCAGGGGCTGATCCAGGTGCTGGAAGCGTCAGCGACGGGGCTCGAGCCGATGAAACCCTACGTGCTCGGGCTCTCCGAGGCGAAGGACGGCGAGGGTACGTTCGAGTCGCTGGCCAGCTTCATGACGAATCCGGCGGGTGCAGCCATCGTCAATGCCATGGGACCGATCCGGCAGTTGGTGCAAACCGACGGTGAAGGGCGACGCCGTTATCTCGTGATCGCCCCGGGCACCTATGACCAGCACGGCGCTCCCGTGCAGGTTCAGGCGGACTGAGGTTCAAGACAGCGCCATCAGCCGTTGGCGCCGGCGGCGCGGACGGCGACACCCGGTCTGGGTGTTCGCCGTTCTCGCGCTGCTGCCCGCGTGCTCGAACTTGCGCTCGAGCATCGTCTAAATTCGCAGATCGTTCGCCGCGGCGAACAGGAAAATCGACATGAATCGCATGGTGAAGTGCGCCCAGCGCATGCCTGTCTTTCTGCATCTGCTTGTAGTCGTCCTCGTGGGGATGCTTCTGGCACCGGCGCAGCTCTACGCTGCGGCCGTCGGCAGTGTTCGCGGGGTCGTACAGGACCCGCAAGAGCGCCCGGTGGCCGGAGCCGCGGTAAAAATCCAGGCCGCGGCATCGGATTGGATGCAAATGACGGAGACCGATGCGCACGGGGAATTTACATTCTCGACCGTGGCGATCGGGGACTACTTGCTGAGCATCACCCGAGGCGGCTTTGCGTCGAGCACTCAAACGGTCAGGGTGGTTTCGGGCTATTCGCCCACCGTGCGCATTGAACTTGCCGCCGGGCCGGCACTTGACGCCGTAACCGTCAGCGCGC
>Ga0210403_10003064_pt1 | contig 14832 bp, 8 predicted proteins | sample IncBWC19MmetaG_FD_150863 | JGI IMG/M metagenome (GOLD analysis project Ga0210403, IMG submission 150863) | Forest soil microbial communities from Barre Woods Harvard Forest LTER site, Petersham, Massachusetts, United States - Inc-BW-C-19-M | ecosystem: Environmental > Terrestrial > Soil >... | reverse complement strand
AGTGGTGTCGAAAACTCTGACCTGGCTGATCAACAAACCATCGAAGGGACCGTCGAGCCAAAGGCCAACTTTGACGTGCTGGATAAACAAGTCATGGATGCGACTGCCGCCGCCCAACGCGCCGCCGATGCCTGCCAGGGCCTTATGATCATCGCGTTCACGCACCTCGCCGATGATGGCGAGATCGTGAATGTCGACCGCCTGCGAGGGATGGGGCGCATTGCGTCCGTACAGACCAACCCCGTCGCCTTGCAGGATGGAATACCATGCGCCGGCGCCGGCAATTTCGACGCGATCCACTTCGAGATGGCCATCGAGTCGAAAATGTCCCGGTGGTATCCAAAGCGCTCGTTTAGCAGAGGAAGCCGCGGCGATGGCCTTGGAAAAGGCTTCTCGCGAGTCCGATTCGCCGCGCTGATCGGCACCAAAGTCCACCACCGACAACGAATGTCGCGGCCGCTTGAGCGGCGCAGGCACGAGTTCAAAATCAACGAGATCGATCGCACACCACACGCTTTTCATCTCGGGGCTGCGCATCAACCGGATCACGGTGCCGGCCGGCAGAACGTGATCGAGCAGCGTCCTCGCGTGGTCGAAGAAGTGGTGGCCGCTGCCATCGGCGGCGTTCTTGGTGAAGGGGTAGCGGCCGTAGTAGCAACAGTAACGGGACGTTACGGGTAGAACTGCTATGCGCTTGCCTTTTGCATATATGCTTAAAGTGGAGTCGGTGATTCCCTCGTCCGGACCATCCGGCACGGCGTAGCGCACCGTCAGGGCATTGGCTGGTGCAGACAGCGCGAATTCGACAAAATCCCGCTCGGTTTCGAGCAGGACCGCGCGGCGACCGGAGGCTTCCGAAGCCAGCGTCGTAAAGGCGACGTCGGGACCGACGATGCGCGCGTTGGTGGCGCCGCTCTCCGCCTCGTACTCCACAAAGTCGAGCCGTGCGCCTACCCCGGCTGTGATCATCGGATCCAACGCGACGACGGTGGCCGGCGAGGGTGGCGAGGCAGCGGCATTCAAAAGGCTCGGTGCTATTAATAGAGCCGCGATCAACCGTCCGGCGCAGGCCTTCGGGAGCGCGATCATTGAGAGCCCGCCCTTGGTTTAAGTTAACAATATCACCGGACTGCGACGCAACCCCACGAGGCATACGACACTTGGGAGGACAAAAACCCCCAATCGAATTTCAAGAGTTGCCCACGGAGCCCAACTACGCGTAGGGTGCGTCGCAGGGGACGACACGGCCATGCCGACAACAATGGATTCTCGAACCGAGACGTTCGCGAAGCTCTTTACCGAGAGCCGCCAATCGTTGATTCGTTACATCCAGCGCTTTGTCGGCTCCAGTGAGACGGCTAAAGAAATCGTTCAGGAGGCGTTTCTTCGCACCTACCGGCGACGCGATTCGGTGACAACCTTAAGGGCGTTCCTGTTTTCGACGGCGCGCAATTTGGCCGCTAACGAATACCGTCATCGACGCGCGGTAGAGCGAGGGGCAGTGGGGGATTTGGACATGACGCGGGTCAATCTTCAGTGTGAATCACTGGAATCAGCTTTGCTGAGAGATGAGCGGCACCGGCTTATCCAGGAAGCGATTGACAGGTTGCCTTCGCAATGCCGCGCGGCCTTTACATTGCGTGTGTTTCACGAATGCTCTTACCGGGAGGTGGCCGAACGCTTGGGGATTTCGGCCAAGACGGTCGAAAAGCATATCGCCAGGGGGCTTCGAGAGACGCACAGCTATATAAAGCGACGTTACAACCCCGCGAGGCAGGATCAGAATCATGGGTAAGCTTCATCGGCTGCCGAGTATCGAGGACACCGAGCGCGAGGCCAGCGTTTGGTTTGCCCGCATGCACGCCGATGACGTGACGTCTTCCGACCGGGCGCGCTTCGAGGCCTGGCTCGCCGCGCATCCCCGACATGCCAAGTCCTATGCAGAGCTTTCCGCCACGTGGCAGGAGCTGGTGAAAAGCGCGCCCTTGGTTCGCGCGGTGTATTTCGGCCAATCGATGAACGCCGCCGCAGCGGCGCCTGCGCGCAATCGCTGGCTGGCAGGTGCCGTGGCCGCCTGTATTACGGCGCTTGTTCTGGCCGCAGGCTGGAATGTGTACAAACAGAAGGAAGAAACCCGCTTTCAAACCGCGATCGGTGAGCAGGCCGCGGTGGCCCTGCCCGACGGCTCGTCGCTCGATCTGAATACCAACAGCCGCGTGTGGGTGGACTATTCCCAGAGCAGCCGCGTCATTCGTCTGGAGCGCGGCGAGGCCTATTTCAAAGTCGCCCACGATACGCAACGGCCGTTTTGGGTGCGTGCGGGCAACTATTGGGTGCGCGCGGTCGGCACGGCGTTCAACGTCTATTTGCGGCCCACGGGTGTCGAAGTGACGGTTAGCGAGGGCACGGTCCAGGTAGTCAATGCGACGGCGAACGACTCGCTTCCCTCGGATGCCGCGCTGATCCTGTCGGCGGCTGCCGTCACGGCCGGCCAGCAAGCCGATGCTCACGGCCGCGCCGAGGTGATCCGCGCGCTCGATTCGGCGCAGCTCAGCCGCACCCTCGCGTGGAGAAGGAGCAGCCTCTATTTTCAGGATCAGTCGCTGGGCGATGTCGTCGATGAGTTGATGCGATACACCACGCTCAAGATCGAGATCCAGGATGAAGCGCTTCGGCAGATGCCGGTGGGAGGAACGTTTCAAACCAGTCCCGAAGGGGCTGAAGCACTGCTGACGATGTTGCGGGATGGATTCGGCACGACTATCCGGCGCGATGGCGAGGATCACGTGTACATCGAAGGGACTGCCCTTAAGTGAAAAATGACCCGGGGGTTTTTCCCCCCCTCGCGGGTCGTAATAGCAGACGGTTCGTAAAGAGCCGCAGATACTGGAACAATATACGGGGGATGTTGGATGAAAACGAGCAACAGCTTGGTCCGGCTGGCTGTATTGCAGGCGCTGGCATGCGCACCGGGGCTACTTCTCGCGACACCCGGCACAGCCATCGCCGATCCGGCCCGATTCGACATCTCGGCGCAACCGATGCCGAACGCGCTCAAAAATTTTGCCGCCCAAGCCAAGATGCAGCTGCTGTATCGCTACGATGTGGTCAGCCATGCGACCGCAAGCCCCGTGGCCGGACAGCTCGAGAAGCATGCAGCCCTGGAGCAATTGCTTCGCGGCAGCGGATTGGAGGCGGTCTACAGCAACGATAATACCGCCACCATTCGCCCCATTTCCGCGGCAGACAAATCCGCCGCCGGCACCAAGGCTGCCACCGGCGACAAAACGACTCCAACGACTTCTGCGCCGACCACTTCCACAATAGCCGATCGCAATCCTCGATATTTGAGGGTCGCGCAAGCCACGACGGCCGGACGGCTATCGCCCGAGCCTGCCAATAGCGCCTCAGATCAGGGGCCTCTGCAAGAGGTCGTCGTGGTCGGGGTGAAACAGGCCATCGCCACGTCGCAGGAAATCAAGAAAGACGCGAGAACGTTTGTTGATTCGATTTCGGCCACCGACATCGGCGCCTTTCCCGACAAGTCGGCGTCCGACGCTTTGCAGCGCTTGCCCGGCATCACCGTCAATCGCCTGCAGTCGAACGATGACAGTACGCACCCCTCGGGCGAGCCGACCAACATTCTCATTCGCGGTCTCACGCAGGTGCGCACCGAATTCAACGGCCGTGATACGTTTTCAGCCGACTCGGGCCGTGGGCTGAATTTCAACGACATCTCGCCGGAATTGCTGAGCCGTGCAGATGCGTACAAGAATCAGACGGCCGACATGATCGAGGGCGGCATCGCCGGCACGGTGGATCTTCGCACGCGGCTGCCATTCGATCAGATGGGTCCTGTGATTGTCGCATCTGCACAAGCCGACTATGGGGATCGGTCGAAGCAGACTACTCCCGCCTACTCTGTGCTGGCCAGCGACTCGATAGACACGGCCCTCGGGCAGTTCGGATTGTTGGCCGATTACTCGCGCTCGCACGTGATCACGCGCACGCAAAACGTGATCATGGACAAGATCGATACCTATTGCTCGGCGGGCTATGGGACGGTGGCACATGCCATCGTCAATCCCGATGGCAGCATTCCCTGTACCTCCAATCCGTTCGGCGGCACGGGTTGGGCGTTCGCGCCGGACGGCATCCGCTACTCGCAAGTGGATTACGACCGGGATCGCATCGGCAGCACCATTGCCGCCCAATACCAGAACAATCCCAAGTCCCTGCTCGCGACCGTGCAGTACACGGATTCGAGCTACCACAACAAATGGCTGGAGAACGCCAGCCACGCGATCCTCGACGGCACCTATTTCGGCACAGCCGCCTTCGATCCGCGCGGTTCGACTCTCCTGGGACCCGCCACGGGCACCGCGCCGCTGGTGTTCGGTTCGAACGGCATGCTGCAGTCGGGCACGCTGACGCAACCCCACGGCAGTTGGCTCGGAAGCTACTCGCCCAATATCCAAGATGCCATCAATACCGGCTCCGTGGTCCCGGGAGTGCCCTTCGTCAACGACTGCGGCCCCGGCTTTACCTGCGCCACCACGCGGGACGGCTTGTACTTCCAGGATGAGGCCCGCGATTTCGATCACAGCGAGGATACGAAGGACATCTCGGTCAACGTCAAATGGGACATCACCGACCGGCTGCACAGCAATTTCGATGCGCAGTACATCGACGCACGGGTGCACAACAACGACATTCTCGTGGCCACCGGTTCCATGGCCAACTATCAGTACAGCGTCGCCGGCGACGGCATGCCGCAGGTCCAACTGCAGCCCGGTTCCAATGTCAACTATGCGGCGGGTGGGCTATCGAATCCGCAGAACTACTGGATTCCCTTCATCCAAGGACATCTGGAAGATGATAAAGGCTATGAGTCCGCATTCCGCGGGGATTTAACTTACGACATCAACAAAGGCGGCTGGCTGGATTCCTTAAGAGCCGGTGTGCGCTACGCCGATCGCAGCCAAAGCGTGAACTATTCCACGTATAACTGGACGCCGATCGCGGCCAACTGGAATTGCAATGGACCAGGCTTCAGCGCCGCGAACACCTCGCCGGGCCCCTATCCTGCATGCGCCGCCGGGCACGCACCCTTCTTGGGTTACGGGGCCAACATGTGGGGCACCACGAATTTCAACGGCTTCTACAACAACACCGCGTATCCGAACGGCTCGCTGGTATTCTTGAACAACGCCACCATCACCAACATGTCGGCGCTGCTGCAGGGTTTGAGCGGCGCCACCACCAACTCACCCATTACCCCAGGATACGTGCCGATCTGCTCTCGGACCGGGGTCACGGTGGATGGCTGCTTCCTGCCCTCCGAAGCGATGCACGTCGATGAACGCACCGAGGCGGCCTATCTGATGCTGGATTTCGGCGGCAAGGACACCAACATCTTCGGCAGCGTCAACGTCGTCGGCAACCTCGGCGTGCGCGTGGTGCGCACCGAGGAGACCAGCGACGGCAGCGTCGGCTATCCAACGCCGCTCAACCTGCAAGGCTCCCCGGCGTGCGGCACGCCTTTGCCGCCGGGCGTTGTGGTCAACCCCTTGTGCTACCTCACCCCGGACATCACCGCCTTCGCCAACGGCGGTGGTTCGCCCAACACATTCAAGTCCTCGCACACCAATGCGCTGCCGAGCTTCAACGTGCGCTTCGGGTTCACCGAGAAGGACTTCGTACGCTTCGCCTATTCGCGCGCCATATCCCGTCCGGACATCGGCTTGCTGCGAAATTATGTTCAGATCAATTCGCCGGTCATCAACACCTCTCCGGACTCGCCGTACGTGGTCTACAACTCGCCGACCGCGGCGCACATTCCGGCAAACGTAATAGGCTACAACTTCGTGTTTAACGCGACGGCAGGCAATGCGGGCTTGCTGCCTGAGACTGCGGACCAGTTCGACCTGTCGTATGAGCGGTATTTTAGCTCAAGCAGTTCGCTCACCGCGGGGCTCTTCTACAAGAAGCTCTCGAACAGCCTGTCCTATTCGAATTTCGGCCGCACGTTCACCAACAATGGCGCCACTGAGACGGCGGAGATCTTGGGGCCCATCAACGAGAAGGATGGCGGCAAGGTGAAGGGCGTCGAAGTGGCCTATCAGACCTTCTTCGACTTCCTGCCAAATCCCTTTAACGGCTTCGGCATACAGTTGAACTACACCTACGTCGATCAGGTCGGTATCAATAACTCGAACCTCATCGACGCCACCTCGGGCGGCGGCGTGGGCGCGGTCGGTGCCGGCGTGCCGGTAGTGACGGGCGTGGTGATCGACTCGCACGTTCTCGCGGGCGTATCGAAGGACACCTACAACATCGTGGGTCTGTACGAGAAGGGGCCGGTGGGAGTACGTCTGGCCTACAACTGGCGCTCGCGCTATCTCACCTCGAATCTCGACTGCTGCATCGGCTTGCCGGTGTTCCAGAAGGCGGCCGGCTTTCTGGACGGCTCGGTGCGCTACTCGATCGGCTCGCATGTCGAGTTGTCGGTGGATGTGGCCAACATTTTGGACACCAAGACCGTCTACCAGCAGCAAATCTTCGGCGATTCTTCCGCAACGCCGGGCGCTGCTGCGGTGTTCAAAGATTCGGGCTGGTCGCTGATAGACCGGCGTTACCAGGCTGGCGTACGCGTGAAGTTCTAGGCAGCCGGGCGGCCATGATGTCTAATCCCAGATAGGGGGAGAGATGGCCGAAGCCAGGCAGTACGACAGTCAATCAGGGCCGCTGCGCATCGTCATTGTCGGCGGCGGCACGGCCGGGTGGATGAGCGCGGCCGCGATAAGGCGCCGGCTGAAGCCGGAAGACTATGCCGTGACGCTGATCGAGTCCGATGATATCGGAACGGTCGGCGTCGGCGAGGCGACACTACCGCATATCAGGATCTTCAATGACATGCTGGGCCTCGATGAGGCCCAGTTCATGCGCGAGACGCGGGCCACCTTCAAGATAGGCATACAGTTTTGCGACTGGGACTTGCCCGGCGATTGCTACATTCATCCCTTCGGCGCGTTCGGCGAACCCTGGGGCGGGGTGGAATTTCAGCACCATTGGTTGCGGGGCCTGCAAGCCGGACGCCTGCGAAACTCGCTTCAAGACTATTCGTACGCGGTGGTCGCAGCGCGCAACAACGCCTTCGAGTTTCCCAACGAAGACCGAAACTCGATCCGCTCGACGTATGCCTATGCTTACCATTTTGACGCAGGTTTGTATGCCGCTTACCTGCGCAGGTGGGCCATTGAGCGGGGCGTGCGGCGCATCGAAGGGCAGGTATGCGATGTCAAACGGCACGCGACGAGCGGCGATGTTCAAGAATTGACGCTCAAGTCGGGCGAGCGAATCGAAGGCGATCTTTTCCTCGACTGTTCCGGCTTCAGGTCGCTGCTGTTGGGCGGCGTCATGGGGGCGGCGTGGCGCGATTGGACCCACTGGCTGCCGTGCGATCGGGCCTTCGCACTGCCAACTCAAAGGGCCGGTGCGCTCACGCCCTATACCCGCGCCAGTGCACGGCGCGCGGGATGGATGTGGCGCATTCCGTTGCAGCATCGCACCGGCAACGGTTACGTTTTTTCGAGTCGGTTCATCGACGAGGGCGACGCCAGGAATGAACTCGTAGCCGCACTGGGTGCCGGCGCGCCGGGCGCCGCTGCGCAGGCGGAGCCGCGTCTGTTGCGGTTTTCTCCAGGCCGACGCGAACATGCCTGGCGTGGCAATTGCGTTGCCATCGGCCTTGCCAGCGGTTTTCTCGAGCCGCTTGAATCCACCAGCATCTACCTGATCCAGGCCGCCGTCACCGATCTCATCAATCTCATGCCAAAGCCGGGAGCGCTTTCAGATCCACGGCTCATGAATGAATTCAACCGCCTCAATGATATGCAATATGAGCGAATCCGCGATTTTCTCGTCCTGCATTACACCGCCAACCGGCGGGTCGGGGAACCTATGTGGGACTATGTGCGATCCATGCCCTTGCCGGACAGTCTCGTTCATAAGTTGGCCCTGTTCCGCGCGCGAGCCTCGCTCCCCAATTACCAATATGGCTTGTTTGCGCGGGACAGTTGGCTGTCGGTGCTCATCGGGCAGGGGATCAACCCTCAGGGCTATGATCGGCTCGCCGATGCATTCACGACGGACACGCTCGAGGAGCGGTTGGCGGAACTGCGCAACCGCATCCAAACCAATGTGAACGCCATGGCATCGCACGGCGAGTTCATCGCTAATTATTGCGGCGCTGCGCAGGCGATGCCCGCCGAGGAAGTGACGGTATGAGCGCCACTGCGCCAGTGTCGCGTGTGGTGGTGGTGGGGCGGGATGCCGATCTATGGCTCAGCGTCAACGCCTTAAGTAGCGCGCTGACGTGCGTGGGCGTGCAAGTAGTCGCGGTCGAGCTGCCGACTCGCTTAAAACCTTCTCATGTCAGCGCCACGCTGCCGCCGCTCGAAGCCTTTCACACAAAACTCGGGATTAAGGAAGCGACGCTCCTGCGCGTCACGGCCGGCAGCTTTTCATTCGGCCAGAACGTCGTGGATCTTTCCGGCAAAGTGCCCAACTTTTTTCATGCCTGGGGTGCGTATGGGGCACCCATCGAGGGCAGCGCGTTTTTTCCTTGCTGGCTCAAGGCGAGGCGTTTGGGTCTGAACAGATCCTTTCAGCATTTTTGCTTGACTGCCATCGCATCGCAAAACGGGCGCATGCTGCTCCCTGACGAGGCCACGGCGACCTTCGGGCGAACCGATTATGGTTATCACCTGCACACCATGGCCTACGTGGCCTACTTAAAATCGATCGCGGTTTCACTCGGCATTAGGGTGTACGAGGCGCAACACGTCGAGGTCGAGCGGCGAGACGATGGATCGATCTCTGCGGTGAGCATGGACGGGTTGGTATCGCTCGAAGGCGAACTCTACGTCGATGCGAGCGGCGAGGATGCGGTTCTTATCGGCCGTTCGCTGGGCGTCGCCTCGGAAGACTGGCGGCCCCATTTCACGGTCGATCGTGTGATGTCGGCGCGTGCGCCGGCCTTCACATCGATACCGCCGTTCGCTGAAATTCGCATGGCACGCGCCGGTTGGACGGCGCTGCATCCCTCGCAGGCCGCCACGGGTGTGGTGCACGCCTTTTCCAGCGATCTGGTGAGCGATGACGCCGCGCTCGAGTCTGCCAGCGCCACCTGCGGCGTCAAACTGGCGGAAGGCTGCTTCCATTCCGTGAATCCTGGGGTCCGAGCGCAAATCTGGGAGCGCAATTGCGTCGCGGTGGGCGGATCAGCCTGCGTGTTCGATCCGATTTTCGATGTGGAGATTCATTCTCTGCAACTGGGGCTGGTTCATTTGCTGGCCTTGTTTCCGGGGAGCGGCCAGTTCCCCGCGGAACAAGCCGAATACAATCGAATCATGCGCTCGTACTACGAGCGAATCCGCGATTTTCAATGCGCGTTCTATGCCCTGTCTCCCGTCGAGGGAAACTTCTGGCAGAAGGCGCACGGGCTCGCTTTGCCTGCAGCGCTTGCCCACAAAATCGCCACGTTTCGTGCCCGCGGGGACATTGCACCCATGGAAGACGAAACGTTTTTGCCCGAAAGCTGGCAAGCGATATTCACCGGGCTTGGCGTGGTGCCGGATAGCTGGGCGCCGGCGACTGACCGAATTCCATCCAAGCGCGTCGATGAAGAGTTTCGCCGCATCCTCGAGTTCATCAACAAAAAGGTTCTCGAGCAACCCACGCACGATCAATATCTCGAGAGTTTATGTCGCCCGGCCTGACAGTCGCTTTTCCCCGTTCTTCGGCAGGAGAAAAGAGCGACAGCTTAAGCGAGCTTCCGGAAATACCCGCGGCCTCGATCACCACGGCAGCGGAGCTTGATCTGGCGGTCAAGGCCTCCAAACCTTTGTTGTTGAAAGGCCTCATCGAGCACTGGCCGGCGCTGGCCGCGGGCCGACATTCAGCTTCCGCACTCAATCAGTACTTCAAATCCATGGACTTAGGGTTTCCCGGCACGGTTATGGAGGCGCCCGCCAGCACTCAGGGACGATTCGGTTACAGCGCCGATCTTCGGGAATTTACTTTCTCCAAGTATCAGCGTGGAATCAGTGAAACGCTTGATCGCATCGAGCGCCAGGCCGATCGCCCGAATGCGCCCATCATCGCCTTTCAAATGCTGCCGCTCGCCTCGCATCTGCCGGCCTTCGTCCAACAAAATCCAATGCCGCTCCTGCCGCAAGTCGCGCCGTTGTTGTGGTTGGGCGGTCGGGTGCGCACGCAAATCCATCATGATCGGGACCACAACCTCGCCTGCGTGATCGCGGGCCGGCGGCGGTTCGTGTTGTTCCCCCCCGAGCAGGTAACAAATCTGTACATCGGTGCCATCGATAATCCGCCGCCGCTGTCGATTGTCGATCTGGAGGCGCCTGATTTCACCCGCTTCCCGCGTTTTCAAACCGCCTTGGGCGCAGCGCTGCGCGCGGAGTTGGGACCCGGGGATGCGCTGCTCATGCCGCGTTATTGGTGGCATCACGTCACCTCGCTCGATCCTTACAACGCCATGGTCAATTATTGGTGGGGCACGCAGGCGCCGGGAATCGAAAATCCTTACGATTGTTTCTTGACCGCACTGCTGGCGATCAAGGATCTGCCCGCGCCCGAGCGCACCTACTGGCAGTCGATGTTCGATGCCTATGTGTTCCGCTCGCAAGGCGATGCGCTCGAGCATCTTCCCGCCGACCTGCGCGGCGTCCTCGGAACGCTAAATTCCAGAATCCGTGATGCGCTGAAGCAAAAGCTCAGGGCGTCCTTGTTGAAGTCGCCCTAGCAGTGTCACTGCTGAGAATCCTCCTACCCTGCTGTCTGCTCTGCGCGGCCGGCGCGCCGGCGCTCGCCGCCAGCATCATGGTCCGCAGCGACGGCGCGGATGTTCACAGTGGTCCCTGGCACGTGCGCGTCACGGCCTTGGCCGATGACATTCTGCGCGTGCGTGCGGCGCCGGCCGAGGAATTGCCGGAGGACGCCTCCTGGGCAGTGCCCCGGGAGATACGCGAGCGCTCTGTCCAGGTCAGCGTCAAGCAGGATACTGATTCTGTCGAGTTTCACACCGCGGCGCTGTCGGTGCGCATCGAGCTCTCGGCGCTGCGAATCATCGTGTCGGATTTGCAGGGCCACGTGATCTCTGCGGATGCCGCGAGCCATGCACTGGAAACGAGGGGCAGCGGTTTTATGTTGCGAAAGCAACTCGCCCCGACGGAGCATTTTTTCGGTTTGGGCGACAAAACCGGTCCCCTCGATCGTCGCGGCCAGGCGTTTACTCTCTGGAACAACGATTCGTACCGCTTTCAAGAATCGACGGACCCGATTTACAAAAGCGTTCCCTTCTTTGTCGCGGCGGGCGGACCCGGCGGTAGTTATGGAATCCTGCTCGATAACACCTGGCGCAGCTGGTTTGACTTCGGCAAGCAGGATCCGCAAACGCTCGCCTTTGGCTCGGCCTCCGGACCGATCGATTACTATCTGATCTATGGGCCGGCCACTCACGACGTGGTCGAGCGGTATACGGATCTCACCGGCAAGGCACCCCTAGTACCCGCCTGGGCGCTCGGCTTCCAACAGTCCAGGTACAGCTACCAATCCGCCGCCGAGGTGCATGTGATTGCCGATCGGCTGCGCGCCGAACACATTCCTGCCGACGCGATCTGGTTGGACATCGACTTTCAGGACCGCAATCGACCCTTCACCACCAATCCAGTTACTTTTCCCGATTTGCCGGCATTGATCCGGGATCTAAAGCAGCAAGGATTGCGGATGGTGGTCATTACCGACCTGCACATCGCCGTTGCGCCGAACCAGGGCTATTCGCCCTATGACAGCGGCATCGCAGGCGACCATTTCCTCAAGCGGCCCGATGGCTCGGTGTACGCCGGTCGCGTCTGGCCCGGCCCCTCCGTATTTCCCGATTTCACCCGCCCAGAGACGCGTGCTTGGTGGGGTTCACTGTATCGCGATTTCGCCGCCGCCGGCGTTGCGGGTTTCTGGAATGACATGAACGAGCCTTCCGTATTTGACACGCCGACCAAAACCCTGCCGCTCGATACGCAACACCGGATCGCGGAGCCGGGCTTCGCACCGCGTTTGGGAACCCATGAAGAAATCCACAATGTCTACGGACTGCTGAATTCGCGCGCCACCTTCGAGGGAGTGAGCCAACTCAATCCCCATGAGCGACCTTTCGTCATGACGCGGGCGAGTTATGCAGGCGGCCAACGCTACGCGGTGACCTGGACCGGAGACAACAGCTCGACGTGGAATCACCTCAAACTGTCGATTCCCATGCTGCTCAATCTCGGCATGAGCGGTTTTGCCTACAGCGGCGCGGATGTGGGTGGCTTCATCGGAACCCCAAGCGCGGAGTTGATGACGCGATGGATCGAGATCGCCGCCTTCGCACCGATCTTTCGTGCGCACTCCGAGAAAGGTACGCCGCCGAAGGAGCCCTGGGTGCATGGTGCCGAGCAGACGCGTATTCGCAAGCGGTTCATCGAGGAGCGCTACCGGTTGATGCCCTATTTGTACGCGCTCGCCGACGAGAATTCGCGAACCGGCGCTCCACTGATGCGGCCGCTCTTTTATGATTTCCCCGACGCCCTCGACGCGCCGTGCGAGCAACCGACTGCATTCATGCTGGGAGATCGATTGCTGATTGCGCCGCCGCCGGACTTGGAGTCGCCGCAGGCCTACGAGGTCTGTCTGCCGGCCGGGGGTTGGTACGACTATTGGACTGGCGAGCCGGTCGCGCGTGCATCGGCGAAGTCAGCCTCTGGTTCGTCGGTCCAGGCGATCAGGCTGACACCGGCGCTCGACCGCCTGCCGGTATTCGTGCGCGCAGGCGCGATACTGCCAAGTCAGCCTTTGATACAAAGTACGTCGCAGACGCCTCAAGGTGCATTGTCGCTGGATATCTATCCGGGTGAGAGCTGCCACGGTACGATTTATGCCGACGATGGGCACAGCATGGCGTACGTGCAACAGGGCTATCTTCGTCAACAAGTGCGCTGTGTGCGCACAGCTGCGGGAATGGATCTGGAGTTTGATGCGCGCGAGGGTGGATACCAACCGTGGTGGCATCAAGTCAACGTGCGGGTGCATCACTGGACGGGCGGGGCGGAGGCTTTTTTCGACGGCAAAGCCATTGCGCATCCTGTGACTCTATCAGGAACATTGTCCGTGACCATTGTTGATCCTCGGGGTGCCTCGCGACTTTCCCTCAATGCCACCTCCGCGCGATAGCGGATCTGGCGATTCTCGAGCGTCATCTACCAGTGAGTGCGGGTGGCCGCGCCCACAATGCACAATGACGAGTCTGGCATCGGTAGATCACCACACCGAGTTGATCGCCCGGAACCGGACGTTCCACCGCCGCGGTAGAATGTAACCTCTCGAGCGGACTTGTTGAGGGGAATCGAGTGGCACTCGTTGTTTTTCTGAGAGGAGTTAACGTCGGCGGTCACAGGACTTTCCGACCGACCAAGCTGGCCGAAGCACTGAAGCACCTGGGTGCCGTCAATATTGGCGCGGCGGGCACACTTGTCCTTCGGCAGCCAATCACCCAGGCCCAAGCACGCGCCGAAGTGGCACGCAGACTTCCGTTTGTCGCCGAGATCGTCGTTTGCCAGGGCCGCGACATTACGAGTCTAATTTCGAAGAATCCTTTTGCAGGACAGTCGGTGCGACGAGGTGTTGTCCGCTTCGTCAGCGTGCTGTCCCGGCGCCCTCGCTTGATGCCGTCAACACCCATGCGATTCCCGTCCAGTGGTCAATGGCTGATGAAGATCCTCACGAGACGAAACCGATTCGTCATCGGAATGTACAGGCGCCAGATGAAGGCCATCGGTCTCCTCGGTACACTGGACCGGCTCTACGGTGTCTCAGTAACCACTCGCAACTGGAATACCATTGCGGCGATTGCCAAGGTGCTCCGCAACGACCTATCTGTTTGAACAACGACCTCGGTGGCCGAGCGCGGTGCCTCGCTGCGCGCAGACGCACTTATTACGAGAGGATTACGCGATGAGCAAAGTGGTTCGATTCCACGAGCATGGGGGTCCGGAGCAACTGCGGATCGAAGAGCTCAATGTCGGTGATCCCGGTATCGGAGAGGTCCGAATCCGGGTCGAAGCCATCGGTCTCAACCGCTCGGAGGCAGCGTTTCGCGCCGGAGCTTATCTGCAAGTGCCGAAGTTTCCGTCACTCATTGGCTACGAAGGCGTTGGCATCGTGGAAGCGCTGGGAGCCGAAGTGCAAGGCTTTTCGGCCGGTGACCGGGTGTGCGTCATGCCGAACTACCGTCTCGGCGAGTATGGTCTGTATGGGGAGCATGCCATCGTCCCGGCGCGCAGCCTCATTGCGCCGCCGCCCGGTCTCACCGTCGTCGAAGCGGCCTCGATCTGGATGCAGTACTTCACCGCGCTCGCGATCTATGAAGTTGCGCACGCGGCGGTAGGCGACGCCGTCCTGATCCGCGCCGCCTCGAGCAGTGTCGGCCTCGCCGCGATTCAGCTCGCCAATTGGGCCGGCGCCATCCCGATTGCGGCGACTCGCACCAGCGCTAAAATGGCGGCGCTCAAAGAGCACGGTGCGAAACACGTGATTGCAACGGCGGAGTCGGACCTTGTTGCCGAGGTGCAGCGCGTCACCGGCGGCAAGGGGGCCCGCATCGTGTTCGATCCAGTGGGAGGACCCGAGGTCGATGCCCTCGCGCGGGCGGCTGCGGAGGAAGGCATCATCATTATCTACGGCGGGTTGAGCGGTCAGCCGACACCCTACCCA
>Ga0210403_10003062_pt1 | contig 14841 bp, 12 predicted proteins | sample IncBWC19MmetaG_FD_150863 | JGI IMG/M metagenome (GOLD analysis project Ga0210403, IMG submission 150863) | Forest soil microbial communities from Barre Woods Harvard Forest LTER site, Petersham, Massachusetts, United States - Inc-BW-C-19-M | ecosystem: Environmental > Terrestrial > Soil >... | reverse complement strand
CGGAGCGGCCCCAGAGGATACGACGCTGAACCCGAATCCGGACAATTCCACGACGCCGCCCAATGGGCCGCAGCAGATGTACAACCGCATGCGCCAGATGCAGCAACAACAGGATGCTCAACCGGCACCGCCTCCGCAGTGAGCCGGCATCTGAGAGAGGACTGCGGTGCTGAAGAGCGGGGAACGGGGCTTCCAATAGGAAAAGAAGAGGACCGGCGCGGGGTGAGCCCCCGGAACGCCGCACACATCCTCCTCCGACGCGAACTAGCCTTCTGTGACCTGGGAGCGAGCCGCAGGACCGCGGCTAAGCGCGACCTGCCGCGCGTGGGTGTGAAACAGTGCAAACATGAGATGACAGAGCATGTAGGCGACCAGAACTCCTGCTGCCAACGATGCCAGCACCGCACAAACCAGAACGATGGAAATCAAAACGAACTCCTTGGAAGGCGAAACTCCCGATGCTCATCCTTGGGCAGAGGATTCACCGGATTTATTGTTGCAGATACCTCATCGGCAAAGATGAACCCCTTGTGAGGAAGTAGTACATATTCCGATACCCTTTGCGGTGGATGGCGGGAAGCGTTGGCGGAGTTGTACGCGGGGCGCATCCGGGGCGATTACCGCTAAGCTTCCAGGCACATTACGCATGGGCTGCCGCATTGGATTGCGGCCCGGCAGGAGGTAGCTTCGCCCCGTGCGCCGGGATGCCGTATCCTAAATGCTTGGCCCAATACCGGCCCACCATGTCATGAGCATCACTCACATCACGGTTCGCGGCGCCCGCCAGCACAACCTGCGCAATATCAGTGTCAGCATTCCGCGGAATACGCTGACGGTCGTGACCGGTCTGTCCGGTTCGGGCAAGTCTTCGCTCGCCTTCGACACCATCTACGCGGAGGGCCAGCGGCGCTACGTGGAGACGCTCTCGGCCTACGCCCGCCAGTTCCTCGATCAGATGGAGCGGCCGGATGTGGACGCGATCGACGGCCTCTCACCGGCGATCTCGATCGAGCAGAAGACCACCAGCCGCAGCCCGCGCTCGACCGTGGGCACCATCACCGAGATCTACGACTACCTGCGGCTGCTCTACGCCTCGGTGGGCCAGCCGCACTGCCCCAACTGCGGGCTGCCCATATCGCGGCAATCGGCCGACCAGATCGTCGAGCGCGTGGTGGCGATGGCTCCGGGCGAGCGCATCACCGTCTACGCGCCCATCGTGCGCGGCCGCAAGGGCGAGTTCCGCGAAGAGCTGGAGGCGCTCGACCAGCAGGGCTTCCGCGCGCGCATCGACGGCGAGATGACCGAGATGACCGAGGGTATGCGGCTCGAGAAGCGCAAGAACCACACCGTCGAGGCCGTGGTCGACCGCATCGTGCTCAAGCCCGGGCCGGACGGCAAGCCGGATACGCGGCGGCTCGAGAGCTCGGTCGCCAAGGCTCTGCAGATGGCCAACGGCCTGGTGCTGATCGGCATTCAGGGCGCCAATCGCGAGCAGGACGAGACCCTCTACTCCTCCTCGATGGCCTGCCCGGACTGCGGCATCAACGTGCCCAAGCTGGAGCCGCGCAGCTTCTCCTTCAACTCCAACTACGGCGCCTGCCCGGAGTGCCACGGCCTGGGCAGCATCTACGACTTCGACCCAGCCAAGACGATCACCGACTGGTCGAAGCCGCTGCTCGACGGCGCCATGGGGCCTGGGTCGGGATCGCAGTATTTGCTGCGCCTGATCAAGCTGGCGGCCGACAAGTACAAGATCAATCTGAAGGTGCCCTTCTCCGATCTGAGCAAGCCACACCAGGACCTTCTGCTCTACGGTCCGCCGCGCAGCGAAGCCGGCCGAACCGGCTTTCACGGCATCTTCAGCTACCTGCGCTCGAACCTCGAGGAGACCAAGTCCGAGGGCTATCGCGAATACATGATGCAGTACATGTCCGCGACCCCGTGCCCGCGCTGCAACGGGCGGCGGCTGCGGCCGGAGTCGCTGGCCGTGACCGTGCCGATCGGCGGCCAGGCGATCTCGATCGCCGACTTCACCGCGCTCTCGCTCGAGCGCGCCCTGACCGGCGCTCGTAGCATGACCTTCACCGGGCGCGACCGCATCATCGCCGACCGGCTGCAGCGCGAGGTGATCGAGCGGCTGGAGTTCCTGACCGCCGTCGGCCTGGGCTACCTGTCGCTGGATCGCTCGGCGGCGACGCTCTCGGGCGGCGAGGGACAGCGCATCCGACTGGCGACGCAGATCGGGTCCAGATTGCGCGGCGTGCTGTATGTGCTCGACGAGCCGTCCATCGGTCTACACCAGCGCGACAACCAGCGGCTGATCACCGCGCTCGAGTCGCTGCGCGACCTGGGCAACACGGTGCTGGTCGTCGAGCATGATGAGGACACCATTCGCAAGGCCGACTACGTGCTCGACCTCGGCCCCGGCGCGGGCAAGAACGGCGGCTTCCTGATCGCCAGCGGCACCCCGCAGGAGGTGATGGACAATCCCGCGTCGGTGACCGGCCAGTACCTAGCGGGCAAGATCGACATCGTCACCCGGCCCACGCCGGACAAGGCGCCGCGACCGCTGACCGGCAAGTGGCTGACGGTGGAGCAGGCGCACTCGCACAACCTGGTCGACGTCACCGCGCACTTCCCGCTGGGCGTGATGTCGGTGGTCACCGGCGTCAGCGGATCGGGCAAGAGCACGCTGGTCAATGACATTCTCTACCGCGCGCTGGCCAAGGAGCTGTACGGCTCGCGCGAGGAGCCGGGCAAGCACGGCGCGGTCATCGGCATCGACCAGCTCGACAAGGTCATCCAGATCGACCAGTCCCCGATCGGGCGCACGCCACGGTCGAATCCCGCCACCTACACCGGCGTCTTCACCGCCATGCGCGACCTGTTCGCCATGCTGCCGGAGTCGCGAGAGCGCGGCTACAAGCCCGGTCGCTTCTCCTTCAACGTGCAGGGCGGCCGCTGCGAGGCCTGCCAGGGCGAGGGCCAGCGTCGCATCGAAATGAACTTCCTGCCGGACGTCTATGTGCTCTGCGAGATATGTAACGGACGCCGTTACAACCAGGAGACGCTCTCAGTCAAGTTCAACGGCTACTCCATCGCCGATCTGCTGGACCTGCCGATCGCCGACGCTGTGCCCATCCTCAAAGACATTCCAACGGTCAACGCCAAGCTGCAGACGCTGGTCGATGTTGGCCTCGGCTACATCCATTTGGGGCAGTCGGCGACCACGCTTTCGGGCGGCGAGGCGCAGCGCATGAAGCTGGCGCGCGAGCTCTCCAAGCGCCAGACCGGCCGCACGCTCTATCTGCTCGACGAACCCACCACGGGACTGCACTTCGACGATGTGCGCAAGCTGCTCGAGGTGCTGCACCGGCTGACCGATCTCGGCAACAGCGTTGTGATCATCGAGCACAATCTCGACATCATCCGCAACGCCGACTACATCCTCGACATGGGTCCGGAGGGCGGCGAGGGCGGAGGCCGCGTGATTGCGCACGGCACGCCGGAGCAGGTGGCCTCGGTGGCGGAGTCGCACACCGGCAGCTTCCTCGCTAAGTACTATGCGACCATCACTCCGAACGGCAACGGCAAGGTGAGCGCCGCCAGCTTCGCCGGGGCGCAGCCGCTCGACATCGTCGCCGCGGCAGATAAGCAGCGCATGCCGAAGGCCAAGTTCATCGCGCCAGAGAAGAAAACGGGAGTGCCCGCGGCACGGCGCGCCGCCGCCGCTGCGCAGCCAGCGACGGTCGCGAAGACGGGCACGAAGAAGGTCGCGTCGAAGACCGCAAAGAAGACGGTGGGACGGCCGAGGAAAGCATGATCGATCCGTTTGATCCAGACCGAGCCCCAGCCCCGGACCGTGAATCCACCCACGGCCCAGACCCCGGTGCAGACACCGGCTCAGAACGGGCGCCCGATTGCGATTCCTTCGATGTCGATCGTCTTCCGCCGCCAGCGCCGTCGGCGTGGTCTGAGCGGCAGGCGCCCTCGGCGCGCGTGCCCAACATCGGTCATGCGGTGATCTTCCTCAGCTTTGCACTGCTGGTACTGCTGCTCTGTCAGCTTGTCCTGCTTGCGCCGCGCGCCGGCCACTCCATGCAGGCAAGCGCGCAGGTTGTGATGCAGCCTAAGCTGCAAATTGCGACCATGGCTGTTGCCTATTCCGCGACGCTGGGCTTCTGCTTCCTGGTATTTCCGTTGTTCTGGCGGCGCGGGTTCCTCGCCGGCGTGCACTGGGACGGGAGCAAGGCGCTGCGGCTTGCGGGCCGGCTGCTTCCGCTGGGCTTCGCGCTCGGGCTCACGGTGCAGGCGATCTCCAGCCTGATCCCCATGCCCAAGTCCATCCCCATGGACGAGTTCTTCCGCTCGCGCTCCGATGTCTGGCTGGTGACGCTGTTTGGAACCACGCTGGCGCCGATCTTCGAGGAGCTGTCGTTTCGCGGCTTTCTGCTGCCCGCCTTCGCCATTGCGCTGGACTGGCTCGGTCCGCTGCTGCGCTATCTCTCTGACTTCTCGCTCGCCAGGCTGCGCGGCAAGGAGCCGCCGCGGCATATGCATCTGTTCGCGGAGGCCAGGTCCGCTGGCCTCGGAGCGGACAGCGACAACCTGACCTTTCGCAGCCGGACCGCCGCCGTCGGCGCCAGCATCCTTACCAGCATCCTGTTCGCTCTGCTACACGCCGAGCAGCTTGCGCATGCGTGGGCAGCGGTGATCGTGCTCTTCTTCGTCTCGCTCGCGCTGACCGTGGTGCGGGTGCGAACGCGCTCGGTGGCCTGCTCTACCCTGGTTCACGCCAGTTACAATCTGTCCGTCTTCGTCACCCTATTCTTCGCCACCGGCGGATATCGTCATCTTGAAAAGATGACGCAGTAGCGCTTTTCCTTCCCCAACTTCCTGACTATCCAGCTGCGCGGGTTCTCGTCGCGATAGGTCGCGACGAGAGCACACTGCGGCCTCGCCGGGCACATGCAGTTAGCTAATACCCAATAAGAATTACCACTTGGACTTAGCGTTCCGGCAGGACCAGTCTTGTAAATGAGAAAGGAACACCGCAATGAACTTCACAACCAAGACCGCCCTCCTAAGCGCGACGCTAGCCCTGGCCACGCTCGTCAATCATGCCAACGCCTCGGTCAAGCCGAATCTCGTAGTGCAGCCGCTGACCGCCAACACCGCCACCAACGATGCGCAGGACCTCCTGTTGCGCGCCGACGACGACGGCTCCGCCTACCTTTATGTCGAGCAGCAGCAAGGCGCTCTGCTCTCGGTCTTCGATGTCACCGACCCTGCTCACATTAAGCTCGCGGCGTCGGTCGAGACTGGAACGCACGGCAGCTATGACTTTGTCCGCACGATCGGCACCAGCGAGCTGATCGCCTTCCGCGACGGCTCCGGCAGCGCCCTGCTCGATCTGCGCAAGGCCAGGAAGCCTCGCCTGAGCATGCTCAATGCTCCGGCCGCCTCGGACACCGAGCTGCTCGGCAACTCCGGCTATCTCGCGTCCAGCTTCGAGACCGGCAACCAGAGGCCCCAGCCGATCGCAGCGCCTGCCATGTCTGCCCGCTCAGTGCAGGTCGTAGAGACGCAGTCCGCGCCTCGGGTGTTGGCCACGGTCCCAAGCGTCACCAGGCAGGTCGCCCGCCGCGACACCGGAACCACCTTCCTGCTCGGCCAGAACGGAGTCACCGTCGTCCGGCAGCTCGATGTCGAGCGCAACTATGCCGAGCAGCTGGCCATATGGAACAGCCTCAACTAAGGTCATCCGAAGCCGGCACTCGCCGACCACGATCGAACCTTCTATGAAGGGACTGCCGAACCGGGCAGCCCCTCGATTTTTAAGCGCCTTCCCCCCGCGCCCTAGCCGCTGCTAAACCGGCGAAAAAAAATGTTGCGCCCCGCTTAATTACAATCGAAGAGACATGCCGACCGACAGCCGCACCGCCCTTCTCGACCTCATTGCCACCCACTCCTTCAAGCTGGGCGACTTCCTGCTCGCCAGCGGAGCCCGCAGCGACTACTACATCGACTGCCGCATCACCACGCTGCACGCCGAGGGCGGCCGGCTCTCCGGACTCGTGCTCTACGACCTGATCCGCCAGCACGTCCCCGAGGCCGAGGCGGTGGGCGGCCTGACCATGGGCGCCGATCCGCTGGTCTCGAACGTCGCCAGCGCCAGCGCCTGGGCCGCGGCCGACTACGCCGAGATCCTCGAACTGTCGAGCGCGCTCGAGCTCGAGGCCGACCAGGACCCCGGCCCCGAGCCGTCGCTCATTCACGGCTTCCTCGTCCGTAAGGCGGAGAAGACCCACGGCACCGGCCGGCGCATCGAAGGCTTCCTCAAGCCGGGCGCGAAGGTGGTCATCGTGGATGACGTCTGCACCACCGGCGGATCGACCATTACCGCGATCGAGGCCGCGCGCGAGGCCGGCATGCAGGTCGCCGGCGTCTTCTGCCTGGTCGATCGCGAGCAGGGCGGCCGCGCCGCCATCGAGGCCGCAGCTCAGGGCGCTCCGTTCGTCGCCGTCTTCACCGCCAGCGACGTCCGGGCGGCTCACATCGGCCTCAAAGCCGGCCAGACCAAGTAGACTGAGAGAGACATGATTCCTACCCTCGAATGGCTGCCCGAAGGCGTTAACTTTCTCGATCAAACCAAGCTCCCGCTGGAGGAGACCTACGTCCTCGCGACCGACTACAAGCAGGTTGCGACCGTGATTCGCGACATGATCGTGCGCGGCGCGCCGGCCATCGGCGTCTCCGGCGCGATGGGCGTGGCCATCGGCATCGAGCGGAGCACGGCGACGACGCTCGACGCTCTGACCGCCGAGGTTGCGGTAATCTGCGATCTGCTGGCGAGCACGCGGCCGACCGCCGTCAATCTGTTCTGGGGCATCGGCCGCATTCGCGACCTCTACAACACTCTGGCGGCGCAGCCGGGGATCTCAATCGCGCGGATCAAACAGGCGGTGGTCGATGAGGCTCGCCGCATGTACGACGAGGACATCGCCGCCTGCAAGCAGATGGGCGCTCACGGCGCCGCGCTGCTGCCTAAGGAAGGCACGGTGCTAACCCACTGCAACGCCGGCGCGCTGGCCACCTGCGGCTACGGCACGGCGCTGGGCGTGATCCGCGCGGCGATCGAGCGCGGCCACAACATCGACGTCTTCGCCGATGAGACCCGGCCCTTCCTGCAGGGCGCGCGCCTGACCGCGTGGGAGCTGATGAAGGACAACATCCCCACCACCGTGCTGTGCGACAACATGGCAGCCTCGTTGATGGCGCAGGGACGGATTCAGGCGGTCATCGTCGGCGCCGACCGCATCGCCGCCAACGGCGATACGGCCAACAAGATCGGCACCTACGGCGTCTCTATCCTCGCCAAGGAGCACGGCATCCCGTTCTACGTGGCCGCTCCCTGGTCGACCATCGACCTCGCCACCGCCACCGGCGCCGGCATCCCCATTGAGCAGCGCTCGGCCCGCGAGGTCACCCACTCGAACGGCAAGCAGATCACGCCGCACGGCGTGGGCATCGAGAATCCCGCCTTCGACGTGACCCCGGCCAAGTACATCACCGCGATCATCACCGAGCGCGGCGTTCTACGCGGCGACTACGTCGCGGCCATCCGCGAGATGGCGGCGCAGCGCGAGCCAGCCTTAGCTGGCGTGTAAGCATCGCAGCTAGGCACCCTTCGGGGTGCCTAGCTTGATTACCTCTGGAACCTCAATCGTCTCGCCACGCCGGGACCGATCCGCGAAGAACAGGATCGTCACACCCACGATCGCATTCGTTTCATTTGAGTAGCGCAGAACATCCCCTCGTTCGGTCTCGACGTAACGCACGCCACCCTCGGGATGGGCGAACGCGACATAGAGAACATCATTATCTTCGTCATACGAGAGCGTCATATTTCCACTCCTTCTGCTTAGATGCGGCAGAGGCGAGCCGGTCCTGGCGGGCGTGACTCAGGAAAAACAATGCAACCTTACGGTCGAGGCACGACGCTTGCTCCTTCCGCGGATAGGCGGATAATGGTGCGGTGATCTCCGCCCTGCTCAATCCGCGGCAGTGTTCCCTGGTGCGCAGCAATCTGCTTGTCCTGGTGAGCCTCGCGGCGGCGTTTCGGCTCGCCGACTTCCCCCACAACCGCCCCACCCTGCTGCTGCTATTCCCCGCCCTGTTTGCTCTGCTGGGAACGGTTGACACAGTGCGCTGCATGCGCCGTCGCTGGAGCCTCTACCACGGCGGCGTTCTGCTCTGCATCTACATGGACCTGATGGCACTGGCGCTGATCTTCGTCTTTCTGCTCTACCCTTACGCGCGTTGGCTAACGGCGGCGCATTAGCCGCAGGCGCTGGTATACTCTGCCAAACGGACAGCATCACTGGGCTACTAGCCAGCAAACACCTGGACTCTGCAAGCACCTGGAGGTTGACCGTGTTTAAAGGCTTTCGCGATTTCATCCTGCGCGGCAACGTCGTCGATCTGGCGGTCGCCGTCATGATCGGCGCGGCTTTCAATGCCGTCGTTACCTCTCTGACCAAGGACGTTCTCGGACAAATGATTGCCGCCATCACCGGCAAGCAGGAGTTCTCGAACTTTGACCTCTACCTGCGCGGCACGCCCATCCACGTGGGCAGCTTCCTCAACGCCGTGCTGTCGTTTCTCATCACCTCCAGCGTGGTGTACTTCCTGATCGTGCTGCCGGTGCAGTACCTGATGCGCAGAATCAGCGGGCCTGCACCCGATCCCACCACCCGGCCCTGCCCGCAGTGCCTGTCGGATATCCCGCTCGCCGCCAGCCCCTGCCGCTTCTGCACCCTGCCGGTGGTCTAACCCAGCTTCTAACCTATGCCGCAGCACCCGATTTACCTACTTCAATCCCATAAAGGCGAATCACTTTGACCCCTGTACGCACGACTCTTGTACCAACGGCCCCGGCACGAGTTACCTCTGCACGCACCTCCGCACGCTGCGCCGCCTCGCTGCTCCCCCTGGCCGCCTCCGCTCTCTTCCTGTCTCTTCCGCTCTATGCTCAGACGCCCGCTCCTGCCACTCCGCAGGTCTTCGGCTACCAGGACTTTACCCAGCAGGCCAAGTGGGATTCCATCTTCCTGGCCGTGCCCGACCCCAAGCTAGCCGGCGAGCACCTGAAGACCCTGACCGCCGAGCCGCACTGGGCCAGCTCGCCCGAGGACTACAAGACCGCGCAGTATGTTGCCGCAAAGTTCAAGGCAGCCGGGCTCGAAACCACCATCACGCCCTACCGCGTTCTCATGAACAAGCCGGTGAAGATCGAAATCGAGGCCTTCGACGCCAGCGGCAAGAAGCTCATGTCCGGGCCCACTCCCGAGCACGTCGATCCCAACAAGGACGGCGGCGATCCCTTCCAGAACGATCCTCGCATCCTGCCCGCATTCAACGGATCGAGCCCCTCGGGCGACGTCACCGGCGAGGTGGTCTACGCCAACTACGGTACCCTGGCCGACTTCAAGAAGCTGGCCGAGCTCGGCGTCAGTGTCAAGGACAAGATCGTGCTCGTGCGTTACGGCGCCAACTTCCGCGGCGTCAAGGTCTACATCGCGCAGCAGTACGGCGCCAAGGGCGTTCTGATCTACTCCGACCCCGCCGACGACGGCTACTTCAAGGGCGATATGTATCCCAAGGGACCGTACCGTCCGGAGTCCGCGGTGCAGCGCGGCTCGGTGCAGTTCCTGCCCATCTATCCCGGCGACCCGCAGACACCGGGCGTCGCCTCCACCCTGGATCTGCCGGATTCGAAGCGCATTCCCGCCGACAAGCTGCAGGACAACCAGTCCAGCATCCCCGCCAACCCGCTCTCCTACAAGGATGCCGCTCCGATCCTGCAGGCGCTGGGCGGCAAGCCGACGCCGCGCGAGTGGCAGGGCGCGCTTCCCTTCACCTACCACCTGGGCGGAGCGGAGGGTTCGGATAAGGTCACCGTCCACATGCACCTCGAGCAGGACATCCGGCAGCGCGTCATCTGGGATGTGATCGGCAGCATCGAGGGCAGCGATCCGGCGCAGAAGGACAACTGGGTCGTAGCTGGAAACCATCGCGACGCCTGGGTCTACGGCGCGGTCGATCCCAACTCCGGCACCGCCGCCATGCTCGAGTCGGTGCACGGGCTGGGCGAGCTGCTGAAGCAGGGATGGCGGCCGAAGCGGCGCATCGTCATCGCCTCCTGGGACGCCGAGGAGGAGGGCCTGATCGGATCGACCGAGTGGGCCGAGCAGCACGCCGACCAGCTGCGGCACGCCGTCGCCTACTTCAATACCGACGTAGGCGTCTCCGGGCCGTCGTTCAACGCCTCCGCCGTGCCGTCGTTGAAGCAGTTCGTGCGCGAGGTCACCCAGCAGGTTCCCAGTCCACAGGGCGGCACCGTCTATGACGCCTGGAGCAAGGGGCAGAGCGAGCAGGAGGAGGGCTCCAGCCGCCGCCTGTCCACCAACCGCGCCCAGGGCGCCGAGCAGGGCGTCCACGTCGGCGACCTCGGCTCGGGATCCGACTACACCCCCTTCATCCAGCACCTGGGAGTTCCCGCGACCGACATCGGATCGGATGGACCGTACGGCGTCTACCACTCGGTCTTCGACAACTACAACTGGTTTACGAAGTTTGCCGATCCCACCTTCGTCTACGAGCAGCAGCAGGCTCGGGTCTTCGGTCTCGAGATTCTGCACATGGCCGATGCCGATGTACTGCCCTACGACTACAAGCTCTACGGCCAATCGGTGGTGGGCTACCTCGACAACGCCGAGCTGGACGCGGCCAAGGCAAAGCTCTCGCTGGACTTCGAGCCCGCCCACGCCGCCGCTAAGCGCTTCGCGGCTGCGGGAACGGCAATCTATGCTAGACAGACTGCGCCTGCAGGCAATCTCGCCGCACTCAACGCAGCGCTGCGCGATGCCGAGGAGGCGCTACTCAACCCGCAAGGACTGCCCAAGCGACCCTGGTTCCGGCACACCATCTATGCCCCCGGCGAGTACACCGGCTACGCCGCCGTGGTCATTCCCGGAGTGACCGAGGCCATCAGCGCCCCCGATGCAGCGCGTGCCAACGCGCAGCTCGCGGTGCTGGCTGATGCGCTGAACCGCGCGGCGGCGGTGCTCGAGGCCGCAGCTAAGTAAACCACCGGGCTGTGCTGTAAACAGAAGAAGGCTATCGCCAGTGCGATAGCCTTCTTCGTTTGGACGAACGGTTTCTGGGAAGGGACGCTCTAGCCGCGCAGCGCCATCTGCTCGGTCACGATCTGGGTCAGGTCCGGCTTCTTCAGGCCGTACTCCTGCTCGTTGAACTTGTCCACCTTGCTCGACCAGTTCATGCTGCAGAACTTCGGGCCGCACATGCTGCAGAACGCCGCTTCCTTGTAGTAGTCGTCGGGCAGGGTCTCGTCGTGCATGCTACGCGCCGTGTCTGGATCGAGCGAGAGCGCGAACTGCTTGTCCCAGTCGAAGGTATAGCGAGCGTGCGAGATGGCGTCGTCGCGGTCGCGCGCGCCCGGGCGGTGCCGCGCGATGTCGGCCGCATGCGCCGCGATCTTGTAGGCGATGATGCCGTCCTTGACGTCCTTCTCGTTCGGCAGCCCCAGGTGCTCCTTGGGCGTGACGTAGCAGAGCATCGCCGCACCATGCCAGCCGATCATCGCCGCGCCGATGGCCGAGGTGATGTGGTCATAGCCCGGAGCGATGTCGGTGACTAGCGGCCCCAGCACGTAGAACGGAGCGCCGTCGCACAGCTCGACCTCCTTATCCACCTGCTCCTTGATCTTGTCCATGGGCACGTGGCCGGGGCCTTCGATCATGACCTGCACGTCGGACTTCCAGGCCTGCCGCGTCAGCTCGCCCAGCGTCTTCAGCTCGGCAAACTGCGCCTCGTCACTGGCATCGGCCACCGAGCCCGGCCTCAGGCCGTCGCCTAGCGAGTAGCTGACGTCGTACTTGGCCATCACCTTGGTGATGCGATCGAAGTTCTCGTAGAGGAAGTTCTGCTTGTGGTGCGCCGTCATCCACTGCGCCAAGATCGCGCCGCCGCGGCTGACGATGCCGGTGATGCGCTTGGCCACCATGGGGATGTACTGGATCAGAACGCCGGCGTGGATGGTGAAGTAGTCGACACCCTGCTGCGCCTGCTCCTCGATCACCTCGAGATACAGGTCGATGTTCAGGTCCTCGACCTTCTTCACCCGGCTCAGCGCCTCATAGAGCGGCACCGTTCCGATCGGCACCGGCGAGTGGCGTAGAATCCGCTCGCGGATCATCGGGATATCGCCGCCGGTGGACAGGTCCATGACCGTGTCCGCGCCGAAGTGGACGGCGGTATGCAGCTTGCGCAGCTCCTCGTCCACGTTCGACGAGAGCGCCGAGTTGCCGATGTTGGCGTTGATCTTGCACAGCGACTCCACCCCGATGGCCATCGGCTCGAGCTCGGGGTGATTGATGTTCGCCGGGATGATCATCGTCCCCTTGGCAACCTCGGAGCGCACCAGCTCGGGCGAGATCTTCTCCTTGTGCGCGATGTAGGCCATCTCTTCGGTGATCAGACCCTTGCGCGCAAAGTGCATCTGGCTCATGTTCGTGTCGCCCGTGCGCTCGGCCTCGGCGCGACGCTTGACGATCCACTCCGCGCGCGGCGTCGGGACTTTATAGTCGTTGCCCGTGCCGTTGCTGCTGGCACTCTGGCTCGTCCCATTTGCGTTCGTCTCGTGACTGTGGCCGCTCATGATGTTTCCCCTGCTTCCTAAGCTGTACCCTGTATGGGTTTTATTCAGTGAGTATACGCCGCTCGCTTCACCGTTTTGGGTTCTCCAACCCATTGCTGTCCGCAAACCGCACACTCGATCGCCGCCGCCGCAGCAATCCCCCTTTCAGCCCGGGCCGCAAGGGGTAAACTACTAATTGCTATGAGTACTCCGGCTAAAAGCCCCGTCAAGATCATCCTCGCCAGCGCCATCATCGTGGCCACGGTCGCGTATCTCTCCATCACCGGAGCGAACGACACCAAACAGTACTACGTCACCATCTCCGAGCTTCAGACGATGGGGGCCAAGGCGTACACGCGGCATCTGCGCGTCGCCGGCAACGTGGCTCCCGGGAGCATCCACCGCATCGGCGCGGGTGCAAATTTCCAGCTGATCGAGCAGGGCAAGCTGCTGCAGGTCTCCTATCAGGGATCGGAGCCGCCGCCGGACACCTTCAAGGACGACGCCCAGGCGCTCGCCGTGGGAACCTACGGCCACGACGGCGTCTTCCATGCCACCCAGCTGCAGGCCAAGTGCGCCTCGAAGTACGCTCCGGCGCCAGGGAATACGAAGCCTGGGGCTCCAGCCTCGACCTCGGCTCCGACCACCACAGCCTCCATCACGCCCCCACCCACAGGGCGCTGACCGCTTTCTCCCTTTATCACCAGCAACCCCATTGCTCCGTCCGTCGCAGGCGAAAGATGCTCGCGATCGACGGAGCAATGGGGGTTGCTTAGCTCGCCTTAGGCCGCCCTCGCCGCTCGCGCGGTCGTCGCCTTGGGCGCCTCGTCCTGTTTCCCGCGATCCTCCCCGGGGATTTTGCCCTTGATGTCGCGCACCGAAAGCCCATCTCCGAGGCCGCCGTTGGCATCGACCACACGCAGCCCGTGCGACGTGGACCACGGCCCGCGCATGTCGGAGTCGCCCTCGCTCCCGTCGCCCGTGGACGCATTGAGGTACTCGTCCACGATGCCCGCCGTCGGCTTCAGTCTTCCGATCGAGAACGGCTTCTTCTCCAGGCTCTCGAGCGCCGCCGAAAATGCCTTCATGTGCGTGATCTCGCGGGTCATCAGGAACTGCAGCGTGTCGATCGATCCCGGGTCGTCGGTATGGTCGATCAGCCGTTCATACACGATCTTGGCCCGCGCCTCAGCCGCGATATTGCTGCGCAGGTCGACGTCGAGCTCGCCCGTGCACTGCACGTACTGCGACGTCCACGCCCTGCCCGCCGAGTCGAACAGCCCGACCCCGCCGCCGCCCGCGATCGTCACCAGAGGATCGGCCTCCGCCCCCTCCCGCTTGGACTTCAGCGGCGCCAGGTGCATGCGGATCAGCGCCCCCACCACCTCCAGGTGGCTCAGCTCCTCGGTCCCGATATCCAGCAGCAGATCGCGCCGGCCCAGATCGTCGACGCAGTTCCAGCCCTGAATCGTGTACTGCATCGCCGCCGCCAGTTCGCCATTCGCGCCGCCGAACTGCTCCAGCAGCATATTGCCGAACCTCACATCCGGCGTCCCGATATTCACCGTATACATCAACTTCTTCACGTGGTGATACATAACAGAGCCCCTTTGATTTCCTGGTTTCTGGTTGCATTCGTGCCGCTTTTGGTATGAGCCGGCCCGCTCCGAAGTCCAGTCCTCGGCGGTCCTGCTCCTCGCGATTGCTCCGTGCTGCCTGATGCTTCCTAGTTGGATGGCGCCCAGCCCGCGAAAATAGCCTGACGGCAATCCGCCGGCCTCCCCTGTGCAAACCTCTCCCGCGCTCGTCCAAGCGGTGCGACAATAGACCTACCGGCATGATGACGCCCTTCTCGACCACACTGCGCCGCCTCCTGACCGCGACCCTGCTCTCTGCCCCGCTGGCGCTTGCCGGCTGCGGCTATCATGCCGTCGGCGCCGCCAGCCACATTCCCGGCGGCGTGCGCACCATCGACGTGCCCATCTTCGCCACCCACGTGCTCAACTACAACACCGAGACAGTCTTCACCCAGGCCGTCATCCGCGAGCTCAACAGCCGCACCAGCTACCGCATCCTGAACGGCGAAAACGCCGACGCCGACGCCCATCACACCGCCACCA
>Ga0210403_10003060_pt1 | contig 14844 bp, 9 predicted proteins | sample IncBWC19MmetaG_FD_150863 | JGI IMG/M metagenome (GOLD analysis project Ga0210403, IMG submission 150863) | Forest soil microbial communities from Barre Woods Harvard Forest LTER site, Petersham, Massachusetts, United States - Inc-BW-C-19-M | ecosystem: Environmental > Terrestrial > Soil >... | reverse complement strand
GATGATGTCGTTCACGACGGTAGTTTCCTGGCGCGCGGGATATTTGAAGGCGATGGCCCATCGCGGCGACTTGGCGGTGAAGCCGAGTTCGTTCTGCAGTGCCGTCGAATTGACTTTGATAACCACGCCGTCAATTTCGTAGGCGAGTTTTTCGCGTTTGGCGTCCCAGGCTTCGCAATACTTGATGACGGCCTCGATGCCATCGCAGCATTTCCAGTCGTCGCTGGCGCGGAAATACAGCTTCTTCAATGCCTCCAGCGAATCCGAGTGCTTCGCAAACGGCGCTTTGCCATCCACGTAAAGGTAATACGCAAAAAAATCCAATTTGCGTTGAGCGGTAATCGCGGGGTCCAGCACGCGGAGTGACCCCGCCGCCGAATTCCGCGCATTCACAAAAATCTTTCCGCCGTTCACTTCCTGCTGGCGATTCAAAGCTTCGAACGCCTTGCGGGTCATCAGAATCTCCCCGCGCACCTCGAAGCTTTTCGGGAGCTTCAGTCTCTTCAAAACAGTGTCGTCCATGCGCAACGGAACCGACCGCACTGTCTTTACGTTTGGCGTGACGTCTTCGCCGGTGGCGCCGTCGCCGCGAGTGACGCCGCGCGCCAGCATGCCGTCTTCGTATTGCAACGAAATGCTCAGGCCGTCGAACTTGTGCTCGGCAATGTACTCGATATCTTCCCTGCCGCTGCCTTCGCGGACGCGGCGATCCCAATCCCTCAGCGCGTCGTAAGAAAAAGCGTTATCCAGGCTGAGCATCGCGCGCGCGTGGCGGACGGTGGTAAACCCTTCCCGCGGCGTGCCGCCAACGCGGACGGTCGGTGAATCGGGTGTGGCAAGTTCCGGATGCGCGGCTTCGATCTCTTTCAGGCGATTCATCAGCCGGTCGAACGCGGCATCCGAAATTTCGGGGGCGTCTTCGACGTAATAGAGATATTCGTGGCGGCTGATTTTCTCGCGAAGTTCTTCCGCCTCTCTTCGCAGGGCCGGGATAGATGTTTTCGCCATTTCCGCCTTTGCCATGGGAACCTCGCCGAGTTGGGGCCGAGTCCTACGTATTATATAGGCGCTTGGTGGCGGGTCTAAAGGCCCGCGGCATCTATCAAAAGGGCTGACCTGCACATCCAAATGTATGTGAAACTTTGGCAGATTGGCGGCTGCCGTGCACTGAGTTTCCAGTTAGAATGGCTGTTCTGCGAATGATGCTGGCCGGTCTGAAGCCCGGCCACTACAGGTGCCTGGATCATGGATATGCGATTTAACAACGCGCTGCTGATTCATAACCCCAATGCGGGGAGCGGCGGGAACGCGCGGCGGCGCTTGATTGACGAAGCGCGGCAATTTCTTTCGCAGAATGGCATCCAGGCGGAGTTGGCGGAAACGACCGGCCCCGGCCATGCCACGGAAATTGCGCAGAAGGCGACGCGCGACGGGCGAGAGCTGGTGATTGCCTGCGGCGGCGATGGCACGCTGAATGAAGTTGTGAATGGCCTGGCGACGGCGCAGAACGGCCACCGCGTGCCGCTGGCGCTGCTGCCGGGCGGAACGGCCAATGTACTGGCAAAAGAGCTGAACCTTCCGTGGGATATTCCAGGCGCGGCGAAGCATCTGTTGAACGCGGACGTGCACGAGATTGCCCTGGGCCTGGCGAAGCCGCTGGAACAGCCGGAGAAGGCGCGCTATTTCCTGAGTCTTGCGGGCTGCGGGCCGGACGGGATGATTGTGTACTCGGTGGACCTGGGATTGAAAGCGCGCGTGGGGATTTTGGCCTACTGGTGGCAAGGGGTGCGCGAGGTGCTGCGATACTCGTTTCCAAGATTTCGCGTACGCACCGGCGACCGCCAGATGGAGGCGACACTTGTCGTGGTCGGGCGGACAAAAAATTACGGCGGGCCATTCAAGATTACGGACCAGGCGGACCTGTTCGAGGATCAATTTGAAGTGATGGCGCTGACCACGCAGAGCGGGCTGAAATATTTGAGCTATCTGCCGACGCTGTGGATGGGAAACCTGCGCAAGGAAGAGGACGTGCATTTCTGGAAGGCGGATACGCTGGTGTGCGAACCGCTGGATGCGAATCCGGTTTACGCGCAGGTGGATGGAGAACCGTTGGCGCGCCTTCCGATGGAGTTTTCCATTGTGCCGAATGCTTTAAAGTTACTGGTGCCTCGCGGGAAAGTCGCCAGCACGATTGTTTCTTCGTTGAAAACCTGACCGTGGATCCTGCCACACACGCACTTGCATCGTTTGCATTGGTTCGCGGAATTTTTCCCCGGCGGCCGTGGTGGTTTGTGTTGGGTGTGTTGCTCGCGGGGACAATTGCGGATGTAGATTTGTTTTCGGTGCTGTTTGGACCGGGGACGTACCTTTCCACACGGCACGGATTCACGCATTCGATTTTGGGAACGGTGGTAGTGATTGCAGTTGCGGTTGGAATAGCGCACCTGCTCGGAAGGAAAAAGCGCCCGCCCCGCATACCCATCCGGGACGCAGAAAACGCGCTTCAGAAAGCGGCCGCTACAAAGGACGCGGGGATCGCGACTCTGTTGATTGCGGCGATGCTGGCGGCGGTGCTGCATGTGTTAATGGACTTGAGCACCTCGGCGGGAGTGGCTTTGCTGTGGCCGTGGCGCGAGACGCGGTTTGCATGGGACTGGCTGCCTCGTGTGGACCCGTGGATTCTGGCGCTGCTCCTGGCCGGGACTTTGCTGCCGGAGCTGTTTGGACTGGTCGGTTCGGAAATCGGGGCGAAAGACACGGCGCCTCGCGGGCGCAGCGGCGCGATTGCGGCTTTGGTGCTGGTGCTGATTTACGTGGCGGCACGCGCGACGTTGCATGGGAATGCGGTTGCGCAGCTCGATGCCCACACCTACCGCGGGGAATCGCCGCGCCGCCTGGCGGCCTTCGCGGACCCGGTTTCTCTGGTGACGTGGCATGGCGTAGTGGAGACGGCTACCCAGATTTGCACGGTAACCGTGTCAGCTTCGGAAAGCGCGCGATTCGATCCGGAAAGTGGATTGTGCGTGCACAAGCCGGAAGATTCCACTGCACTGACTGCGGCAGAGCAGACAGAGGCCACGAAGAAATTCCTGCAAACAGCGCGTTTTCCGAAAGCGAGCGTGGGAGCCACCCAAGATGGAACGGAAGTGGCCATCAGGGACGCGAGAAATTCCGCGGAAGATGAAACGCGGTTTGCGGTGGCGGCGAGAGTTTTATTGGACCGAAATGGGCAAGTGACGAGCCAGGAGCTTCTCTGGGCGAATCGAGTCTTGTTGAAGTAAATCTCCAGGCTGGCTGCATTTACTCATCCTTGCGTCTCCACCTGTAGCGGCCGCCGCCTGCGGCGGGCGCTTTTCTCTTCATTCTTTGCCGTAACGCTGGCTTTTATGCCAGCCCGCTGCAAGGTTACCCGACGGATTCCGGCAAGGTGGACTCAAATGGAAAGATTTGCGGATTCAGCTACGACCGTAAAAGCAGAAGCTGCGCTTCCGCACTCAAAAGGGAGAAACACCCTAGAGCACAGCCAGGAATGGCTGTGCCACAAGCGACTAGGCGGATTACTCCGGTTTGTGGCGGAGGATTACGCGGGAAACCAGGTAGCTTAGCAGGACGACCAGAACGATGACGACGGAGGCTTCGAGCTTGTGACCCTTCAAGAACGGAAGGGCGTCATTGCCGTAGCGGATCGCCAGGTAGCCGATGCCGAAGTACCGGATGACGCGGGCCAGGGCGATCGCTGATGTGTAACTCCAGAGCGGCACTTCGAAGACGCCCGCGGCAAACACAAAAATCTTAAACGGCGTTGGCGGCGGCAGCAGCGCCGCGATCAGTATGCCGACGAATCCATTTTCTTCCACCCAGTGACGTATGGCCGCGGCGCGGTGGCCTGCCTTTTTGTGAAAGAACGCTTCCCCTCCCTTTCGTGCGATGAAGTACAAGAGCACGCAGCCGAGGACCGATCCGGTTGCAGCCATCAACGCATAGAACGGCATGCGCGCGGGGTGCTCGATGGAAAGCTCGATCAGCAGAAGGTCGTTGATCACGGGAAAGGTAAGCACGGATGAGTCGAGAAACGAAATAAGGAAGAGTCCCGGAGCGCCCAGTGTTCCCGCAAACCCGACGATTTTTTGTTTCCAGGTGTTGAGCTGGAACGGCAAGAAAGCCTCCGAAAAGTGAAATTCAGTTTAACAGAGCCGCGCCGCCGGTCAGAGGAGGGTTTCGATTGCTTCCGTGATGACGTCGTAGACACGGTGAAGTTGGTCGGGCGAAATGATGTAAGGCGGAAGCACGTAGACGACGTTGCCGAGCGGCCGCAGCAGGACGCTGCGCTCAAGAAAAAAATTGTAGAGCTTGGGGCGGAGGCCGGAAAGATAGCCGGGGTCATCAACGCGAAGTTCGAGGGCGCCAAGCCCACCAAGATGCCGCGTGTCGCCGACCTGGTGGAAGTCGCGAAGCTGCGCGAGTCGCTCGGCGTGAATTTTGGCGATCCCGCGAATCCGGTCGAAAACCGGCTCGTCGTCGAAAATCTGGAGATTCGCGTTGGCGGCGGCGCAGGCCAGAGCGTTCCCGGTGTAAGAATGCCCGTGATAAAAGGAGTGCAGCCGATTCTCGCTGCGAAACGCGGATTCGACGCGGTCGGTGCAAAGCGTAACGCCCATGGTCAGGAAACCGCCCGTGATGCCCTTGGAGACGCACATGATGTCGGGCGAAACGTTGGCGAGGTCGCAGGCAAACATTTTTCCGGTGCGGCCAAATCCCGTGAGGACTTCATCAGTGATAAGAAAGATGTCGTGCTGCGTGCAGAGCGCGCGAATCTTCTGCAGGAACTCGACCGGATGAACGATCATGCCGCCCGCTCCCTGAAGCAACGGTTCCACGATGATGGCGGCGATTTTGTCGGCGCGCTCGGCCAGCAAGTGTTCCAACTGCTGGACGCACTCGATGTGGCAGGATTCGCGTTTCAAGCCGACCGGGCAGCGATAGCAGTAGGCGGAGTGAACCCGATGCACCGGATACCGCATGGACTGGAACGGCTGCGTGAAAGGCGATTCGTCGCTGACCGACATCGCGCCGGCCGTGTCTCCGTGGTAGCCGTGCTCCAGCGCGACGATTTCGCGTTTTTCCGGGCGCGAAAGATTCTGGAAATGCTGCACGGCGAGCTTGAGGCCGACTTCCACCGCCGTTGAACCATCATCGGAAAAAAACAGGTGCGTAAGCTCGCGCGGAACCCATTTGCGGAGCCGCGTAACCAGTTCTTCGGCGGCATCGTGTGTGAAGCCGGCGAGGATGACCTGCTCCAGCTTACGTCCCTGCTCGCCGATGGCGGCGGCAATCCGGGGATTTGCGTGGCCGTGAAGATTGACCCACCACGAAGAGATGGCATCAATAATTTGGCGGCCGTCGGCGGTGTGGAGCACCGCGCCTTCGGCTTTCGTAACCCGTATGGGCGGAGGATCGAGGACGGAGTTGGAGAACGGGTGCCAGATTTGCAGCGGCGAGCTCATTGCGCAAAAGCTGAGCGGTCGAAGTGATTCAGGAAAACCTGCATGAGGGCGGTGCGGTGAAGGTTCGGCAGTTTCGGAATTTCGCCGATAACGCGCACGTGCCCGAATTTCTCAATGGTTTCGCGGTTTTCGCGGTTCTGATCGCCGATCAAGACGACTCCGTGAACAGGCAGCTCAGCGGCATGTAGCGCGGCGAGAGTAAGCAGCGTGTGATTAATGGTGCCCAGCCCGCTGCGGGCGGCAAGAATTACGGGAAGCTTGAACTTCACCATCATGTCCAGCATGAACTGTTTGGGATTAATTGGGACGAGAACACCACCGGCGCCTTCGACAACCAGCCAGTCGTTAATGAGGCTCGCGGGCAAGGTGATGCGGTTCAAATCGATTTCGACGCCGGCCCAGCGCGCCGCCAGATCCGGCGAAACCGGCGGAACAAATTTGTAGGCTTCATCCAGCGTTCGGTCGGTGCCAATGCCCGCCAAGCGCATCACGGTGACTCGGTCGGAGCCTTCAAGCGTGCCGGTCTGAATCGGCTTCCAATAAATCGCGTCCAGCGCCGCGCACAGCAACGCAGCAAGAGTGGTCTTGCCGACGCCGGTGTCCGTGCCCGTGATGAAGAAATGGCGCCTCATGCGTGCCTCGCATGGGCGCGCAAAGATTTGCGTGAACGCCAGGCAACGAGGGAAAGTACGAGTCGCGAAAGCTCTTCCTGCGAGATGCGCGTGGTAAGCGAAAGACGCAAGCGCGAACCGCCCTCGGGAACAGTTGGCGGCCGAATACCGCGAACAGCGAAGCCCTCGCGCTGGAGATGCTCGGCGGCATGGAGAGTTGCGTCGTTATGGCCGAGGATGACCGGAACAATCTGGCTGGCAGTGCGGGCCGTGTCAAAGCCTTCGGATTGCAGCGCCGCGCGAAGCATTGCAGCGCGGTGGAGAAGCGATACGCGATCTTCGTTCATGCCTTGCGCGAGGCGAAGGGCCGCCCGGATCTGCGCGGCGAAGTATGGCGGCAGCGCGGTCGAAAAAATAAACGTGCGTGCGTGATTCAAAAGATAGTCTTTCAAGACCGCCGGGCCGCAGACAAACGCGCCGGCGGAGGCCAGCGCCTTTCCGCACGTGTGAATAATCGCGAGCACCCTGGAATTGACGCCGGCGGCGGCAGCGAGCCCGTGGCCCGCGGGACCATGAACTCCGGTGGCATGGGCTTCATCAAGAATCAGCGCCGCGTTATATTTTTCGGCAAGATTGGCGAGTTCGACCAAGGGTGCGATGTCTCCATCCACGCTGAATACGCTTTCGCTCACGATCACTTTGCGCCAGGGTGCGCCGGCCTCCTGACGAAGCGCGTCTTCGAGTGCATTAAGGTTCAGGTGAGGATAGATGACTTTGCGCGCGCCGGACAAGCGCATGCCGTCAATCAAACTGGCGTGGTTGCGCTCGTCGGAAAAAACAACGTCATCCTTGCCAACAAGCGACGAGAGCAAGCCGAGATTCGCGGCGTAGCCGGTAGTGAAGAACAGCGCGGATTCGGTGCCGGCAAACTTTGCGAATTCATCCTCAAGCTCGCGCCACGCTTCGGTTTGGCCCGACAGTAAACGTGAGCCCGTGCCGCCGACTTTTTCGGCGGTTCGCACGGCTTCGGCGACTTCCGCGCGTAAGCCGGGATGTTCCGCGAGGCCAAGATAATCGTTGGAACAAAAATTGACGCCGTGAATTTCGGCTAGGCTGCGCCGCTGGTTGCGAGCTTCCAGACCGCGCAACCCCTGGTGCAGACGATCTTTCCACGCGGATAGGGCGTCAGACGGCATGCGGCTCAAGTGGCTTCATACCCAGGCTTTGAAGCAGGAGCTCGTCTTCATCGGCTCCGGGATTGGGCGTAGTCAAAAGTTTTTCACCAACAAAAATCGAATTGGCACCGGCAAGGAAGCAGAGCGTGACCGCTTCGGGCGAAAGTTGCTTGCGGCCGGCGGCGAGGCGTACGCGCGAGGCAGGCATCAGGATGCGCGCGGTGGCAATGGCGCGAACCATCTCAAGAGGGTCGAGCGCCGGCATGTTGGCCAGCGGCGTGCCTTCGACGCGCACGAGCATATTGATGGGCACGCTCTCCGGATGCGGCTCGAGGGTTGCCAACTGGTGAAGCAGGCCTACGCGGTCGGTATCTTTTTCGCCCATGCCGAGGATGCCGCCGCAGCAGACGGTGATGCCCGCTTTGCGGACGGCGGCGAGCGTGCGAAGTCGCTCGTCGTAAACGCGCGTGGTGATGATCGAGCCATAAAATTCAGGCGAAGTATCTAGATTGTGGTTGTAGGCGGTGAGGCCAGCGTCTTTCAGTCGGACGGCCTGACTCTCGGTGAGCATGCCCAGCGTGCAGCAGACTTCCATGCCGAGCGCGGAAACGCCACGAACCATTTCGAGGACTTTGTCGAAGTCGCGCCCGATAGGAGCTTCGCGCCACGCCGCGCCCATGCAAAAGCGCGTGACGCCCCGGGAGGCGGCATCTCGGGCAACGGAGATCACGTGTTGCGGTTCGAGGAGGCCCTGGCGCTCGACGTCGGCATCATAATGCGCGCTTTGCGGGCAGTAGGCGCAATCTTCGGGGCAGCCTCCGGTCTTGATGGAGATGAGCTGGCACGTTTGTACGCGGTCCGGCGGATGGAACTGGCGATGAATAGTCTGAGCGCGAAAAAGCAGGTCCGGCAGCGGGGTGCGATAGATGGACTGGACCTCGGATTTGGCCCAATTAAAGCGCAAAGTAGATTCAGCATGAAGTGCGGTGGAGGTCCCGGTCGATTCGCGTGTCATTAGTTCGTTGTTCGCCTGGTCAGATTCAAAACGCAATGGCTGTGTAAGCTCCACATGTTACCACTGGTACCGGTCGCAAGCCATTTCAGTTCTCAAAGGTAATGTAAAAGTGGCCTCGGTGTGCCAGAGGGATACGATGTGACAGCGCTCTTCCAGCATGCCAAAAAATTTGACCGGCTATTAGCGAAATGTTATAAAACATCGTTTCCATCTTCCCTAGTTGCGCGGCACAAAGGGTAGTGCCGGGGTAGTCCTGACCCGCCCAGGGTCTGAGGGGGCGCCGCGCCGGGGTGGAAGAGTTCCCGTCCTGTTTGAATCGCGGGATTTGCCTGGGGTTCAGGGAAATCGCTCGCGCCGATGCTGGTTCGCTCCCGGGGTTGGGAGCGCCACGCTCCATATTCGATTGGACAGGTGTGCGAAGTTTCGCGGTAAAAAGGGCGCAGGCCGGCAGCGGCAGGGGTAAAGCGCCACGAGAAAAAGGAATGTTTGGAGGAAAGTTCATGAGCGTTTCGTTGGACACGGCCAAGTCCACGGGTCTTGGAATCTTTCAGAAATTTGCAGCGGCGGCGATTGCCCTGCTGCTCGGCGGCGGCTTGCTGCCGGCGCAAGAGGTGGGCGGAGAGGCGAACCTGAAGCTGCCCGACCTGTCGCAAGTTTCGTTTCTGGGCGTCAACGGGCACCAATTGCTGCTGTATGGGATTGTGATCTGCGTGTTCGGGCTTCTTTTCGGCCTGACGATCTTCAGGCGGCTGAAGAATATGCCGGTGCACCGCTCGATGCGGGAAATTTCGGAGCTGATCTACGAAACGTGCAAGACCTACCTGATTACGCAGGGGAAATTCCTGCTGCTGCTGGAAATTTTCATCGCCGCGGTGATCATCCTTTATTTCGGCGTGCTGCTGAAGTTTGAAGCGATGCGGGTGGGGATCATCATTCTGTTCTCGCTGGTTGGCATCGCGGGCAGCTACGGCGTGGCGTGGTTCGGCATTCGCGTGAACACGTTTGCCAATTCGCGCACGGCGTTTGCCAGCCTGCGCGGCAAGCCGTATCCGATTTATCACACGCCGCTCGAAGCGGGCATGAGCATCGGCATGATGCTGATCAGCGTGGAATTGCTGATGATGCTGTTCATTCTACTTTTTATCCCCGGTGACTATGCGGGCCCGTGCTTCATCGGATTTGCAATCGGCGAATCGCTGGGCGCGGCGGCGTTGCGCATCGCCGGCGGTATCTTTACGAAGATCGCGGACATCGGCTCCGACCTGATGAAGATCGTTTTCAAGATCAAGGAAGACGACGCGCGCAACCCGGGTGTGATTGCGGACTGCACGGGAGACAACGCGGGTGACTCCGTCGGCCCTAGCGCGGATGGATTCGAAACCTACGGCGTGACCGGCGTCGCGCTGATCACCTTTATTTTGCTCGCGGTGAAGAGCCCCACGCTGCAGGTGCAGTTGCTGGTGTGGATCTTCGTGATGCGCATCGTGATGCTGATCGCCAGCGCCGCGGCGTATTTCATCAACGGCGTGATCGCCAAGGCGAAGTATGGCAACGCGGACAAGATGAATTACGAAGCTCCGCTGACTTCGCTGGTGTGGATCACTTCGTTTGTGTCCATCGCACTGACATTTGTCGTCTCCAGGCTGATCATCCCGGAAATCGGCGGCGACACTTCGCAATGGTGGAAGCTCGGCACGATTATTTCCTGCGGAACTCTGGCAGGCGCCATCATTCCGGAACTCGTGAAGGTGTTCACCTCGACGGAATCGCGGCACGTGAAAGAGGTCGTGACTTCGGCGGAAGAAGGCGGCGCATCGCTCGGCATTTTGTCCGGATTCGTTGCGGGAAATTTCTCGGCGTACTACATTGGACTGGCGATGGTGCTGCTGATGTCGATGGGCTACCTGATCAGCAATATGGGCCTCGGCGGCATGATGCTGGCGCCGGCGGTGTTCGCATTCGGACTGGTGGCGTTCGGATTCCTGGGCATGGGCCCGGTGACCATCGCGGTCGATTCCTACGGCCCGGTGACGGACAATGCGCAATCGGTGTACGAGCTTTCGCTGATTGAGCAGGTGCCCAACATCAAGGCGGAACTGAAGAAAGACTACAACATCGACGTGAACTTTGAGTACGCCAAGGAAATGCTGGAAGCGAACGACGGCGCGGGCAACACGTTCAAGGCGACCGCCAAGCCGGTGCTGATCGGCACGGCGGTGGTCGGCGCAACGACGATGATTTTCTCGATCATCATGGCGCTGACCAACGGGCTGACCACAAACGTCAACCATCTTTCCCTGCTGCACGCACCCTTCGTGCTTGGGCTGATCACCGGCGGCGCAATGATTTACTGGTTTACGGGCGCCTCGACGCAGGCGGTGACCACGGGAGCGTATCGCGCCGTTGAATTCATCAAGGCCAACATCAAGCTGGAAGGCGTAACCAAGGCCAGCGTGGAAGACAGCAAGAAAGTGGTGGAAATCTGCACGAAGTACGCGCAGAAGGGCATGTTGAACATTTTCATCGCAGTCTTCTTTGCCACGCTGGCGTTCGCGTTCCTGGAGCCGTTCTTCTTCATCGGCTACCTCTTCTCCATCGCCATCTTCGGCTTGTACCAGGCGATTTTCATGGCCAATGCCGGCGGGGCGTGGGACAACGCCAAGAAGATCGTGGAAGTGGAAATGAAACAAAAGGGCACGCCGCTGCATGACGCAACGGTGGTTGGCGACACGGTCGGCGATCCCTTCAAGGATACGTCTTCGGTGGCGCTGAACCCGGTGATCAAGTTCACCACGCTGTTCGGCTTGCTGGCGGTGGAACTTGCTGTGCGATTGACCGCAACGCAGGGGAGCACGCTGACGCACATTTTGTCGGCCGCGTTCTTTGTCGTCTCATTCACCTTCGTCTACCGTTCGTTCTACGCAATGCGCATTCGCGGTTCGGCGGCGTAAGCGGAGAGTTGTAAGTTCTTAGTTGTCAGTTGTTAGTTTAAGAGTGAAGAACGGAGGGGCGGCATTTGGCCGCCCCTTTTGCATTGATGATCGGAAAATGTCGGCGCGCCGACATTTAAAGTAATACTTTAAGGTTCGATACTAAGTGGTTACTGCAGGCACACAAGTGGCCCAGCCAAAGGGGTTAAGGCGATTCCATTTTGGGACGTTCGAATGAGCGCGACTGAAACGTTTGCACGGGTGCGCTGGAACGTCACGGAGCACCAAACAAAGAAGCGCTGGCAAGGAAGCCAGCGCTACATGTCCCCTGGCGGTTTGTTTGATTGTTAAGACCGGATTAGGCCGGAGAAATGGTTGGGGTTGTTGTCGAAACCGGGGAAGACTGGGGTGAGGTTGCTCACGCTGAGGTGCTTCGTGAGGATCTCGCCTACTACGGAGCGGAAATCGGTGGTGAGGGCGAGGTCGCGGCCTTCGTTTAGTTGGTGCTCGTTCAAGCCGGGCCATTTGCCGTAGACTCGGCCGCCTTTTACGTCGCCGCCCATGACGAACATGCAATTGGCGTGGCCGTGGTCAGTGCCTCGGTTTCCGTTTTCGCGCGCGGTACGGCCGAATTCGCTCATGGTTACAACCACGACGTCTCCCATGCGGTCGCCCATGTCCTGATAGAACGCCGCGAGGGATTGGCTTAAATCGCGCAGCAGGTTGGCGAGTTGCCCCTGCGTGCTGCCTTCGTTGACGTGATTGTCCCAGCCGCCGCAATCGAGAAACATCACTTCCAGGCCGATTTTCGCCTTTATCATCAACGCAATTTGCTGGAGACGCTGCCCCACGGGAGATTTCGGATAGTCGGCGCCATTTTCCGGCGGATATTTCGAAGTGTCGATTTTGCGCAGCATGTCGATGGCTTCAAACGTTTCCGTGCCGGTGCCGTGCAGCGCGTGATCCACGGTTTGCGCGTACATCGCTTCGAAGCCGCCTTCGGCGACATTCGCCATCGCGGCGGATTGCGGCTGAACCTTGAACTGGCGCAGGTCGGGAATGGCGATGGCGCCGGTGCTGCCCTGCAACATGCGCGGAAGATTCGGTCCCATGGCGACGGCGCGGAAGGGCGAAGCATTTTCTTCGGGAATCGTGCCGATGGCGCGGTCGAGCCAGCCGTCCTGCGTGGCTTTCACGCCGGGCGTGCCGGATTCCATGTAGTCCTGCGCGTCGAAGTGCGAGCGCGTGGGATCGGGCGAGCCGGCGGCGTGCACGATAGCGAGCTGATTTTTTTGGAAGAGCGGCGCAAAGGAAGCGAGCGACGGATGGAGGCCGAAGAAGCCGTCGAGATCGATCGCGACGTCACCGCCACCACGCTTCGGCTGGGGAATGGCGATGGATGGGCGCAGACGGTAGTAATTCGGTTCGCCGAAGGGGACGACGATGTTCAGGCCGTCAGCGGCGCCGCGCTGGAAGAGGACGACGAGTTGCTTTTTTCCAGCGGACGGAGTGGAGGCAATCGCGCGCTGGAGAAAGGCCGGCATGGTGCTCAGGCCGGCGAGAGCGATGCCGCCCTGCTTCATAAAGAAGCGGCGGGAAAATTTTGCGGGACGGGGGCCTTCGCAGCAGTTGTAATTCATTGAGTCTCCTCGAAAGCGGCCTGCCTCGGAAGGCAGGCCCTACATCTCTCGTCCAAAGGGACTGACTTGGGGCGTACACCGTAAAAGCGGGCCGACCGGGTCGGCCCGCACTCAAAATTAGCGGCGCTGGAATTCGGGAGCGCCGAGGACCAAGCCTGTTACTACGCCTAGGTCTACTTGCTTGACCGGGTCGTCCAATTTCGCTTGGACTACCTGGGGATTTTCGAGCTGCTTTTGCAGCGTGTCCACGGTGTTGGGTGCGATTTGGCCGCCAAGAAAAACCTGCACGGCGCGATCGAGCGCGGCTTTCGGATCGTTTGAAGAATCGGTGCCTAGCAAGGCGCTCACGTCGCTGCGCGAGCCGCGCACTTTGTTGCCTGCAAGTGCCAGCGAAAAATTCAGGCGATTGAGCAGCGAACCGGTGTTGACCCAGGTTTCCGCCTTGTCCGCGTAGCCGGTGGGCGGCTGGCACTGGTAGAGCGGTTCGCCGATTCGGCCGACCCACCCGACGAGCGGCATGGGCGTATCCACGTCGGTGCCGAGGGCGCGCACGGAGCTGACCACAAGTTCGAAAGGCGTCTTGACCTTGGCGCGAACCGCATCCCGCGACCAGAATTCCGGCGAATAGATCATGGTTCGCAGGACTTCGCGAATGTCGCCGTCCGATTTCTGAAACGCTTTGGCCATGCGGTCCACCAGCGCGGGCGGAGGCGTATCCGAAACGAAGCGGCGCGCAAGCTTCGTAGAAATGAATCGCGCGGTGTTGGGATTCTTCGAAAGCAGCTTGATGACTTCCTCGCCGTCCTTGCTGCCGCCAGCATGAATCTTTTTGCCGAGCACGATTTTCGGATCGGGGTCGTGCAGGCGCTCGTCAAATTTGAACTGCGGATTCTCGCGCGGCTTGTCGATGGTCCAGCCGGTAAAGGCGCGCGCCACTTCGGTTACGTCTTTTTGGGTGTAGCCGCCGTCAACGCCGAGCGTGTGCAGCTCCATCAATTCCCTGCCGTAATTTTCGTTCAGGCCGCGCGGCTGCTGCTTTTTATTCTGGGCCTGCTGTGGCTGCGGGCGCGGCGGATAGACGTAGGGCCTGCGGCGCATCTGCTGGCGCATGGCGCGTTCGGCAGCCTGGCGCTGCGCGGCGTTGGGATCAGCGCTTAGAAAATTATCCAGATAAAAAAGCATGGCCGGGCTTTGCGCGGTGGCGGTGACGAGGTCGCGGAACTTGCCAAAAGCGCGCGGTTGAATCACGTCACGCTCGTAGGAGGTGAGAAACCACTTCACCTCGCCCTTGCCCGCGAAAACATTGAAGTGGTTGAACCAGAAATCGTCCATCACCTGCTGCAATTGGCGCTCGCTATAAATGGCGCGAAGCGTCTTGGCCATGGCGAGTTCCTCGACAACGCGCTGCGGCCGCTTGCTGTCGTCGGAAATGGCCTTGGGAACGGCGTTCGGATCCATCCCCAGGGGATCTCTTTGGGAAACGTCGCGCGTCGGCGGATTGAGTTTCATCGGTGAAGGTGTGTCTGCGTTAGACGCGGACATATTTGCGCCGGAAGCATCGGTGGATTTCGCGGAGGAAGCGGAAGAGTCCACCTCCTGCGCCATTGCGGTGACGCCGGCATCGGCGCCAGATTGCTGGTTCGGATTCTGGTTTTGCGCCTTCAGTTCCTGTTTGACGGCTTGCTTGGGATTCGGATACTCCGCGAGGAGTTGCGCTGTGCGCATCTTCAGCGTCGGGTAGATTTCGAGGCGTGCTTCGACGGCAGCGTCGCTAATGGAATTGGGGTTCAACTGCTGATCGATCCATTTCGCCAAGCCGATCTGTTTGATGCGTTCGATGTCGCTGGGGCGCGGCCCATAGGCGAGGCGATTCAGAGCGTGAAGAATCGCTTCATCGGCGGTGAGATCGGTGATGGGAAGGCCTTTGAGGACGGGATCCTGCCTGGGCTTTTTCTCCGCAGCCGCGGCC
>Ga0210403_10003059_pt1 | contig 14847 bp, 16 predicted proteins | sample IncBWC19MmetaG_FD_150863 | JGI IMG/M metagenome (GOLD analysis project Ga0210403, IMG submission 150863) | Forest soil microbial communities from Barre Woods Harvard Forest LTER site, Petersham, Massachusetts, United States - Inc-BW-C-19-M | ecosystem: Environmental > Terrestrial > Soil >... | reverse complement strand
CATGTCAGCCTGATCGACGGCCCGCTGTTGCACGCGATCCTGCCGGTCGATGCGAGCTTCGCGGTCGATACCGGGATTGCGCAGGCGTGGTGGGCGAAGCCGTTCCTGAAGATGATCAAGCACTACACAGTCGATCCCACGAAACCGCTGGCGACGCGCGACCTGATCAAGCTGGTCGCGGCCGGCGAGCCCGTCGTGATCTTCCCGGAAGGACGCATCACGGTCTCGGGTTCGCTGATGAAGGTCTATGACGGCACCGCGATGATCGCCGACAAGGCCGATGCGATCGTGGTTCCCGTTCGCATTGAGGGCGCGCAGCGCTCGTATCTCAGCTATCTCAAGAACGGCGAGATCAAGCGCTCGTGGTTTCCGAAAGTGACGATCTCGATCCTGCCGCCCGTAAAACTGCCGATCGACCAGTCGCTCAAGGGCAAGGCCCGCCGCAATGCCGCCGGCGCCGCGCTGCAGGACGTCATGATCGACGCCATGGTCAAGAACGCGATGCTGGACCACACCCTGTTCGAGGGTCTCGCGCATGCCTATCGCGACCGCGACACCGGCAAGCCGATCATCGAGGATCCGCTCGGCACCAAGCTGACCTACCGCAAGCTGATCCTCGGCGCCCAGGTCCTGAGCCGCAAGCTCGAGACCGGCTCGGAAGTGGGCGAGAACATCGGCGTGATGTTGCCGAACTCGGCCGGCGTTGCCGTGGTGTTCATGGCGCTGCAGACCATCGGCCGCGTGCCGGCGATGCTCAACTTCTCCGCCGGTCCCGTGAACGTGCTGGCGGCGATGAAGGCTGCCCAGGTGAAGACCGTGCTGACCTCGAAGGCCTTCATCGAGAAGGGCAAGCTCGACAAGCTTGTTGCCGCCATCGCCGAGCAGGCGCGCATCGTCTATCTCGAAGATCTTCGTCCCACCGTCACGCTTGCCGACAAGGTCAACGGCCTGCTTGCCGGTACTGCGCCGCGCGTCGCCCGCAACGCCAACGATCCCGCCGTGATCCTGTTCACCTCGGGCTCCGAGGGCACGCCGAAGGGCGTGGTGCTGTCCCATCGCAACATTCTCGCCAATGCGTCGCAGGCGCTGGCGCGGGTCGATGCCAATGCCAACGACAAGGTGTTCAACGTCCTGCCGGTATTCCATTCGTTTGGTTTGACAGGCGGGATGATGATGCCGCTGCTCGCCGGCATTCCGATCTACATGTATCCGTCGCCGCTGCATTACCGGATCGTGCCCGAGCTGATCTACCAGACCGGCGCCACCATCCTGTTCGGCACCGACACCTTCCTCACCGGTTACGCGCGCTCGGCGCACGCCTACGACTTCCGCACGCTGCGCCTCGTGCTCGCCGGCGCCGAAGCGGTGAAGGACCGCACGCGGCAGATCTATATGGAGCGCTATGGCATTCGCATCCTCGAAGGCTATGGCGTCACCGAGACCGCGCCGGTGCTGGCGATGAATACGGCGATGGCGAATCGCCCGGGCACCGTCGGCCGGTTCTCGCCGCTGATGGAATACCGCCTCGATCCGGTCCCCGGCATCGAGGAGGGCGGGCGCCTGTCGGTGCGCGGCCCGAACGTGATGCTCGGTTATCTCCGCGCCGAAAACCCCGGCGTGCTGGAACCGCTGCCCGACGGCTGGCACGACACCGGCGACATCGTTAGCATCGACGCCGCCGGCTTCATCCAGATCAAGGGCCGCGCCAAGCGCTTTGCCAAGATCGCGGGCGAGATGGTCTCGCTGTCGGCGGTCGAGGCGATGGCCGCCGCGCTCTGGCCGCAGGCGATCTCGGTTGCGGTCTCCACGCCCGACGCGCGCAAGGGCGAGCGCATCGTGCTGCTGACCACGCAGAAGGACGCCGACCGCTCCGCCATGCAGCGCCAGGCCAAGGCGACCGGTGCGTCCGAGCTCGCCGTGCCCGCCACCGTGCAGGTGGTCGACAAGGTGCCGCTGCTCGGCTCCGGCAAGACCGACTATATCGCCGCCACCGCGTTGGCCAAGGAACTCGTGCCTGGTCCGGAGGAGCGGGAAGTTGCGTAACGCAACGGCATTCGCATCGACGGATGCGCGGTGCGACGGTGTGGTGCTGCTCCACGGCATCGGAGTAGGCTCCTGGTCGCTGAAGCGGCTGGAACGGGCGCTCCAGCGTCGAGGCTTCGCGACACTCAACCTCGACTACGCCAGCCGCAAGAAGCCGCTCGAGGCGCTTGCGGAGGATATCCATCCGCCGATCGCTGAGTTCGCGCAGCAATGCGACGGCTCGATCCACTTCGTCGCCCACTCCATGGGCGGGCTGCTCGCGCGGCTCTACATCGCCAACCACCGGCCGGCGCGGCTCGCCCGCGTCGTCATGCTGGGCACGCCCAATGGCGGCAGCGAGGTGGCCGATCTCTTGATGGACCTTTCGATCTACCGCGCCGTTTTCGGCCCGGCCGGCTTGCAGCTTTCGACCGCGCAGGACCCCGTGCTTGCCGCCCTGCCACCTCCCGATTACGCGGTCGGGATCATCGCGGGATGCCGTACCATCGCTCCGATCGCCTCGCTCCTGGTGCTGCCGCGGCCCAATGACGGCAGGGTTTCGGTTGCGAGCTCGAAATTGGCTGATATGGCCGACCACTTTATCATCAAGGCTTCGCACACCGGACTACCCAGACATCCCGCCGCGATCGATCAGACCATCGCCTTCCTGCGCGCCGGACGTTTCAGATCGCCGGCTCACCGCGAACACTCGGTCACGCCATAGCCTGCGAATTCGCCGGCGATGTTGTGGTCCATGTCCTTGGCCTGCCTGAGGTCGGCCGATCCATCGGACCCGCTGCGCTTGAGCGCGATGCCGCGCCCGAACAGCGACGACACCGAGCGCGGATTCCTGTCGAGCGAGGCGTCATAGTCGCGGATCGCGTCGGCGTAGTAGCCGAGCCTGAGATAAACCAGCCCGCGGCTGTCGAGCGCATCATAAAGATCTGGCTTCAGCCGCAGCGCCTCGTTGCAATCGGTGAGCGCATTGGTGAGATCGCCGGTGGCAGCCCGGGTCCAGCAGCGATTGTTGTAGGCTTCGGCGTCGCGGACGTTGAGCCGGATCGCCTGGTCGAAATCCGTCACCGCCTGCGCATAGGCGCGCTTGATCGCATAGAGCTGCCCGCGCTTGTAATAGGCGATCCGGTCGCTCGGGTCCTGCGCGATGCGGCGAGAGTATTCGCTGATCCGGGGATCGTTGGCGAGTTCGTCCGCGCTCGGTGATCGCGCCGGAGCCGGCGCCTCGCAGAGCGGCGCGGGTGTCGGCGTTGGCGTTGGACTAAAGGTCGGTGTCGGCAATGGCGTTGGCGCCGGGCCGCCGAAGAAGGAAAAGTCCGATGTCATCGACGACGACAGCCACGGCACCTGTTCGCCCTTCGATACGTTGACGACGCCGGCCTGGGTATTCCGGAACGCCTGCTCTGCGGTGGTGCCGGGCGCGCGAATCTCGCGGAGCAGCTCGGCGACGAACAGGCTGTGATCGCTCCGCGCGCTCGAGATCACCGAGCCGAGCGCCGTCGAATACATCGCCAGCGTGTTGTTGGGCGTGATGGCGGGCGCCAGCCCTGCGGAATAGCGGCGGAAGCGCCGCTCAAAAGGGTTGCGGCGCGCCGCGTCGATGACGGCGATCTTCACCGATGCGCCGCGGTTGTTCATCTCCTGCAGGATGGTTTCGAGACTGAAACCGTCATGCACCACGTCATTCTCCGCCCAGATCTGGGCATCGACCGGCAGCAGATAAGTCTGTCGCGCCGATTGAACTCCGAAACCGTCGAAGAAGATCAGCGCGACGCTGCCCGGTTCGATCTTGGCATAGAAGCGATCGAGCGCCTGACGCATGGCATCGCCGGAGAGGTTGATGCTTCTGGTGACATCGAACCCGTCGCGCTTCAGTTCGTCGGCGACATCCTGCGTGTCGTTGATGACGTCGTTCATGACGGCGACGTCGTTGTCGGGATATTGGGCGTTGCCGATTACCAGCGCGACCCTCGAAGGACCGGCGGCAAATGCGTCGCGATTGGCAAAAATGGCGACCAGGCTTGTCAGCAGCAATACGACGACAAGGCGCATGAATGGCTCATAAACACAAAAAATCAGCCTCTAGGATATCTGGCATCGCGAATAATTCAATCGGTCCGCTGCATCGAACGACGCGACGATACGGCGATTGGCGGCGGATAGCCCTTGCGCTTCCGCGTGATCCTGCCGCAAATGTGCGCAAGGGAGTGGAACATGACAACCAGGTGCAAGCGCGATGACTGACACTCACAGCGTGATCCTCGAAAAGCGTGGACAGGCCTTCTGGATCACCATCAACCGGCCGGAGAAACGCAACGCGCTGAACGGCGACGTCATCGCCGGCATCGTCAGAGGCTATCGCGACGCGCATGACGACAAGGACGTACGCGTCATCGTGCTGACCGGCGCGGGCGACAAGGCGTTTTGCGCCGGTGCCGATCTGCAAAACTCGGGCGCCGCCTTCGCCTTCGATTTCTCCCGGCCCAATGTCGACTACGCCGATCTGCTGCGGCTGTCGCAGAACGCGACCAAGCCCGCGATCGCCCGCGTTGGCGGCGTCTGCATGGCGGGCGGCATGGGGCTGTTGTGCATGACCGACATGGCGGTGGCGGCCGATCATGTGATCTTCGGTCTGCCGGAGGTGAAGGTCGGCGTGTTCCCGATGCAGGTGCTGAGTCTTTTGCAGCGAATCGCGCCGCCGCGGTTGATCAATGAATGGGCGCTGACCGGCGAGCCGTTCGATGCGAAGGCAGCACTCGCTGCGGGCCTGCTCAACCATGTCGTGCCGGGTGCCGAGCTTGACGCCAAGGTCGAGTGGCTGATCGGCCGCATCGTCGACAAGTCGCCGACTGCGATCCGCCGCGGCAAATATGCGATGCGGGCCATCGCCTCGATGTCGTTCGACGAGAGCATCGCCTACACCGAAAGCCAGATCGCGCTGCTTGCGATGACCGAGGACGCCAAGGAGGGGCTGAAGGCGTTTGCGGAAAAGCGCAAGCCGAGCTGGCCGGGGAAGTAATCGTCGTCCCGGCGAACGCCGGGACCCATACCGCGGATTCTTTCTTGGGGCACTTCTGAGCGACGATCTTCGCAAAACGAACGCCTGTGGTTATGGATCCCGGATCGCGCTCGGCTTCGCCTCGCTTGTCCGGGACGACGGCAGAAGGGGACGAGCGTCAGCCTTCCCGCGGCACGAAATGCCCGAGTGATGCATCGTTCGTGTCCCTCGATGAGAAGAGGGCGCAGGGAATGCCGGTGCGCACCGCACCCGCAGCCTCGTGTGCAAAGGTAGAAAGCACACGAGTTAGTCACCACAGGTACGCCGCAACATCACGGCATTCCCTGCGCAAGGGAAAATAAACAGTCGTGTGCAGTTGTGTGAAGCTGTGTGAAGTTCGCAAGCCATTGATCAACCGTGCAATATCCCCATAACGTGCCATATGCCTTCATAGGCATTCACGGACACGATCGCGACACTTCACGGGAACGGTGAAACGATTCATGGCACGCAAAGTCAGCTTCAGCGCACTGGAAAGCCGCAGCGCACGGCTGCGATTGAAAATTCGCCGCAGACCGTACAGCGGCCCGTCGCTCGCGCGCGGCATCGCGCTGATGTACCGCCGCAACAAGACGAATGGGACTTGGGTGCTCAAGGCCAGCGACGGCCACGGCAGCTATTGGACCAAAGGCTTCGCGCTGGCCGACGACTTCGAGGATGCCGACGCCAAGAATATTCTGACGTTCTATCAGGCGCACTACGGGCGCTGCGTCGTGCATGGCAACACCGTTTTGACGGAAGAGGTGCCGGTCTATTCAGCCGTGGCAATGGCCGGACTTGGTTGGTTGCCTGACACGCTACTGTCGCGCTCGATTATCATTCGCATGCGACGCCGTCTGAAAACCGAAACGGTCGAACCGTTCCGGCAGCGCATCCATGTTCGAGAAGGACAGGCGATTGGTCGACGTCTGGCGGTGTGGGCCAAGTCCGTGCTCAAGGACACCGAGGCGGCACGCCCTGCGATGCCTGCAGGTGTCGAGGACCGTCAGGCCGACGCGTGGGAGCCGTTGCTGGTCGTAGCCGATTTGGTTAGCGGTGAGTGGCCACACAAGGCTCGTGAGGCCGCTTGTGACGGTCGCCCGGGAGACACCCGTCAGCCTCAACCAGCGGCTACTGGAAGACCTGCGCACAGTGTTCCTCAACAGGCTGGTGGCCGTCGAGCAGGCGCAGCCTCATGGTCTGAGCACCAAGACAATACTGGATGATCTCTGCGCACTCGAGGACAGCCCGTGGCAGACGATCAACAAGGGCGAGAGGCTGTCGCCTGATCAGTTGAGCCGTCGCCTCCGCGACTACAGCGTGAAGCGCACCAACCTGCGCCTTACGCGCGGTGTGCGAGATCACACCAAGGGCTATCCCATAGCTCCACTCGCCGTGCATGGCGTCGCTACCTCTCTCTTGTCCCCTGTGACGTGGTACCCCGGTAACCCCGGTAACCAAGCCGACACTCGAAAGCTACTTCGAGATCGCACCGGGTACCGAGGGTACCGAGGTTACCTTGCCACGAGAGGAAGGAGAGGGAAGCCCGCAGCTAGACATAACCCGGGTCGAGCAGCTGGCCAAGTGGTGGCGCAAGCGGATAGGGCAGTTGCTAGTCGAGTTAAGTCCAGCCTTGGCCGAGGAACAGGCTAAGAAGGAATTACGCGAAACGCTGGCCAACGAGGTGTTGGACACCGCACTCGATACCGAGGTTGGCCGCGTCGTGAAGGCGGCAAACAAGCCCAAAGCCAAACGGGTTACGGCATAGGCTATGCCCTATAATGCCCGATAAGTGGTCCGAGCGGTCGTTGCTAAGCTGCAGGTGGTATCAGGCGCGCCAGAAGGCCGGGCAGCCTTCTTCGCCCCCGCCAGCGGCAAGCTCGGGGGCGACCAAATGATCGTGATTCGCAAGGCGGGTTGCACAGCGTGTGGGAATGCGAGCTGCGAGACATACGACCCGATGGAGTGGTCGTTTGCCGTGGCGTTCGTAGAAGCATTTAACAGGCTTGACGGCAACGATGTTGAGCCGGTCGAGGCCGACGATCCCTTCTGACCTCGTTCTCTTACGCCCGCATCCAAAATCTACCTCGCGCCGGGGGCAGGATTCATAGACATCGACGAGATGCGAGATGACACGGGCGGGCCGCCAGGGAAGAGGTAGAGACAGTTCCGAATGGTTTAACATTGAAATCCATATAGTTCCGTCGCCGGTTCCGATGTAGAATCAGACGGCTGGAGGAAAACTAAGTGGGCCGGAGGACGCCGTGGGTAGGCCGATTGGCAGTGTGAACAGGGAAAAACCCTTCAATGACGCGCTTCGGATTGCTCTCCGAGGCGATCCACTTCGGCTTCGCAGGATTGCGGAGAAATTGGCCACATTGGCGGAGGACGGCGATCTCGCAGCCATCCGCGAACTTGCCGACCGCCTAGACGGAAAGCCCACCCAGGCGATTGATCGTGGTGATGTTCCTATCGAGCGACTATCCGACGAAGAGCTTCATCTCCTCTTGTCGGAAGCGTTGGCGGAGAAGGTGCTGCTGATTCCTCCAGCGTCAAAGTTCAAGTCCTGACCCGTGAGGATCTCCCTCGTTCCTATGCTGGGGCGAGATCAAGGCGCGTCAACAGGCGGATCACCTGAGTAGCCTGCCAGCTTCCACCGCGCGGTGCCGTGACCTTCCGGTCGTTTAGGATTGCTGAAATGCGTTTGGCCGGAAGACCACGAAGCGGTTCGATGATGGATCGGAGATGCGTAGCGCGTTCTTCCGCCTCAGCCTTTCGTAGTTTGCCGATGTCAGGGTTGCCGAGCTGTTGCCCGCGGGCCTTGGCAGCTGCGAGTGCTTCCTTGGTCCGCTGTGCGATCCGATTGCGCTCCTTCTCGGCGACAGCTGCGTGAATGTGCAGCATAAAGGGATCCACGTCCGGGCCTAGCTCGGTGACAATGAAAGGCACCCGCTGCACCATCAGGCCACTGATGAAATGTACGTCGCGGCTTAGTCGGTCCAGCTTGGCGATGATGACCGGTGCGGCACTTGCCTTGCCGCCCTTGCCGAGCTTGCGTGCCGTTTTCATGGCCGTTGCAAGCTCAGGCCGTCGCTCCAGCGCGTCAGCACCTTTGCCGGTTTCGACCTCACGATATTCAGCTTCAATCTTGTAGCCGTGCTGCGCGCAGAACGTCTTAATGGCAGCTTGCTGAGCTTCTAAGCCAAGACCGCTTCGGCCCTGCTTGAGTTTTGAAACGCGGATATAGGCAACGGCGGGGCGCATAGAATTTTTGTCCTTCCAAAAACTACACCAAAATTACACGTGGTCGAGCGTTCATGTGTAAACGCCTTCAATTAGCTACTGCAATGTCGTGGCGGGAAACTGACAATTTTCTTTTGTAGGGTGTGAAGTGGCCTCGCCGCCGCCTCCATTTTCGGCTGTGGGGAAATCTCAATACTCGTGGAGCCGCGCGACGATTGGGCCGGTGGGGGTGGTGTGACCGCCTGCACCCCGGGGGGAGGGAAAATTCGCCGAAAAGCATGCTTAGTTTTAGCGATTGATAGCGGCATGAGTGACCAGCCGAGGAAATTTACGATCAGGTGCACTTTGGACTGAATTACAAGTTATCCAACGGGTCGGGGCCTCCTGGGTGCTGGCCCACGTCGCCGAGCAATTGGACTCTTGACGTTAGGCCCGCTCTTAGGCGCGCTCGGTTCTAAAGTTGATCGCCGTGGCCCGGTGGAGAAGCGCTCGAGCGCAATCCTTCGCGCCTAGTGAAGCGACATCGCGATCGACGAGAGGCAACGTGATGTGATGCACATCATGCGGAAAATGCCCCGCCTCGCTCTGTGGTGAATCAAAACGAGACGGGGCACCGGAGGCAACTTGGAGGTTCACCTCGCGACTACATCGCTGTGAGTTAGTGGCAGCTTAGGGGCGCTCGCGGTCGGAACTGAGTAACGTATTTTCAAATTCCCCGGAGGGTAAACGTCTGTCGGTAATCAGTGCTCCCTCATCTGCCGGAACAATTCCATGATATCGGGGATGCGAAGCGGCTTCTCCCGCGGCCCTTGATATTCCCTGAGCGCGTGCATCTGCCCGCCGGCGATCTCGTCGCGCTTGATGGAGTTCTTCTCGGCGAAGTACGCGCGCATGTCTTCAAGGAAGCGTTGGGCGACCTCGGGCGGTAGCTCTATCGGTTTGCGGGGCATCGGCAGACGATAGGAGCGCACTGGCTGTATTGCGAGTCTGCGGCGCGGCCCCGAACATGGGGGCAGGTCCGGGGCCGCCAACCTCTGGGCTTGGAGGTTGTCTCCCCGGAGATGGAACTGTCCGAGGAGCGAAAGAGTCGACTCTCGAACCGGCTTTTTCGTTCCAAGGCGGAGTCCCCAAGGCCGAGGGAAATCCTTCCGGGCCCGGGGCCCATTCCAACGCGGGGCCGGTAGGCGCCAGCCTCGCACGGAAATAAGTCCTGCTGGAACAGCTGGGCTAAAGCGGTTACACGCGAACGAAGACACAGTTGCTCCGGCACTGTCAGTTATCCGCGATATCCACCGGCTAATTTAGGACTAGGGCGACTTCGTCAACGGGTGGTGTTTCGGTTTGAAATCTGGCGGCATGAGTTTGCGGTGCGACATGTACGCACGCGCGGCTTGGGCCGCATACGTCGCTACGGCCACTTCCCGTTTTGCGCCCGCATCCCCGGATGCCTCCAGGCAGCGTAGCTGTGGCAGTCGGGGCACTGTGCGTAGCCGAAATCGAAGCCGCTATTTGCAACTGGCGACAATTGGTTTTTCTGCGCGCGCGACTCGACGTATTCTAGCGGTTGCTGGGCTGGGGGAGCTGATGGCGTGACAGAGGTTGAGAAGTCGTCCCGCTTGATTATGGAGCGGACGTTTTACACGAAGCTTGGCCCGACGCCGGCTTTCCCGCCGAGCCCGGCGGAGACCGGGCAGGTCAAGCCGACGCGTGAGGATGGCTTACCGACGAAACCAATCACAGACGGCTCGACTCCTGTGCAGTGACCGTTCTCCTCCAGGCACGTGAAGAAGCGTTGGTTTGTTCCCCACTCCAATAGTGTAGTCGCCGCCCGGCGCCAGCAACTCCGGCAGCGTTTTCCCTTCATGGGCTTCTACCGAAACTGCTTGAAAGCCTTCCTTCTCAGCGATTTCGGCCACCTTGACCAACAGAACTGTTTTCCCCACTCCTCGTAGGCCCACCAGTATCGGCCTCAGTGGCATGTGCCGCCGTCATCGTCGTCGACAGAGCCCGTCGGCATCCGTGGCGCGGTCAGGCCGTCGCCTGGATTGCAAATTGGGCAGGGCGTTCCAGCCGCACCGCAGCCACATGCATGCTCGCCCTCCCACGGCCGTTTCGGGTGACTTTCGCAGACCCAACCGGAGCCGTCGCATTGCCAGCAGATTATGACCAACCCGCCCATCTTGCGCGCTCCTCTGCCGCATATTCGTTAGCTCGGCATGGGCCTGCGCCCCGGGCATTCGCGGAAGGGGGTATGACGTGTGATGGAGCAAGGCCGTCTGCTTTGCTTGATCTGGATCAAGCTGCTGAGACGGTTTTACTTGCCGTAGTTGGAGGAACTTAAAATGAGAGGCTCGCAATGGAAGCGTCGTTCACTACAAAAAACCTGAAGCCCTCGGATCAACTTCAATCCTGGCAATCGGAAATATCGGTTGGCTGTTTGAGCGCGCAACACAAATCATCGATGCGGACCTAATGTCCTCGCGTTTGCAACCATCGAAGCAGTCTAGTCGATTAGGAGTTTCACGGTCTCGCTTGTTCAAGCTTCATGGAGGTGTTGCAAGATACATCAAGAAGCGACGTTTGCTGCGGGTTTTTGAGGCGCTCAGCGATCCGCAAGGTCGCGAAACGATCGCCACTCTTGCCGCCGAATACGGCTTCGAAGATCCGTCCAGTTTCGGCAGAGCCTTCAGGCGGGAATTTGGTCGCAGCGCGGGAGATGTACGCGCATCGGCTCTGGCTAACGTGACATTGCGTGCGTAGGCGGCGTGCCACTCCGCCACTTTCAAATCGGACCGATCAAAGGTCATGCGCGTGATCCCTCGTGTGCACGAACATCTCCTTCACGTCGGTGAGCCGTAGCTTCCCGTCTCACGGCCCAAGGTATCCGCGGAGGGCGTTATGGCCTCGTTTGCCGAATTTTTGCTCAGGCCAGGCCGTCTTCGGTCGTGGCATCATTGATCAAGATCAATGGTAGCGCTGAAAGCAGGCTGTTTTAGGAAGTAGAACGAAGGCCCATTCGCCGAACTGACCATGTTCGAGAGCCGCGTCTTTCTGACTCGGGGAGACAGAAGTGCCTTGGAATAAAGTTGTTGAATTTGCCGATCCGCTGGCCTGCCAGGCGGCCCTCCAAACCACCGTCCAAGCGGAAATCCTCCCTACAACGAGAGGGAGCTTTTATGCCGAGGCGACGCAGATCGGGATGAGCGCACTGCGGCTCCAACGTTTCAAGGTTGCTCTGCCGCAGATAGGTACCTTCACGATAGCGCCTGACCGCCGCTCAATCGGCTTCCTCATCGAGGAAAGCTCATCAAACATGCAACATTGCGGCCTCCAGGTCACACCAACAGACATTCTTATCTACGGCCATGACGTGGTGCACCAGCGCTCGGAGTCCGACTTTCGATACGGCACAATGTCACTGCCGACGGACGACATTTCTTTTTTGTGCAGAACCATCATCGGCCGCGACTTCTTGGCAGAACGGCGCACCTCGATTGTTCGTCCCAATACCGATCTGATGTCGCGGCTAAGGGCGTTGCACAAGATCGTAGGACAGCTTGCTCACGACACTCCTGATCTACTGGAACTGCCGGCAGTTCGCCGTTCGCTGGAAGAACGATTGGTTCACGCCATGGTGCGATGTCTTGCCGAAGGCGCTGGCGTTAGAACCACAATCGGTGACGGCCGGCACGGCGCGCTCGTCGCGAAATTCGAGGATTTTCTGGCGGCTCATCCGAACCAGCCGCTTTATCTCACCGAAATTTGCGCAGGCATCGATGTCGCGGAGCGAACGCTTCGCGTTGCCTGTGAAGAGCATCTCGGGATGGGACCGATACGCTTCCTTACCCTGCGCCGAATGCATCTCGTGCGGCGCGCACTTCTTGGTGCGGACGCCACAAGAACCAGTGTCACTAGCATTGTCACCGATCACGGGTTCTGGGAACTCGGACGTTTTTCGGTCGCCTATCGCGTCCTCTTTGGGGAGACACCGTCGGAGACGCTTCGACGGCCCGCAGAGCAACCTAGGATTCCTCTCAACCGCCCCTCATCCCTCTCGACGAACTCGATTTCCGGCTATCGGAACTAGGACGGAAAGATTGGCTGCACGGAACGGTGCCGAGCTACAGGGCGTCGTGGGCCCATCAGCCGAAAGCCGCCCGTGAGGGCTTGGCAGATCAGGTCATTTCCCCTTCGCCTTAAGCTGCAGCCCCATCTTTCTTTTTTTCCACTCTTGTCGAAACTCCACCTGTGCAACTTCAAGGCTGGCAGCTGTCCCGCTGGAAACGCCGGGTCCTGGAAGGCTGCAATTCCACAGCCAGACTTCCGCGTGCGGGTCACCCGCGAGCATGATCCGGCCAACCCTCTTTCCGCCGTCAATCACGACGTAATCGTTGGACCCAATTGAATGCAGGGTGAGGTTGGCGGTTCTGCCCGTTTTTGCCACGTAAGGTCCGCGAGGAACATCGCGCCGCCCTTGCTTGATCAAACGGAAAAGAAGAACACATCCCGCAACGAAAAATAGAACCGTGAGGATATTGAGGATCATTCGAAGCCCCCGAGGTAGTGAGGTGCTCACCGGTCGCTGCGGATGTCGACCATGTTACGGCTATTTCCCCTTCGCCCTCAGCCCGACCAGCCGGCGACGGGTCAGGCTGGGCATGGCCGCAAATATAATGCAGGCAGAGACCCTGTAACCGCAAATTAGGACATGGCAGATACGGTCGTATCTGTCGGTAAAAACCTTACTTCCGCGTGTCCGACACATAGGCCCCGGTCCTTCAGCAAGACCGGGGTTTTTGTTTTGCGCTTCGACGGCCCTGTTCGTCTCTGGCAAGCTTTGCGGGCCTGCTCCAGCGCCTCTTCTTGGATGAGCAGTTCCGGCCGAAGGCGTCGACCCCGATTGTCCACCCAGTAGAAATACCTAGACGGCCGCCCGTCCGAGAACCGGACTTCAAAGCTCCCGCACTGTGGCACGGCTTCATGCTTGATCAGTCTTATCGGCATCCCCCATGATTCCGCGGCCCGACACGGCGCGCAAATCATCAATCCCTTGGGGCGCGGAACGGCGGTGAGCTAATGTGCGTCGTGCGTGTGCGCCTTGGCGGCGTTAGAAGCCGCAATCGGCAAATTGTTTTCTGGCGAGCCTATAGTGCGAACCGACGGCTACAAAATCTACGTCGAGACACTGGTTTCCGTGCCGATACCCCGCGAGGCCCTCGCAACGAAGATACTCGAGGTTTATGCGCCAGCGTTTCTCCTGAGGGTTATAGGTCGCAAAGTCGTGCTGAGCGCTGGGCACACCTTTGCAGATGCTCGTGATGTACTGTCGGACTTCGGGAGGCAGATTGGCGATGTGATGAGGATTCCAGGGATCGTCGTGATTGATCTCGCTGGCCATCGTGCCGGCGACGGAGACGCACAACAGGGCAAAGAGCAGAGAGACGCGTTTCATGGGCCATAGCCTATACCTAGAGGCTGACAGGCACCTTACAGTCAGTGACGCTTGGCGGGAACGGCGCCGGGCTACAGCGCGTCGTGGTGTAGAAAAAGGCCGCCAACTGCGGCGGCCTTATCCTAGTGCTTGGGCGGGAAACCACGGTTCTTGTGTAATCAAGATTGGTCAGTCCATGGCTTCCAAAACGCCGCGGCCTCCTGTTTAGCGTCAATGTTATCCGCAATTTTTACGAACGCCATCCCGGTAGCTGCGGCGATCAGATCAATGCACGCAACCGTTTCCTTCGCAAATAAGAATAAATCTTTGTACTTCGGAAGCGGCGTCTCCTTTGGTTCGCCGATATGGGCAGTGTATTTATCTCGAAAGTGCCGAATCTCATTGAGGCGGTTGTCGCCTTTGCATTTTTTAAATGAGTCTCAGTCTTCGCCTTGGCGTTCTTGTTGAAAATTTTGACCGTGGGGTCGCTAAGTAGGTCGACGGCGCGATGTAAGTTTCGATCAGCAACACGCGGTTCGGAAAATTCTCGTGCCACCATCAAGACAATACGCGTCATCACGGCGTTTCGGATTGCGATAGCGGGATTCTGCAAACCGGCCTTCGCCAAACGCTCGTTTACTCCTCCAGTGTTCTGAGCCTCCATCAACTCGATATGGGAAAGCAGTTCGATACCGTGACCCAGGGACTGTTGTACGATCTCGTTTGGCAACTCAGCATTCGATTGCGGTTTCTTCATCTCGGGCTCTCGAATTGTGTTTTCGGTGGCTATCTCTTCAGCCATCTCCAATACCGCACTGCTAGCGCTGGCAAGATCATTGCCGCGAGAAACACGAGAAAGAATGCCCCCGCCATCATCTCCAAGTTCTTAGCAATGTAGCGCCACGTGATCCGCTCACCGCTTTCGTATCGTCCACCAGCATGCAGATCGCTCAGCAAAATCATGCAAATTGCTTTTCCGATTGAAATGGACCCGCGGAGCGGGACCGCTTGAACCGGTTTGTTAGTTGGAAACTGACCGCTCCTGATCCCTTTCTATCACGCTGCCAAAGACTCTGTCTGCTGCAGTTGCTGTGGGCAT
>Ga0210403_10003057_pt1 | contig 14848 bp, 11 predicted proteins | sample IncBWC19MmetaG_FD_150863 | JGI IMG/M metagenome (GOLD analysis project Ga0210403, IMG submission 150863) | Forest soil microbial communities from Barre Woods Harvard Forest LTER site, Petersham, Massachusetts, United States - Inc-BW-C-19-M | ecosystem: Environmental > Terrestrial > Soil >... | reverse complement strand
CAAAGTGGTGGATGGATCTTTGGACCTGACCGTGATCCTGGCCAGCCTGCAAACCATGCGCGATGGCGACTTTACCGTGCGGCTTCCGGGGACATGGGTCGGTCTGGCAGGAAAAGTTGCCGATACATTCAACGAGATCGTAGCTGCCAACCAGCACATGGCGCAGGAATTGAAGCGCGTCGGGCAGGTGGTCGGAAAGCAAGGCAAGACTCGAGAGCGCACTCGCTTCCATGAATCGCGAGGCGCTTGGGGAGAGATGGAAGTTTCCGTCAACACCCTGGTCGAGGATCTGCTTCGACCCACCGCCGAGGTCACGCGCGCCATTGCGGCGGTTGCGCAAGGAGATCTCACTCAAACCGTACGGCTGGACGTGGATGGGCGACCCCTGGAAGGCGAGTTTCTCCGTTCCGCAAATCTCGTCAACACGATGATCCAGCAGCTCGGGGTGTTCACCGCGGAAGTCACGCGCGTGGCCCGCGAAGTCGGAACGGAAGGCAAGTTGGGCGGCCAGGCGCAAGTGCCCGACGTGGCCGGAACCTGGAAGGATCTGACTGACAACGTAAACCTCATGGCCAGCAACCTGACCGGGCAGGTGCGAAACATCGTTGAAGTCGCCACTGCTGTGGCCAGCGGCGAGTTGTCCCGCAAAATCACGGTCGATGTGCGCGGTGAAATTTTGCAGCTGAAGGAAGCCATCAACACGATGGTGGACCAGTTGCGGTCGTTCGCTTCCGAAGTAACGCGCGTGGCGCGCGAAGTCGGTACTGACGGAAAACTTGGCGGTCAGGCGGTTGTGCCCGGCGTTGCCGGCACCTGGAAAGATCTCACCGACTCCGTCAACGCCATGGCCGGCAACCTGACGGCCCAGGTGCGAAATATCGCTGAGGTCACGACCGCTGTGGCCCGTGGCGACTTGTCGCGCAAGATCACCGTCGACGTTAAAGGTGAAATTCTGGAACTCAAAGACACCATCAACACGATGGTTGACCAGCTGAACGCGTTCGCCGGTGAAGTCACGCGCGTGGCCCGCGAAGTAGGTACGGAAGGCAAACTCGGCGGTCAAGCGCAGGTGCCCGGCGTTGGCGGTACATGGAAGGATCTCACCGACAACGTGAACTTCATGGCCAGCAACTTGACCGGCCAGGTGCGTAACATCGCCGAAGTCGCGACGGCCATTGCTAGTGGCGATTTGTCGCGCAAGATTACGGTCGATGTGCGCGGCGAAATCCTGCAGCTGAAAGAAACCCTCAACACGATGGTCGATCAGCTGAATCGTTTCGCCGGAGAAGTCACGCGCGTGGCCCGCGAAGTCGGCACCGAAGGCCGCCTGGGCGGACAGGCGAACGTGCCCGGTGTCGCTGGGACATGGAAGGACCTTACGGATTCAGTGAACTCGATGGCCGGCAACCTCACCGGTCAGGTACGAAATATTGCCGAAGTAACAACGGCCGTCGCTCGCGGCGACTTGTCGCGCAAGATTACGGTCGACGTGAAAGGTGAGATTCTCGAACTAAAGAACACCATCAACACGATGGTGGACCAACTGAACGCCTTCGCCGGTGAAGTCACGCGCGTGGCGCGTGAAGTGGGAACCGAAGGCAAACTCGGCGGACAGGCTCAGGTGCCCGGCGTGGCCGGCACGTGGAAGGATCTTACCGACAACGTAAACTTCATGGCCAACAACCTGACTGGTCAGGTGCGCAATATTGCGGAAGTCGCAACGGCTGTGGCGCGCGGCGACTTGTCGCGCAAGATCACGGTCGACGTGAAGGGAGAAATTCTTGAGCTGAAAGACACCATGAACACGATGGTGGACCAGTTGCGTTCGTTTGCGTCAGAAGTCACGCGCGTCGCCCGCGAAGTCGGAACGGACGGGAAACTCGGCGGCCAGGCTCTTGTACCTGGCGTCGGCGGAACGTGGAAGGATCTTACCGACTCCGTAAACTCCATGGCCAGCAACTTGACCGGCCAGGTGCGAAACATTGCCGAGGTATCGACGGCGATCGCCAGCGGCGACTTGTCGAAGAAAATTACGGTGAACGTCAGCGGCGAAATTCTGCTGCTGAAAGAAACCATCAATACGATGGTCGACCAACTCAACGCCTTCGCCGCCGAAGTAACCCGCGTCGCCCGCGAAGTGGGATCAGAAGGCAAGCTCGGTGGCCAGGCGCAGGTTCCCGGAGTGGCGGGCACGTGGAAGGATCTCACCGACTCAGTCAACTCCATGGCGGGCAATCTGACTGGCCAAGTGCGAAATATTGCCGAGGTCACGACCGCTGTGGCCCGCGGCGATTTGTCACGCAAAATCACGGTCGATGTGAAAGGTGAAATTCTCGAACTCAAGAACACTATTAACACGATGGTGGATCAGCTCAACGCTTTCGCGGGTGAAGTAACGCGCGTGGCCCGCGAGGTCGGCACTGACGGAAAGCTGGGCGGTCAGGCGCAAGTGCCTGGAGTCGCCGGCACGTGGAAGGATCTCACGGACAACGTCAACTTCATGGCCAGTAACCTGACGGGGCAGGTTCGCAATATTGCCGAGGTCGCTACGGCAATCGCGAACGGAGATCTATCAAAGAAGATCACGGTCGACGTCCGTGGCGAAATCTTGCAGCTCAAAGAAACGCTGAACACGATGGTCGAGCAATTGCGCTCGTTCGCCGCCGAAGTAACCCGTGTGGCCCGCGAAGTAGGCAGCGAAGGCCGGTTGGGCGGACAAGCCAACGTGCCCGGCGTCGCCGGTACCTGGAAGGATCTCACCGACTCCGTGAATGCCATGGCCGGCAACCTCACGGGGCAAGTGCGAAACATCGCGGAAGTTACCACGGCTGTCGCCCGCGGCGACTTGTCGCGCAAGATCACGGTCGATGTGAAGGGCGAGATTCTCGAACTGAAGAACACCATCAACACGATGGTGGACCAGCTCAACGCGTTCGCCGCCGAGGTCACCCGCGTAGCGCGCGAAGTCGGCACCGACGGCAAACTGGGTGGTCAGGCGCAGGTGCCTGGCGTCGGTGGAACCTGGAAAGATCTTACCGACAGTTTCAACGTTATGGCGGTCAACCTGACAGAACAGGTGCGGGGTATCGTCAAAGTCGTGACCGCTGTTGCCAACGGCGACCTCACTCAGAAGTTGACGGTGAACGCCAAGGGCGAAGTCGCGGCGCTCGCGGAAACCATTAATAACATGACGGGCACGCTCGCGACATTCGCGGATCAGGTCACGACCGTCGCACGCGAAGTGGGCGTCGAAGGCCGTCTCGGTGGACAAGCTAACGTCCCGGGCGCTGCCGGTACATGGAAGGATCTAACCGGCAACGTCAATCTGCTGGCCGATAACCTGACCAACCAAGTGCGCGCAATCGCAGAAGTCGCCACCGCAGTGACCAAGGGCGACCTGACCCGATCCATTCAGGTGGAAGCCAGCGGCGAAGTCGCAGAGCTGAAGGACAACATCAACACGATGATCGACAACCTTCGACTGACGACCGATCGCAACACCGAACAGGATTGGCTCAAAACCAATCTGGCTCGCTTTACAGGGATGTTGCAGGGACAACGCGATCTGGCAACGGTCGGTCGCATGTTGCTTTCCGAACTTGCGCCGCTGGTGAACGCGCAGCAAGGCGTGATCTACCAGATGGAAACCGAAGAATCGGCTGGAATGGTTCTGTTGTCGGCATTTGCCGACGACGGGGATAACGGGCATCTGCGCCGGCTGAGAATTGGTGAGGGACTCATCGGCCAAGTCGCCGCAGGAAAGCGGCGCATGTTGATTTCGGACTTGCCGGAAACCACGGTCCCGATTCGTTCCGGCTTATTTGAGTCGGTACCGCGCAACGTTATCGTCCTTCCCGTGCTCTTTGAAGACCGGGTCAAGGCGGTGATCGAACTGGCATCGTTGAACGCCTTTACCGCGTCGCACCTGGCGTTTCTTGAGCAGCTTACCGCCAGCATCGGCATTGTGCTGAACAGCATTGAAGCGACGATGCAGACCGAAGGGTTGCTCAAACAGTCCCAGCAGCTCGCCGCCGAGCTGCAGACTCAGCAGAAGGAACTGCAACAGACCAACGAGCAGCTGGCGCAAAAGGCGCAGCAACTCGCCGAACAGAACGTCGAAGTAGAACGCAAGAACCAGGAAATCGAGCAAGCCCGCCGCGCTTTGGAAGAGAAAGCAAAAGAACTTGCCCTCACTTCCAAGTACAAGTCGGAGTTCCTCGCCAATATGTCGCACGAGTTGCGCACGCCGCTGAACAGCATTCTCGTGCTGGGTCAGCAACTCGGCGAGAATCCTGACCATAACTTAACGCCCAAACAGGTCGAGTTCGCGCGCACCATTCACGGTGCGGGCACCGACTTGCTCAACCTGATCAGCGACATTCTCGATCTTTCCAAAATCGAGTCAGGCACGGTTTCAGTCGAGGCGCAGGAAGTGTTCTTCTCCAACCTACTCGAAATGGTGGCAAGACCCTTCCGGCACGAAGCGGAGAACCGGAAGCTGGCTTTCGAGGTGCAGACCGATCCGCAACTCACCCGCAGTCTGGTCACCGACTCAAAGCGTCTGCAACAGGTGCTCAAGAATTTGCTCTCGAACGCGTTCAAGTTCACCGATCATGGCGCGGTGCGCCTCGCTGTAAAGATTGCCACAAAAGGCTGGAGCGAGGATCATCCCATTCTCAGCGGGGCGGCATCGGTGGTCGCCTTCGAAGTCACCGACTCCGGCATTGGAATCGCCCTCGACAAGCAGCGCATCATCTTTGAGGCCTTCCAACAGGCAGATGCCAGCACCAGCCGCAAGTACGGCGGAACGGGTCTGGGTCTGGCCATCAGCCGCGAACTCGCCAGCTTACTCGGTGGTGAGATCCAACTTCGCAGTACGCCTGGCCAGGGCAGCACATTCACGCTATATCTGCCTATCACGTATGTGGGCCCTTCTGCATCGAAGCTAGCCGCATCGGAGTGGAGGACGTCGTCGCCGGCGATGCCGCTTCAGTTGTCCAACATCGTCGTGTCCGAGCGCCCGGCCGAGCGGATTTTGGACGACCGCGATAATCTGCAGCCTGACGACGCTGTTCTGCTCATCGTTGAAGACGATCCGCACTATGCCCAGATACTTTGTGATCTCTCGCGGGATAAGGGATTCAAAGTCCTTGTGGCCTTGCGCGGCGCGGAAGCGCTCGCCCTGGCTCGCGAGTTCCATCCCACCGCTGTATCCCTCGATGTTTTCCTGCCCGACATGCTGGGTTGGACGATACTCAACCATTTGAAACAGGACCCGGCCACGCGGCACATCCCAGTACAGATGCTGACGTTGGATGAGGATCGGCACCACGGCCTGGCTCGCGGCGCATTTGCATTTGTAACCAAGCCCTCGAGCCCGGAAGATCTGGATCTGGCTTTGTCGCGGATCAAGGAATATGCTTCGCCGCGACGTAAGAAGCTGTTGATCGTCGAAGACAATCCTGCCGAGCAAATGAGTATCCGCGAACTACTGGGTCATGACGACATCGACGTCACTGTAGCCGCCACGGGCGCGGAAGCTCTGGATGTGGTGACACGAGAAACGTTTGACTGCGTCGTACTGGATTTGCGATTGCCCGATATGACCGGCTTCGACATCCTCGAGCGCATGCGGGATGTCCCGGAGATCAGCGACTTGCCGGTGGTTGTTTTTACCGGAAAGGAATTGTCTCCCGAGGAAGACGCCCGCCTGCACACCCTCGCTCGAAGCGTGGTAGTCAAGGGGGTGGAGTCGCCGGAACGGCTGCTCGATGAGACCGCACTCTTCCTGCACCGTGTGGTAGCGAACCTTCCAGCGGAAAAGCAAAGAATGCTCGATCGGCTGCACCGGTCGGATGAAGCCCTGGTCGGAAAGAAAGTGCTGGTGGTCGACGACGACATGCGCAATATTTTCGCGCTCAGCAGTGTGTTGGAGCGGCGCGGCATGGAAGTGTTGACGGCTGGAACTGGTCGCGAAGCGATTTCAATGCTGGAATCAACTCCGGATGTCGCGATTGTCCTGATGGACATCATGATGCCCGAGATGGACGGCTATGCCACCATGCAGGTCATCCGGCAGAACCCGACGTTCCGCCGGCTGCCCATCATTGCGCTGACTGCAAAAGCCATGAAAGGCGATCGCGAAAAGTGTCTGGAGGCGGGGGCCTCAGAATATTTGGCCAAACCCGTCAATACCGAGCAGCTACTCTCGGCGCTGCGCATGTGGCTGCACCGGTGAGTGCCGGTTCGATGAGTCCCGGTTCGATGAGTGTCGGTTCGATGAAATCACGTCCTTCGCAGTGTAGCCAACGCCGCCCTGCAGGATTGAGAGCACTATGACCGTACACGAAAAAATGAACATCCTCATGGTCGACGACCAGCCGGGCAAACTGCTCAGCTATGAAGCCGTGTTGGCCGATCTGGGAGAGAACCTGATCAAGGCCACCTCTGCCAAGGATGCTCTGGAGAAGCTGCTCAAAACCGACGTCGCCGTCGTATTGATGGATGTGAGCATGCCGGAGATCGACGGTTTCGAATTGGCCGAGATCGTCCGCCAGCATCCGCGGTTCCAGAAAACCGCGATCATCTTCGTATCCGCCGTGCATTTGACTGACCTCGATCGGCTCAAGGGATACCAGCACGGGGCCGTGGACTATCTCTCCGTCCCGATTGTTCCGGAAGTCTTACGAGCGAAAGTGAGAGTATTCGCCGAACTGCACCGAAAGAAGCTGCAACTCGAGCGACTGAACAATGAACTCGAACACCGCGTCAAAGATCGCACTCTGGAGCTGGAACAAAAAGCGCTGGTGCTTCAACAACTCAACAGCGACTTTGCTCAGAAGAACCAGGAATTGGACGCGATTGTGCAGACCGCTCCCGATATCATCTTCAGCCGACAAGCAGATGGCGCGAGAGATTACATCAGCACCAGGTTCTATGAATACACGGGCGCGGCGCCAGGTTCGGCCGTCGGATTTGGCTGGATGGAATATTTGCATCCGGACGACAAAGAGAGGAGCCTGACTGAGTGGATGGAATGCGTGCGCTCCGGTAGGACGTATGAGTCCGAATACCGAATGCTCGGTTGCCAGGGAGAATACCGTTGGTTCCGGGCCCGGGCAGTCCCGCTTCGCGATCCGAAAGGGAGCATTGTCAAGTGGTATGGGACTTGTTCTGACATCCATGACAGCAAGGTGCTCGAACAATCGATTCGCGACAGTGCCGTCGAATTGGAAAGAATGGTGGACGTCCGGACCGCCGAACTTCGACGCCTCTCCAGCCGCCTGATGACCCTGCAGGACGAAGAGCGTCGCCGCATCGCTCGCGAAATTCACGATGGGTTGGGACAAGAACTTGCAGCGGCAAAGATGATAATGGACGGAATTCTTTCCAAAGAATCCTCTCCTTCCGGACAGCAGGCGGCCGCCGACGCGAGCGAATTGGTGGATCGCGCAATCCGACAGGTCCGCACCATCTCCCATCTTCTGCATCCTCCTCTCCTCGACGAGGTCGGTCTGGTCTCGGCGCTTCGCTGGTACCTGGAGGGCCTTTCAGAGCGCAGCGGAATTGAAATTCACCTCGAGATCGAGCCGCCGGATCTTCGGCGGCTCAGGTCGGAGGTGGAGACTGCTGTTTTTCGCATCATCCAGGAGGCCCTGACCAATATGTTCCGGCATTCCGGAGCGCGCAATGGTCGAGTCAGTGTCACCGAGCGTGAGGGCGACATCGTGGTCAGAGTACGCGACGATGGCAAGGGAATTGAAGAGCAGGTGATTCAATTGAGGCCGGAAAGCGTTGGAGTCGGCATCGGCGGGATGAGACAGCGCGTCAGTGAACTCGGCGGAAGTTTGCGATTGGCAAACGCCAACCCCGGTACCATCGTCGAGGTTGTCATTCCCTCCCGGCAGCATCAACCGACGCGAGTCCCCGTCACGGCCTGATCGAGGCGCACCCCAGCGCTCAGCCAGCCTCTTGGTCGTCGACCTTCTGCTCGTCAGCCCTGATTTCAACCCGTTAGGCGTGTGAAGAAATTAACTGCGGAACGAAAGCACGGAAGGAGCGGGCGCCAGTCCGTCCCAGTGGACCGGCGCCCGCTTTGGGGGCGTTGTGTCGAGTAGAGATTGCAGGCTAGTTCGCCGCATCCGAACTCACAATACCGTAAACCCTGTATGACCAGTGCGGAAAATGCCTCAATGTGCGGCCCGCGAGGGAAAGCCCACCGTCCCCGACGAGTGCGGTCCTCAGGGAACTCCCCAGCCTGTTTTACTGGCTCCGCTGGATAGAAGCAACGCCCCCCCGCGACTAGCTTTGATGTCGCAAGGAACTAAATAGCAGTTGCTCGCGTGGAGCACAGAAGGAGGACGAGACGATATGAGCCGAATTTCTATGGTGCCTAAATGTCTCCTGATGCTGAGCATTTGTTCAATCTTTGTCGGCATGGGTTGGTCTGCCGATAAGAACGATTCCGACATTGCTAAAAGGATCGATGCTTCCGCCACGGTCTTGAATGAGGTCATGGCGACCCCGGACAAGGCCATTCCCGACAAGGTTATGCGCGATGCGAAGTGCATCGCCGTCATCCCTTCCATGGTGAAGGTTGCCGTTATTGTCGGCGGAAATCACGGCAAGGGTATTGCCTCTTGTCGAACCGGGTCAGGCTGGAGCGCTCCTGCTCCCATCACTATCACTGGTGGAAGCTGGGGTTTGCAACTCGGTGGACAAGCCGTCGATCTGGTCTTGATCGTGACCAACGATCAGGGCATGCAGCACTTGCTTTCCAGCAAATTCAAGCTCGGGGCTGACGCCTCCGCTGCTGCTGGCCCGGTCGGCCGTGACGCCGCTGCAGACACAGACGTCAAGATGAGAGCGGAAGTGCTGACGTATTCCCGGGCCCGCGGTCTTTTTGCCGGAATCGATCTGACCGGCTCGGCGGTCACTCAGGACAAGGACGAGACCCGGTTGCTCTACGGCAGCTTCGTGCCGTTCCCCGACATTCTCAGCGGGAGGGTGCAGGCAACGGCGGCCAGCGAGCCGTTCTTGGCCGCGGTCCGCAGATATTCCATTCAGAGCAAGGAATCAAGCAGAAACGGCGATGCGGGCGCAGTCGCTCCGGCGTCCAAGTGAGAGTTGTTGGGGACGATCGCCGGTCCGGTTTAACCGGGCCGGCGAGTCACCAACGTTCGAATAGCGAGCTGGATGTCAATCGGTTTGTGCTCGGCAAGCAGAGTCATTGTTTCGCAAAATCCACATCTAGGACTAGATCCGCGCCAAGCACGGATCTCGTGGCTTTACGAAATCAACACCGGCCTTACAGCGTCTCCTGCAACGGTTTACAGATGTGACCTGATACAAGGTTTGCCGTCTTTTTTCTACGCTGTCATTCGTGCTCGCGAAAACTTATCGCGGGCGACTTGTCCGGCATTTGAAAGGAGAACAAAGTGGCGACTTGTGCGATTTCTGCAACCGAAGCGAACGTCATCCCAGCGACCAGAGTGAACGGCCGCGACGACTCCCAGATCAACCTGGTGAAGCGCGCTCAGTCAGGCGACGAACACGCCTTTGCGACGCTGTTTCAACAGCACAAGAGCCGCGTTTATTCTGTCTGCCTCCTCATGACGAAAGATGTCGCGGAAGCCGAGGATCTTACGCAGGAAGCCTTCCTGCAGGTGTTCCGCACGGTCAGTTCGTTTCGCGGAGATGCGGCCTTTTCCACCTGGCTCTATCGGGTCGCAGTGAACACGGTTCTGATGAAGCTTCGCCGACGCAAATCTCCACCCACCGTTTCGCTCGACGAACCGGTCAATCCTGATTCTCCTTCGCTGCATCGCGACTATGGCAAGAACGACCCCGATCTCACCGGTGTCGTCGATCGCATTGCTCTGCGTCGCGCGTTGCTGGAATTGCCAGAGGGCTGCCGGACGATTTTCGCTCTGCATGAAGTTGAGGGCTACCAGCACCACGAGATTGCGCACTTGCTCGACTGCTCCATCGGAAACTCCAAGTCGCAACTGCACAAGGCGAAGTTGAAAATGCGCGCACTTTTGTTTCCCAAGACAAAAATACGCCGTCGTCAGTTGAAGAATCAGTCCGCCAATCAGGCGAGCGGAATGCTGAGCATCGTGAATGTACTCGGCAAATAGGACATCACGCAGGCAAGAAAATGCCCGGCAGGGAACTCCGCTTGTATTGCAGATCCGTACTGAGTTAGTAAACCTACAGGCTTCACTGGATGGCAACTGCCTTCCGACTGGCCTACTGTTTTCCAGAGTGGAATCCAGAGAGCGCTGTCATGCCCGGAAAAAAACATTTGCGCGGCGTTGGCGAAAAGGAACAACGTGAGTACGAGCACATTAAAGAGAGCGCTCAGCGCTCAGGCCGCTACGGTAGCAGAGCAAAAGAGGTGGCAGCTCGCACAGTGATGAAGCAGCACAAAGCCAAGGGGCATCGCACGGGGCAGTGAGCCCAGCAGCATGTTTGTTTTCGTCGTGGGTTTGGTATCGGGTACACGAGGGGGCCACGTGGTTCGTATTTTGATTGTTGACGACAACCCCTCGGTTCGGCATTACTTGCGAGCGATACTTGAGCAGCAGATTTCATGGCGAGTTTGCGGCGAAGCGCGAACCGGAGCCGAAGCGCTGCACATGGTCCTGGAGGATCCTCCCGACCTGATTCTGCTGGACTATCAGATGCCAGATCTCAACGGCGTTGATGTCGCCCGGCAGATCTGCGAACTCCTGCCCGGGGTGCCGATCCTGATGGTAACCCTTCACCTTTCAAGCCAGTTGGCTGATGCCGCACGTCTGGCGGGCGTCCGCGGGGCGTGCGCAAAACAAGACATAGGCTCGGTGGTCCAGGCAGTCGAAGTGTTACTGCGCGACCAGACCTATTTCCCCACCATCACCACCAGTTCCGTCTAATACCCTCGTTGCCGGACCGTAGGACGAAGCAGGTTTCTGCGACCCACGAAATACAGGGTTCCCTGTATTGGTCCCATCCCCTTTGAACTGTAATCTCAGCGGAGTTCCTAAGGTCGCTACATCGCTGGACGAATGGTGCCCCAGTGACTGCAATCGGTCGGCGTATCACAGGGCCTGAGGTAGAAAGTCTGAGATAGAATGTGGCGAATCGTCTAGTCGGTGGCCCCCATAAGGAACGGAACTGCATGGCAATTCGCATATTGCTGGTCGATGACCATCCGGTTGTAAGGCAGGGATTGAAGACTCTCCTGGAAGGCCGAGTTGGCTGGGAAGTCATTGGCGAAGCGGCGGACGGAGCTGAGGCAGTTGAAAAAGCCAGGGACCTGAATCCCGACGTCATGGTTCTGGACGTGACTATGCCGAGAATGAATGGCTTGGAGGCGTGCCGCCTTCTGCGAACCCAGGCGCCGCAGCTCGAGATCCTGTTCGTGACACAACACGATTCTCCACAAATGATGCGCGAAGCTTTGGACGCCGGGGCCAGGGGGTATGTTGTAAAGTCCAATGCCGCGCGCGATCTATTAGCTGCGGTGGAAGCGGTAAGCCAACATCGAGTGTTCACAGCGCTCAACGGCCGGGATGCCGCGGGAGTGCGCTAGCGGTCTAACACGAGTTTGAAACACGGTTTTATCTGTGGGGGTGAATCATGAAGCTGAGAATCCTGTTAGCTGATGACCACGAGATTGTGCGGCGCGGATTGCGTTCGCTTCTGGAAAAGCATGAGGGCTGGGAAGTTTGTGGCGAGGCCAGCGACGGCCGCGATGCCATCGAGAAGGCCCTGCAGTTGAAGCCCGACGTCGTCATCGTGGACATTGGGATGCCCAATTTGAATGGCCTGGATACGACCCGGCAACTGCTGCAGCACGACCCTCAGTTCAAGGTCATTGTGCTCACCATCACCGACTCGGATCAGGTCATCCGTGAGGCTCTGGATGCCGGAGCTCGCGGGTTCGTCTTGAAATCCGATGCGGCCCGCGACCTCGTGACTGCGGTCGAGGCACTTCAGAACAAGCGCATGTTCTTCACTCCACGCGTCAACGACCTGGTGCTGGCAGGCTTTCTGGAAAAGGGACACTCGGTTACCCGAAACGACCCTCCCAAGTTGCCGACGTTAACGGCTCGAGAACGAGAGATCACGCAGTTGCTGGCGGAGGGCAACAGCTCGAAGGAAGTCGCATGCCTTCTGAACCTGAGCACCAAGACTGTTGAGACGCATCGCAGCAATATCATGCGGAAGCTGAGCTTTCACTCCATCCGCGATCTGGTTGTGTACGCCATCAAGAACAATCTCATCCAGATCGAGATACCCCCGCCGCCGCCGAAATCGCCGGCAGGCTCTACGGCAGTCTAGTTTTTTCTGACGCAGGACTGGATCAACGCAGCGTCTCGCTTGGATAGTATCCGCTGCGAGTGCGGCACCGTCAGCCGAAGACGCTCGCCCACAAGCGAACAATCGTTGTTTGCACGAGAATTTTTCAAGACAAATCCTGACCAGGTTCCCCCTCCTCATAGAGGGGAAACCTTCGTTAATTACGGACTTCACTGGATTCAACCTTTCACCGATGCTCGATAGGCTTTGGGCCGGCGACTCGGGTGCCGTCGGAGTCTGCCAGAAAAGAGAAACCCCAATGCTTTGGACCATCGTTGCCCTGCTGTTAATTCTCTGGCTGCTCGGAATGGTCAGCTCTTATACCCTGGGCGGATTTATTCACATCCTCCTGGTCATCGCGGTGATCACGGTCCTCGTGCGCATTATCCAGGGTCGAAACCCGGTGGCGTAACACGCTGCAACGAGGTGGAACGACTGCCACGTGGACGCAGATCTCGGCAACTTCAACGAGTAAAAGCGCCATAGACGGTGTGTAGAACCTTCGGGGGTTGCCCGCCACAAGGTTGGATAAGTAATGCGCTTTCAAGGGCTGTGATGGCAGTTAAATTGCGCATAACCTTACTAGCCTGCTTCGTCTTTCGTGAGGTGACTTATGAATCGAACGACGAATTGGTGTGCCGGCATTCTTCTGGCAGCGACGCCCCTCGCGTTTGGGCAAGAACCGCAGCGGACGCCCCAGTTTCCAGAAGATGCGTTGACATCACAACAGCTGATTGTCTGGTCGCGGATGCAGAAGCCGCAACCGGCTCCCCAGCCGCTCCCGCCCCGCGACACGCCGATACCGCAACCGGATCCGCAGGGCCAGCAAGCAAAACAGCCATCGAATCCTCAGGACTCGCAGGCGCCTACGCAGTCATTCACTGGGAAGATCGTGAAAGACGGTGGCAAGTATGTTTTGAAGGTCGCGAGCAACAGCGCCTACCAACTCGAGGGCGAGGGTGACGTTCAGCAGTACGAAAATCAGGACGTGAAAGTCGTGGGGACCCTTGATACTGGCAGCAACACCATTCGCGTTGTCAAGATTGAGCTGATTTCCTGAAGATACGTCCGAAGGGTACCGTCGCTCTCCAACGGGTGCTGGAGTAAAAAGTTAGAAAGCCCGCTGTGATTTCACAGCGGGCTTTTCACTAATCATCCCATCATTTTCATTTGTTTTGGGCAGGAGTGATGTCAACCACGTGGAGCGTGTTTGTGCTGGCATCAACCGTCGCCATCACCTTCACGTCCTTGCCCTCAAACTGCTTCGCCTTATCCTGGTCATCCAGTTTGTAAGCCGTCTGAGTCGAGTTCTCTTGCAGCACGAGCTGGTCGCCTGACTTCGCGATCTTGCCTTCAAAGCTGCGAGCGGACTGTTGCGGGTTGGTCGCATCGGTTTGCTGTTGCTGCGGCGTGGAGCCCGCCTGACTCGGTGTAGATGGCGTTTGCTGCGCCACGAGATTCATTCCAAGCCCAGACAGACCGAGCAATGCAACGATTGAGAGAAGCCGCTTCATAATGGTCCTACCTCCAAAATGTAAAATTTGTGAGTCGCCAAAGTGTTTGTGATCTCACATCGCTCTGCGTAGCAACCCGTTTGCCATTTTGCCAGGATGCACAACCTGTGAGTTTTCAGTGCTCTGCAACGTGTACAGGCGAAACGACAGTGCAATCGCTCCTCGTAGACTCGAAGTTTTGTCCTAGCGGAATGCCTGCCGAGTCCCTGCCGTAAAGCCCGGATGGCGCAATGCCATTGCGGATGCGACAGTGTTTCGCTGCAGCGCCAGAATGTCGCGCAGACATTCTCGTTCTCGTTATCTCACACACTTCTTGCCTGCACTACACGATTTACCCTAGTGCCTCTGCCCCAGTATTTCATTAAGGTGACAGTTATGCTCTTCAGTCGCGCAGTCGAAGGATTCTTGTCCTTTTCCTTCGTTTCAAGATCCGGCCCGGAGATCAATCCATGAGCACCCACGGAACTGCCGCCTACGGAATGTACCCTCGCAATGTTGCTTTACCCGAGGTCGTCTGTGCCTTGAACCGCGCAGGATTTGAAAAAGAAGATATCTGCATGGTGCTTTCTCCTGCGCATCCTGCGGCGACCGTGGTGCGCGACGCCAAGATCGTCGACACGGAACGCGAAGAGAGCGCAATTAGTGCGCGCATGATCGGCTGGTTTTCAGAGTTTGGCGCCGTGGTGATTCCCACGGTCGGTTTCTTTATTCGATCGCGGGCTTTTTTTCACGCCCTGGTGATTGAGCAGAATTTCCCCGCAATGTCCCGCGGATCGCGGACTCTGCTGGGACTCGGCTTTTCCGAAGGCGAAGCAAAGCGACTCGACCACCAGCTTTGCGACGTGGGAGCAATGGTATACGTGTCTTGCCAGGAAAGCCGCAAGGCAGACAGCGCTCTCGAATTGTTGCGCCGCGCGGGAGCAAGAGAAGCGGCAAGCCTGGAACCGGCGAAGATGGCGGCTGCGGTTTAGGCGTTCGTCCTCCCGAGA
>Ga0210403_10003055_pt1 | contig 14851 bp, 13 predicted proteins | sample IncBWC19MmetaG_FD_150863 | JGI IMG/M metagenome (GOLD analysis project Ga0210403, IMG submission 150863) | Forest soil microbial communities from Barre Woods Harvard Forest LTER site, Petersham, Massachusetts, United States - Inc-BW-C-19-M | ecosystem: Environmental > Terrestrial > Soil >... | reverse complement strand
GCGTCGCGCCGAGCCTCGGACTGCTGCTTCTTTTCCGAGTGCTGCAAGGCGCCTTCGGTGGAGGACTGCAGCCGATGACGCAGGCAATCCTGGCGGACACTTTTCCGCCGGAGAAACGCGGGTTGGCCTTCGCATTGTATGGAATCACGGTCATCTGTGGCCCAGCCATTGGTCCCACACTGGGCGGCTGGATTACCGATAACTATTCCTGGCGCTGGATTTTTTATATCAACGTTCCAGTGGGAATTCTGGCGGTCTTGTTGGTTTCTCAGCTAATCGAAGATCCGCCCTACTTGTCCCGTCTGAAAGCTACCCTGGCGAGGTTCGACTACATTGGGTTTGCCTTGCTCACCGTCGGTGTAGGCGCTCTCCAGGTTGCGTTGGACAAGGGACAAGAAGACGATTGGTTCGGGTCGCGGTTCATTACCACACTGATCATTCTTGCCACCGTGGGTTTGGTGTCCCTTGTTATCTGGGAGTGGCGCCACAAGGAACCGATTGTGGATGTCCATCTGTTCAAACAGTTCAATTTTGCAAGCTGCAACCTGATGATGTTCGTGCTTGGCGCGGTTCTGTTCAGTTCCACCGTCCTTCTTCCTCAGTTTTTGCAAACGCTCATGGGCTACACGGCGCAAAAGGCCGGAATGGTCATCTCGATGGCGGCTATTCTTCTGGTCTTTCTTCTGCCGTTGGTCGGGCGCCTCGCCGGGCACTGTCAAGCCCGGCACCTTCTCGCTTTCGGCTGGATCGCGCTCGCTGTGGCCATGTATCTCTCATGCAAGCACATCGATCTACTCATCAGTTTTCGTGCTGCCGCGTGGATGCGCATTTGGCAATATCTGCCGGTTGGATTCTTATTCGTTCCGCTCACGATGGCTGCCTATGTCGGCCTGCCGGAGTCGAAAAGCAACGCTGCGGCCGGTTTGATAAACTTCACGCGCAATATAGGGCAGAGTGTAGGAACCTCGGCTGTGACTACGTTGCTTGCACGGCGAAGTCAATACCATCAGTCGGTTCTTGCGGAGTACACGCGGTCTCATCGGTTCGATGCGGCCGTCGCAGGCTTGACGAGCCGTTTGACGCATGCCGGTCTCAGCATGCACTCGGCTCAACAACAGGCAATGGCCAGAATGTACAACCTGGTGATCACACAGGCTCAAGCCTTGTCCTACGTCGAAATCTACTGGTTGCTCGCCTCGACTTCCGCGCTGATGTTTTTATTGTGCTTCCTGCTAGCCAAAAACGAACCGGGCAAAGGCAGCCAGGTCGCCGTTCACTGAAGATTGCTATTGACCAATGGCTTTAATTCGTGAAATCGGCATAGCGCTTCGTATCGTGATAATCACACTGTGGCTGCAGTCTGCCGGGATCGCGGTACTCATACATTGGGTCAGACACGCCCTTGCCAGTGATGCGCACAGACTTGGGCCGCTTCGATCCGCCGTACTAGTCGTGCGGCTCACGGCCGCGGTAATCGTTCTACATGGAGTATTGATTCTATTTTGGGCGAGCTGCTATCGCCGGCTTTGCTTCTCGTCCTGGGAGTCCGCCCTTTATTTCTCGGCCAGCAGCTATGCCACCGTGGGTTATGGCGACGTAGTCCTACCGTCAAACTGGCGCATGCTAGGGCCGCTGGAGAGCATCATTGGCGTCTTGATGTGCGGAATATCGGTGAGCGTACTGTTTGCGACAATCATCCGGCTCGTCAATCGCGAAGGGCGAACGATGCAGTGATCTACCGTCGGTGCATTGGGTCAAATCGGTGTTCCCGGACAACTGGGTATTGACCTCGAGATGATTGGTCGGGTAGGACAATGGCGCTCAACGACCATGGGCTCGGGAGAGTCGGAGTAGGGATCACAGTTGCCCATGACCCCCTCCGCGGATCCGGACGATGAATCAGCGTCCCGCTGAGTTCAGCTTTTTTACACCAAGCGCTCCTCCATGACTTATGCATTCAAACAACACGTCCACGTGTACGCGGGTCAGGCCTTAGAGTTTGACTTTTTTTGAAGAACCACTGAGGACACCCAGAACAAGACTAGGCTTGCCGCCAGAATCCCAAAAAACAGCGTGAGTTTTAGAGTTATGGCAAAGGCTACGAGTGCAGCTGCGAATCCCCAATACCAGGATTCTGCCTTGAATCCGTCAGCCCACCTGGCTTGGCGTCCGGCGGAAGCAATGCGCGGCCACAGAGCTGGCCAGAGACGCGGCACCGCTTTTCGGTAGCCCTCGTACTCTTCGCCCTTGCGCGCCTGAAGTTCGGCCTCTTCCCGTAGGATCAGCCGATAGCTGAACACCAGCATTGCCAGCACCGCCACCAAGAACCCGGTTCGGCTCATCATGGCGCCCATGGCGATGACCATTAACACGTTGGCGAAATACAGGGGATTGCGCACATTTCGATAAGGCCCATCGGCAACCAGCGAGTCAGTCTTTACTTCGGCCGCATACACCACCTCGGCACGGAGATACGATGAGGCCCAGGTGCGAAAGAGAGCGGCCACAATCAGCAAAACAGCGGCGAAAGCAAACAGGAGACGCGCGACGAGATCCGGATCCCTTTGCAGTCTGGGTCCAATCCAGCTAGCCAACGCAGCAGTTGAATTCTGGTGATCCAAGAAGTAGAGCGGAAACGAGAAGGCAAAGATCAGTCCGAAGAGCATCGCTCTATTCGTAAACTCCCAATTCGTCGCTTTCATAGATCGAAAAATATCGCTGCCGGCGATGAATGTAAAGTGATCGCTCTGTCGGTCCGGCGACTTGGCTATGCGGCGATCCGCCTCGGCATCTATCCGGATGTAATCCACATGCGCGAAGCGGGGACCCCTTAGTTGCCCGGAACACCAATGCTGACCAACTTTCCGTTTTCAAAACGAAAATCAATCCCGTCGAACACCAGCCTTTTCCAAGTGCCTCCCGAATCACTGCCCGAAAACTCCGCAATGGGCTCGCCGTAGGCTTTTTTCACTTCCTCAATTGAGGACTGCCAGTTGATGCCTTTGTCGACTTGCCCGCAGAAGACCCTGAATTCTGGGCTATCTCGCTGCCCATTGAAAAAGTAAATGCTGTGGACCATACCGCCGTCATTCTCAAACGAGACCTGTATCCCCTTCAGCGCATAGTCTTTGAAGAAAACTTGCGAATACTTTCTGCCTGATAAAGTGAAGTAAAAGCCGACAGCTCGAAGGCTTGCCCGTCGCCGGTTTACAGTCCTGATAACGCGCTTGTGGTGATTAAAGAGGCCAACTCCCGAATGGTCGGCAAGCCGGAAGTAATCCCCAGCCTCCGAATTGCCCGTGAGAACAATCGCCAAGGCGACAAGGCGGAGTTAACCAACCTTCGCTTAACAGCCTAGAGACTCAAAAATCTAAGTGCCCTATCTGGTGTCGCTTGCGAGAAATTCAGAGCCATTCTTCGCTGTTTAGTTGCGCCCTATCCTGCACCCCAGAGTTGTCGCCTCAACGCAGATCGTGTACAGCGACTCATTCAATCACTTAACGTCACCAGGTCGCCCTCACGAATGAGGCCCCCGGACACAACAGCGGAATCCAACGCCATCACCCCGCCGAGTTTGCGGACGATGCTCCTCAGGACGCCCATATCCTGTTTCAAGGTGTCGGGATCGTATGTCGTCATCACGCACCGGCCTCGCAGTTGAGCGGCGCGAATAACGGCTTCGCCGATTCGAAAGCGATGCCCGGGCCATTGACGTTCCTGAAGGCCCTCCACTCCGCCAACAATGATGTTCGGACGCAGACGCCGACTATCGAAACCCATATAGCCAATTGCGCCATCCGTCGCCACCAAAAGTGGCAAAACATCGAAACGCTCCGGCCCGTCGTAGTAAAACAGTTCGGCATCCGCACCAACTGCCTTTCGTACGAGGGCTAGGGCTTCGGGGGAATCCCAGACGTGACCGGAGACTTGGGGTTGGCCATCGGCACCGAGCGGCCCTTCAAACAACTATCAGAGCATTCCATCCACCTCTGGCCACTCGCCGCGTCCAAGTAACTATATATAAGTTTCGACTTGACCCTGGAATCCGTTCCAGCGTTTAGACTCTTCTCGCGGAGGGATACTCCATGCGTTCGGGACAATTGGCTCGTCTCACCGGCGTAAGCACCGACACGTTGCGTCACTACGAGCGTCTTGGACTTTTGCCTCTGCCGCAGCGCAGCGCCGGAAATTACCGTGAGTATCCTCCGACATCTCAGCAGAGGGTGGAGCTGATTCAACGGGCGTTGGCGATTGGTTTTTCCCTCTCTGAGTTGAAGACCATTCTGGGCGTGCGCGACAGAGGCGGTGCGCCTTGCCATCACGCTCGCAAGTTGTTGTGTTCGAAGATCACCCATGTAAACCGGCAAATCGAGAACCTCATTTTGTTGCGCACAGAATTGAATCGGCTGTCAAAAGACTGGGACACACGTTTGCGTCGGACAAGGCCCGGACACGCTGCACGACTGCTCGAAAGCGTGCAGCTTAGACTGGACGTTGCGTCGACTCGCGGCTTTGCCTCAACCAAGGACAGGAAAGGACGATAAACCATGCAGACTCTGCTTCTCGTCTTGTTGCTGACCGCCTTCCCGGCGTTAACAGCGTCGCAACAGGCACAGCAACAGGAAAGCGGCAAGCGCACGGAAGATGTGGTCAAGCGGGGAGAGCACGTGATGGGTTTTTCGCACGAGACAACGACGCATCACTTCCAGCTATTCAAAGACGGAGGAGAAATCGTGGTCGCCGCAAACGCCGCGAAGGATAGATCGAGCATCGATCAGATTCGCAGCCATCTTGGGCACATCGCCAAAATGTTTTCTACTGGAAACTTCAATGCACCGATGATCATTCACGACACCAACCCTCCAGGTGTGGCAACGATGGCAAGGCTCAAGGAACAGATTCGGTACGAATTCTCAGAAACAGATCGCGGCGCACGGATTCGACTTGTCACCGCAAGCCCGGAGACCACAGACGCGGTGCACGCCTTCCTGCTCTTTCAAATCGTCGATCACCGGACAGGAGACGCTCCGACCATATCCGATGAATTCCCAAGGAAGTGATCACTCTGCGCAGCATTCCTCGCAGGCTTTGCCCTGTAACCCTCCGATTCCTTCTTTCGCGATGATGGGAGCCATGATGAGAGCCGCCATTGGGTCAGCCCACCATAGGCCGAACAAGGCGTTGAGCAGCAACCCGGCGAGCAGGATAGCGGACAAATACGTGCAAAACTCTGTTTGTTTGGCATCCGCTTGCATGGCGGCACTTCCCAAAGCACGCCCCACCTTTCGCTTGGCTCTGGATAGAAGGGGCATTACGACCAAGGAAATGCAGGCCAAAACGATTCCCGGAACGCTGTGTTCGGGAGCCCGACGAGACAAAAAGTCTCGCACGGATTCATAAGCAATGTAGGCTGCCAGCAGAAGAAAGCAAACGCCGACAATCCTCAGAGCCCGCCGCTCATTCAGTTCGCGACGCTGCACTTCGGCGTCAACAGTCATCCTCCACAGTAAGACCGATCCGGACGTCACTTCGATGAAACTGTCGATTCCAAAACTTACGAGCGAAATGCTGCCAGCAATTGCACCGGCGACAACGGCCACCAGACCTTCTAGGGCATTCCACGCGATGGTGAAATATTCGAGCCTTCGTCCATGGCGCACCACAGCCGGACGTTCCAAGATGGCGGTTTCCACCATACTCGCAGTGTATAACGCGGCGGTTCCCCCACTGCTATCGAAGGATCCACGAAACACCGGGAGCGTAGTCCAGAGTTAAGCTTTGCTTGATGACCAGTCTGCGGTGGAAAATAGGCTTGACGCAAATTCTGTATTTCCGGTACTATGGAAATATGACAAGCGTTCATTCTTCTCAAATCGATCGCTTCGCCGATATGTTCTCAGCAATGGGCACCGAAGCCCGGCTCCGCATCATGCAGCTCCTTATGACGGCCGAACCGCACGGACTGATCGTCGGAGACATTCAGTCGGAACTGGATATCCCGAATTCCACGCTCTCGCATCACCTGGACAAGCTTAAAAATGAAGGCCTAGTTACTGTGCGTCGCGAGGGAACCTACCTTTGGTACCGCGCCGACACGGACGCCCTCAAGGATCTTCTCGGTTTCTTGTATGCCGAGTGCTGCACCCGGAACCGGGTCGTCGCGGCGAAAGATATTGTTTCGATTTCCAAATGAAAAGGAGACTTCCGTGAGTTCAGAAAACATCAAAAAAGTGGTGCAGGAGAAGTATGGAGCGGCGGCGAAGCGCGCGCAATCGGGACTGGGCTCTGCGTGTTGCGGCACAAGTCCGGCCTCCGCCATCGAAGGGTGTGACCCTATCACGTCGAATCTATACGGCGAAGGCGAGGCCGGCTCCGTACCGGAAGCCGCTCTGCGCGCCTCGCTCGGCTGCGGCAATCCTACGGCCCTCGCGAAACTAGAACCCGGCGAAATCGTTCTCGATCTCGGGTCCGGTGGCGGCATCGACGTTCTTCTCTCCGCCCGCCGCGTCGGGCCCACCGGCAAGGCTTACGGTCTCGACATGACCGACGAAATGCTCGCGCTCGCGGAAGAAAACAAACGCAAGTCTGGCCTCACGAACGTCGAATTCCTCAAAGGCGAAATCGAGAATATTCCGCTGCCCGATAACACAGTCGATGTCATTGTTTCGAACTGCGTGATCAATCTCTCCGGCGACAAAGACCGAGTGCTTCGGGAAGCATTCCGCGTCCTCAAACCAGGAGGCCGGTTCGCCATCTCCGACGTTGTCGTCCGCGGCGAAGTGCCTGAAGAAATCCGCAAGAGTATGGAGCTCTGGGTCGGATGCGTGGCAGGTGCGCTCTCCGACACTGAGTATCAACAGAAGCTCGCGGCGGCGGGATTTGATTCCGTCGACATCGAAGCGACGCGCGTTTACAACGTCGACGATGCCCGGGAGTTTCTGAAAGCGGCGGGCATCGATGCCGATTCAATCGCGCCCAAAGTGCAGGACAAATTCATCAGCGCATTCGTGCGCGCGCAGAAACCCGCAGCCGCCAAGGCGTGCTGCGGCCCAATGTGCTGTGCGGCGAACTGAAACACCCTAACTTCTGAGGCCCACCCGCCGTGCTCATGCGCGGCGGGTTTTTCCGGATTGCATGTATTCGCTTAGGCGAATATCCTATCCACGCCCGATTACCTCACAGCAACTCGCTTGGGAAAGGTGATTCCAATGCAAGGTCGTTACAACGTTCTATTTCTCTGCACGGGAAATTCGGCGCGCTCCATTGAACATTGCTGCGCACGATGCTTGAGGAATCGATGCTTGCGAATGCCGTTCTTGGCTTGCAATCGGCCACCCAGGACTCCAGTGTAGTCTCACCTCACCAACCGGTTGTATTTCTTCAATACCTCCTGCAACCGATCGTGAGGCAAACCACAAACGAAATGACCATCGACTCCTGTCATAGTCTTGGCTGCGATCATCGCGTTCACGACCGCCTCTTCGGTCGCCTGCACGGTTGCTAGAAAGATTGGATTCAACCTGCTATTGGGGAGCATAGTGATTTGGCGCAGATCACCAGACTCTGCGTTGGGATTGGCCGTGGAAAATGCAATGAAGATGTCCCCCGACCCGTTTCCGGAATAACTGCCGTTACGTCCCAGGCCGAGTGAGACACGTCTCGCCAGCCGTTTCAGTTGGGTAGGAATCAGCGGGGCGTCGGTAGCGACTACCACGATGATGGATCCTACGTCGTCGCCCCAGACTGGGGGACATGGAATCTCGCGCCCGACAGGGACCCCGGCGATTCGCAATTGGTCATGCTGGCCATAGTTGCACTGAACTAGCACACCTATAGTGTACCCACCGAACTTTTTTTCAAGAACTCTCGAGGAAGTACCAATCCCACCTTTGAATTCATTACAAATCATTCCCGTGCCACCACCAACGCTGCCTTCCTCGACCGGTCCACCGTGAGCGTTTTCCAAAGCGGTGAAAGCATCCTCCGGCTTGACATGGAAACCGTTCGCATCATTCAGGTATCCATCCCAGGTTTCCGCCACCACCGGCAGGGACCAGGAATAGCCCTCTTTCTCCGGCCCGCCATGCTTCAGTCGCCACGCGATCACAGCGTCCCGGACTGTACCCACGCTGTGGGTATTAGTGATCATGACAGGACCCTCAAGGGATCCGGATTCTTCGATCCACGTAGTACCTGTCATCTCGCCATTTCCGTTCTCAGTAAACCATGCGGCGAAGACCGGATCCTTCGAGTCTTTGCCTCGAGGCAGGACCGCAGTCACGCCCGTCCGAACCGGGCCTACTCCGACTTTCAAAGGTCCCTCCCCGGAAATCAGCGTTCTGTGACCGACTTCCACGCCCTTTACGTCGGTGATCGCATTCAACACCCCTGGGGTGCCGTCAAACGGGATCCCAAGGTCGCGTGCGCGTGGTTTGACCTGAGCAACCGCCGTGCTCATCAGCGCGAACCAAGCAAAGATTACGATTCTGGTGCTGCCATTGCGACAGATTTTCAGCATTGCATTCTCCAGGGCCGCTCTCAATTGCTTGCGGCGGGACTGAGTTCGTACCCAATCTATGCGGCACTACCCAAGTAATTGTCCTAGCATTTGAGCGTGCTCTCGCAGCACCGGCAAAAGTCGATGAGTCATCTCCGAGATCGAAAAGCGCGCGGCATGGAGGCCGATGTTCATCCCGGCCACGATGCTGCCGTTGCGGGTCTTGATGGGAACGGCGATGGAGCGATGGCCGACCTCGAGTTCCTCGTCGTTGAGAGCGAATCCTTCCGCTCTGACCTGGCGGATGACTTCGAGCAAGAGAGCTTTATCCACAATCGTCTTGGGCGTGAGAGGAATGAGCTGGACTCGATCGAGGATAGCGGAAAGCTCATTCTCCGGGATCCCGGAGAGCAGCACGCGCCCCATGGACGTGCAGTACGCTGGAAGCCTGCTGCCAACACCCAGCCCGACCGACATAACACGCTTGACGGTAGCGCGTGCGACGTAAACCATCTGGTCGTCTTCGAGAACACCGACGGAACACGACTCGTGAACCTGTTCGGTAACGTGCTCGATAATAGGCTGCGCGAAACTTGGAAGCGAACTGGACGACAGGTAAGAGAAGCCGAGGCGCATGACGCGGCTCTTTAGCTGATAAAGGCGCCCGTCGTACTCAGCGTAGCCGAGACGCTCCAAGGTGATCAGCAAGCGGCGCACGGCCGCGCGGGAAAGCCCGGTCTGGCGGGAGATCTCTACGCTGGACATTCCCTCCGTGTGCCCTTCGAATGCTTCGATTACTTTCAAGCCGCGGGCGAGAGAAAGCACGAAGTCGGGGTCGCCCTCAAACGCGAAGAAGGAGTTCGAGGGCTGGGGGGTATCCGGGCCCAGAGGCGATGGAGTCAATTCGTTGGATAAGTTCATCAGGTCAGCGCACCACTTTCAGAAAAATTGCATTGCAATGCGATATTCGCACAGACATTTAAATTGGAGCAATGAGAAAAAAACGAGTTGACAAGTATAGAGGGGCGAATATATATGTTTCGCACCAGAGACCGATTATCGCACCGATTTTGAGCTTCCTCGAGGAGGCGCTTCATGAATCGTTTATGCTCTGCCACCATGGCCATTTTGCTGTTTCTGGGCCTCGCCGGCACGCTTCGGGGTCAATCTGCCACAACGTCGCTCCGCGGCACGGTTACTGACCCGCAACACGCGGTTGTCCCCGGCGCAACCGTGGAACTTTCCGATTCCAGCACTGGCTTCTCCCGCACTTCCGTGACCGACGGGTCCGGGGCCTATCAGTTTCTGCAGTTGCCGCCGGGTACGTACACCCTGAAGGTATCGATGCAGGGATTCGCGTCTCTACAAGAGAATAACGTACAGTTGCGGGTGAACCTTCCGAATACGCTTGACCTCGCGCTGAAGGTAAAGTCGGAAGCGACGGTGATCGAGGTACAGAGCGAAACAGCCCAGGTGAACACGCAGGATGCTACGGTCGGCAATGCGTTCAGCACTTCGCGAATCGCCGCACTGCCGTTCGAAGGTCGGGACCCGGCCCAGATTCTTAGCCTACAGCCAGGAGTGACGTATGTAGGCACGAATGTGAACCAGAATTTCGATAGCAGAGGCGGTTCGGTGAACGGGGCGCGCAGCGATCAGACCAACATCGTGCTGGATGGCATCGACGACAACGACCAAACGAAGGGCTACGCCTTTCAAGGCGCGTTGCGCGCGACGCTGGATTCACTGCAAGAGTTCCGAGTCACGACCAGCAACGCCAATGCGGATGCGGGGCGCTCCTCGGGGGCGCAAGTAGCGCTGGTGACCAAGAGCGGCTCAAACACGTTTCATGGCTCTGCCTATGAGTACAACCGCACCAATTTCGGACAAGCCAACGATTGGTTCAACAAACGCGCCGAGCTGGAAGCGGGTCAGCCCAACGTTCCTGGGCAGTTGATCCGCAACACCTTTGGAGCGACCGTGGGAGGACCGATTTTCAAGGATCACATATTCTTCTTCCTGGCTTACGAAGGGCAGCGGACACGACAAGGCACGCAGGTCACGCGAGTGGTCCCCAGTGACGATTTCCGCCAAGGCAAATTGAGCTACGCCTGCTCAGACGACCCAAGCTGCCCGGCGAGTGGAATCCAGACGTTGTCGGTCGCGGATATAGCCGCGATGGACCCGCATTGCACTGCGAACAGCACGTGTCCGCTGGGGCCGGGGCCAAACCCCTCAGTGTTAGCGTTGTTTCAGCAATATCCGCATGCCAACACGAGCGGAGGAGACGGGCTAAATCTTCTGGGTTTCACGTTTCCCGCATCGACGCCGGCGACGCTGAATACCTATATTGCCAGACTCGATTTCAACATCACGCCGAATCAACATGTGTTTGTGCGGGGTGGCCTGTTGGGGGACAACATCGCCACGGGCGGCCCTGAATTTCCCGGCCAGCCGCAAAGCTCGGCAACGACAAACACCAGCAAAGGGCTCATCGTGGGGTATTCGATGACGTTGCGACCCAATTTGTTCAATAACCTGCACTATGGATACATTCGCCAGGCCACGACGACTGTGGGCCTGCAAACGCGTCCTTATGTTCAGTTATCGGGTCTCGACAATCTATTCGCATTTACACCAACGGACAAGAACAACGTTCCGGTCCACAACCTCGTGGATGATCTGAATTGGGTGAAGGGAAGGCATTCCCTGCAATTCGGCGCGGATCTGCGCATCGTCACGAACAACCGGATTTCCAACAACAACTCGTTTTCGTCAGTCATTGCCTATCCGCTTTGGGTGGGGCCGCCAGGACTGGCGAACACGGGGGGCAGTCTGGATCCCGCGGCATTTGGACATCCAGCGGTGAACGTGGACAACGCGAATGACTACAACACGGCGGTGGTGGATTTGACGGGTTTGCTGGTGCAATCCTATTCCAATTTCAACTTCGACAAGCACGGCCAGGCCTTGGCCCAAGGGCAGTCGGTAACGCGCCATTTTCGTGATCACGAATTCGAGTTGTACGCGCAGGATTCCTGGCACATAAAGCCAACACTGGTGCTCACCATAGGAGCGCGTTACGCCCTGCTCCAACCACCTTATGAGACCACCGGCACACAAGCGGCGCCCACGACCAGCATGGGCGACTTTTTCAACAAGCGCGCCGCAGCGATGGCCGCGGGCCAGACTTACGACCCGACGATTACGTTTGAGCTTTCGGGCCAAGCCAACGGGCTAAAACCGTATTGGGCCTGGGACTATAGGAACCTGGCGCCGCGCATTGCTTTTGCCTGGTCGCCCGCAATGGATCACGGTCTTCTGCAAGCCCTGATCGGCGCGCCGGGAAAGACATCGGTGCGCGGGGGATACGGGATTTATTTCGACCACTTCGGACAGGGAATCGTCAACACATTCGACCAGACGGGAACATTCGGGTTGACCACATCGATCGGGAACCAGGTAGGGCAATTCGGAGTAGACAACGCGCCGCGGTTCACCGATCTGTATACACTACCGCCGGAACTGCTGGCCATGGCGCCGACCGGGGGATTTCCGAATACTCCATTTTCGGATACAGGCGCTTCCATCTACTGGGGACTTGACGATAAGCTCAAAACCCCATATTCCCAGGTGATTGACTTCTCCATTACGCGCGAACTTCCCAAGAATTTTGTGTTTGAAGTGGCCTATATCGGGCGACAGGGTCGGCGCTTGTTGCAGGAGGATGACTTGGCGATGCCACTGGATATCCGCGACCCCAAGTCAGGGATGGATTATTTCACCGCTGCGACATTGCTGGTCAAAGCTGCGGAAAATAAGCTCCCGATACAAAACCTAGCGCTAATTCCTTTCTGGGAGGATATTTTTCCGGGAGCAGCGGGCACACCGCGAGTTGCGGGTGTCAGCTGCGCCCCTGGCTCAGCCACGGGGCCCTTGTCGGCGACTCAGGCGATGTACGACTTCTATTCTTGCTCACTGCACAACGAGACTTTTCCGCTTATCCAGACAGACATTCCTTTCTTTGCATCACTTCCGCCGGGCGCCAACCCAGGCCCTGGAGGGTGTTATCCCTCCTGTGCAACCATTAATGGTCAAATTACGCCGAATGCGTTTTTTCATCGGCAGTTTTCTTCCCTCTACGCGTGGAGAACCATCGGCAGCAGTTCTTACAATGGACTGCAATTGATGCTGCGCCGCGGCCAGACGGGCGGCTTGCAGTGGGACTTCAACTATACGTTCTCAAAGTCGCTGGACATCGGCTCCAATGCGGAGCGCATCAATCAGTTTCAAGCGTTCTATCAATTCAATCAGGTGATCAACGCGTGGTCACCCAACCAACTCCGTGCAGTGTCCGATTTTGATACCACGCATCAGTTCAACACGAACTGGGTGTACGAAGTGCCGTTCGGACACGGGCTGCATTTTGGCGCTCAATCGAACCGATTCGTGAACGCTCTTTTGGGAGGATGGCAATGGTCCGGGCTGGCCCGCTGGACCAGCGGCTTCCCAACTACCATTTCGACGGGTTGCTGCTTCCCCACAAACTGGGAACTATATTCCTCGGCGATCATGATCGGCCCGAGGCCGGCAACCGGTCAGTACACGGACCAAAATGGGAATCCTAACTTGTTCAAGGATCCCACGACGGCGGCCAATTCGTTTCGCTACTCGTACCCCGGCGAATCGGGGCAGCGGAACGAACTGCGCGGGCCCGGCTATTTTGGGATCGATAGCGGCTTGAGCAAGACCTGGGCAATCACGGAATCTCAAAACCTCAAGTTCAGTTGGGAGGTGTTCAACGTCACGAACGCCGTGCGCTTCGATGTGGCGCCCCTGCCGCAGACCAGCAATGGCCGGCTCGATTCTGCCGGGACGCCTGTCTTCGGAACGTTCAATAGCACTTTGACCAAGCCGCGCGTGATGCAGTTTGCGCTGCGCTACAGCTTCTAGCCGGCTCTCGCAGAAATTTTCGACCAGAGCGCATGCTTTGTAGGAGAACGCAATTTGAGCCAAGCCATACCAAGGCGCCCCACGCTGTACCCGACGATTCGTCTGCTGCTTGTCTTGCTCGCTACAACGCTGACTGGCCCACTGTCGGCGCAATCGCCAGCTCCTGACGTCATCTTCAAAGGTCAGTTCCTTACGCTGGATCGCGCGCATCCACAGGCCGAAGCGATTGCCGTTTCCAAAGGTCGAATCATTGCCGTTGGTTCCCGAAGCGAGGTAGAGAAGCTTGCCAACGCCGCCACTACAAAAATAATTACCTTCTCTGGCGTCGCACTGCCAGGTTTTGCCGACGCACACTTGCACGTTGGGGGCATCGGGGAGCAGCTTGAAAAGCTCGACCTGAGGGGTCTAACCAAGGCGGAGATTCTGACGAAAGTTGCGGAGGCCATCCGGTCTGCTCCTCGCGGGGGATGGATCTCCGGCGGCGGATGGGACGAAGGTTTTTGGAAACCGCAGGTCTTTCCTACCGCAACGGAGCTCGACGCCGTTAGTGGAGATCACCCGGTTGTCCTCGAACGCATCGATGGTCACTCGACCTGGGTCAACTCCAAAGTGCTGGCGCTGGCCGGAATCTCCCGCGACACGCCCGATCCGGACGGCGGTCTGATTCGTCGCGACTCAGCACACGAACCAACCGGCATGCTCGTCGATCACGCGCAATCACTGATCAGGCCTGTTGTGCCGAAACCCACCCACGCGGATCGAGAACGCCACATCCGCATCGCCCTGCAACAATTCACTCGGTGGGGTCTGACCAGCGTTCATGACGCGGGCGCCGATCTGGATACGATCGCCATTTACAAGGACCTGCTGCAGCGCGGCGAGCTGCCTGTCAGGGTCTATGTGATGGCTCACGGCGAGGCAGCGATCAAACATTATCTCGAGACCGGACCCGAGCCCGACCTGGGCAAGGGAATGCTGGCGGTTCGAAGCTTTAAACTCATTCTCGATGGCGCACTCGGCTCCCGCGGCGCGGAGATGACGGATGCTTACCAAGATGCGCCGAAAGAGCATGGATTGGAGCTAATGAAGGACGCGGACCTTGACCGAATTGTCGTCGCCGCACACCAAAAGGGATTCCAAGTCAATACGCACGCGATTGGTGACCGTGCAGTGACACGGGCACTGGATGCTTTCGAGAAGGCCGGGGTTACCCGGGATGAGCGATTCCGGGTGGAACATGCCTCCATCGTGACCAACCCTGACTTGTTGCGGTTTGCGCGTATCGGCGTCATCGCCTCAATTCAGCCAGTGTTCGTCGGGGAATACAGCCGCTGGTCCGAGGACCGAGTGGGATCCTCACGAGTCCATTGGGTCCTGCGCACGCGTGATTTGCTCAACGCT
>Ga0210403_10003053_pt1 | contig 14854 bp, 6 predicted proteins | sample IncBWC19MmetaG_FD_150863 | JGI IMG/M metagenome (GOLD analysis project Ga0210403, IMG submission 150863) | Forest soil microbial communities from Barre Woods Harvard Forest LTER site, Petersham, Massachusetts, United States - Inc-BW-C-19-M | ecosystem: Environmental > Terrestrial > Soil >... | reverse complement strand
TCACCGGCTTAGTGTTTGGACTTGCTCCAGCGCTTCATTCGGCAAAAGGCGCTCTTTACTCGGCCATTCGTGAAGGCGGTCGCGGGTCCGGCTACAGCAAGAAGACCGGCCGATTGCGGGATGTTCTAATTGTCTCTGAACTGGCGTTCGCCGTCATACTGATGGTCGGAGCCGGCTTGCTGCTGCGTACGCTGCGGGATCTGTTGCAGGAGAATCCAGGCTTTAATCCAACTCAAGTTGTCACGGCAAACCTACAGCTTCCGAATCCCAACGAATCGGAGGCGGATCCGTATCTCGATATTCCTCGCAGGGCCACCTTTGATCGTGAGTTGCTGCGGCGCATGAAGGCAATTCCGGGAGTGGAACTCGCCGCAATCACCTCAGCCCTACCGACCACCAATAGCAACCCCAACGCGGTCGGCGGCTTAGCCATTGAAGGCTTCGCGATTGAAGATAGACCGGTCGAGTCCTCGCAGGATCTGAGCGCCGAGAGAATTCGGATAAGTTCCGATTATTTTAACGTGTTACAGACGATGCTCCTACGCGGCCGCTCATTCACCGAGGGCGATGAAGACGGCGAACCGCTGGTGGCCATCATTGATGAAAGCACCGCTCGTAAGTATTGGCCAAACCAAGATCCGCTGGGCCGCCGAGTGCGGTTCGGACGAGACGCTACCAAGCCATGGACGACCGTCGTGGGTATTGTTAAGGATATCAAGAGTGACGGCCTCGACATCGATGGCGTTCCCCACATCTATGTTTCGACCTATCAAGACAACAGCAAGGAACTGAGCGTGGTGTTGCGGACGTCTCTGCCCGCGACCCAGCTCGAATCACAGATTCGGCATGAAATCCAGAACATTGATCCCGGCTTGCCGGTATTTAATGTTTCTTCTATGAACGACGTCCTTGATCGGTCACTGGCTTCACGCCGTTTTTCTGCCGATCTGGTGGGCGGATTTGCTGGACTGGCGGTGCTTCTGGCCTCCATCGGAATTTACGGCTTGTTGGCTTATATAGTCGGCCAAAGATCGCGCGAGATCGGTATCCGCATGGCCCTGGGCGCGCGGCGGGACGACATCCTGAGAATGTTCTTACGCAAGGGGGTCGCACTTGCTGGCGTGGGCATCGTTGCCGGACTGGTCTTTTCTGCAGTTACTGCGTCGATGATGGCAAGTTTGCTCTATGGGGTGCGCCCCCATGATCCGGCTGTGTTTCTGATCGTGCCCCTGCTTTTGCTGGCGGTGGCCGCGCTGGCTAGCTATCTCCCAGCACGCCGCGCGACGAAAGTGAACCCAATGATTGCTCTTCGCGAGGCATGAATTCACCGGTTGGCCTACATGGTCGGTCAGCGGGCTGGGGCGCGGGGTCTGGCCGGCATCGGACGGCAATCCGATTCTTTACCTCTTAAATTCGCTCAGATGAAGGAGTAGGAGGCCAGTGTCTGTTCTTCGGTACGTCCGTCTCGATGTTTTTACGAATCAGCCATTCGCCGGCATCCAGCTGGCCGTGTTCCCCGATGCGGCGGGAATTGACGAGCGGCGGATGCAGCGGATGGCAAATGAAATGGCTCTCCCCGAAACCACATTCGTGTTTCCTGCCGAGGCTCCCGAGTCCGACGCGCGGGTTCGCATTTTCACTCCATCCCGAGAGCTACCGATGGCCGGGAGTCCGACGATTGGGACGATTTTTGCGCTCGCAGGAGCGGGACGACTGCGTACGGGCGCCGATAAGACTGTTCTCGGACTCGGCATAGGACCAACGGCCGTGGGACTCGAATGGGATCAGAACGCCTTGCGCTTTGCCTGGATGACGCTACCGATTCCGACATTCGGGCCCATCGTCACCGACAGTGTTGCGGTTACTGCGGCAATCGGCGTGCAACCATGCGACCTTGCAGGCGGAAACTTGCCGGTGCAAGTCGCGTCGTCCGGAGTTCCATTTCTGTACGTTCCGCTACGTTCGCGCGCGGCGGTCGATGCGGCATCTATCGAGCGTGGGAGATTGTGCACGTTACTCCGCGGCTTGAATCTCGAAGAGCTCCCTGTGTTTGTATTCTCGTGCCAGCCGGCGGACGATGATGCCACGGTGTACAGTCGAATGTTCGGACCCTGCATCGGCATTCCGGAGGATCCGGCCACAGGCGCCGCGAGTGGGCCGCTGGGCGCGTATCTCCTCCAGCACAACGCAGTGTCAGCCGACAATGCCTCGAGGCTCCTGAATCTTCAGGGCGTCCGCATGGGCCGCCCGGGCCGTATTTACATTTCGCTCTCGAGCCGTGCAGGAGTTCTCGAGGAAGTTCGGGTCGGCGGCGAGGCAGTGGTTGTCGGCGCAGGAACGGTCCTCGACTGGCCGGCCGCCAACTAGTCGCGATTATTGCACTCTCCCAGTTTGCGGTTTCTTCCCAAGCGTTTTCTTGAACCAATGGTGGGCGTAGGCTCGGCGTTGAACGCCTTAACTTCGGCGTAACCTGAACGTTTGTAAAGTGCGATTGCCTCGCTGAGTGCTCGGTTTGTCTCAAGTCGGAGGACAACGACACCAGCTTCACCGGCAGTTCGCTCAAGCTCACCTAGCAACCGGCGGCCTACACCGAGCCCACGCGCAGCTGGCGCGATCCACATTCTTTTTAATTCCGCTGGTCTTCGTTGATGAAACTTGAGTGCTCCGCAACCAATTGGCCGGCCGTGAAGTCGTGCGATGAGCAACAGCCCCATGGGAGAAGTTAGTTCTTGTGGGTCGGCGGAGATGCTGAGCCCAGGATCAAAACCGCCTTCAAAGCGCCTGTTGAGCTCAGCAAAATATTGGTTGAAGCACCATCGGGCATCTGCGGAGGTCGGGTCTTCGATTGCGAAGCACACCATGGATGCTTGGAGGAGTCGTTCAACCTCCCCCATTGCCGTCATGAGCCTGTCGCGCTGACGGGCCGAAAGCGCCTCGAGAATGCTCAAAGCCAGCTCGTTGGATCGCCGTCAAGCTCCTTACGTTCATGCAGCCCTGCCCTGGTGAGCAAAGCGCGCCGCACTCGTTGGTCCTCACGGTCCGCACGAGTCATGACAAGTCCTGTCAAGAAAAGACTTCGACCAGCGGAGCGTCGAAGTTTTTCGCGTTCCAGCCCACCCTAGGTTCCGCGTCGCTGAGGACTTGGCTTTCTGTTTTTGAACTCTTTTCTCCCTGCTCCATTGCGCGCCAGTTCTCAATTTGCACATTAGCAGAGAAAGGGCGATGGCAGAACAATAAACATTACTGTTGGCAGATGTGTTGCGGGACTTCACTTCGAGAAAAAGGGAGCATTGATGCTGTTGCAGTTTGGGGTAGCAGTCCTAAACTTTTGCGTTCTGTTTGTCAATCATTGGCAACCGTCGCAAACGGGAGTGCGGACTTCGAAGTAGCCAACGGCGACCTGCCCGGATCCGGGATTCACTAAATCGGTTTCGGCGAAAAAGCCATGCCCGGAATCTATAAGATAATACGCGACATTGCTTCCAAGAAAACTGCCCGTGAAATGACCGTTGGCATCCGGCAAGGCGAAAGTGTCGGTCAATGGGGTGGGTGTGCCTACGCCACTCGCGCTGTCATCCACGACTCCGGATAGCGCCGGCGGATTCGAAGCTGGCTGTGCTGTCATTTGTCCAGTGCCATCGTTCTCGACGCCGTTCTGCTGCGTGAAGCTGGTTGCATAACGTCCATTGAATGAAAATGGCGGACTGCTCTGTGGATAAGCGATTCCAGTACCGATAGCAGGTGTAAAAAGTTCCTCACCCCCGGCATGCAGAACAAGTGCAGGCCCGCCCGGACTGGTCAGATAAAACGTGAGTCTCGGCCGAAAGCTTGCCTGAGGGGCCGGTGCAAAATGGTTGAAAGCCAAGCGGAATCTGCCAATCCCGTTCGCGTCGACAGTGTAGGTTCCTGTGTGTTGTTCTCTGAATTCAACGAAGGCCCCAAGCAGAAAGAAATCTGTGTTGCCGTTCGTGAGATTTCCCTGGCCGTCGGCCGTGACAAAGCCAGCTCCCGTTAGGGTCGTGGGAAGAAAGCTTGCCAAATCTGTTCCCGCGACGCCGTATACGTATGTACCGGCCAATGAGGCACTAGTGTAGGTACCGCGCGCAGCCCCCTGGCTGATTGCCAGGCCACCTGTGATGTAGAGGCCGTCGGTCTCTATCAGCCTGATGTGTGTGGAGTCGACGATGTAGCCGGTGAATTCGGCAAATCCAAAACAGTTCGTCCCAGTCAGATCAAATACAACCTTGCCGGCAATAGCAGAAGTGGGTTGTGTTACGGTTCCCGTCAACCCATGGGGAGACCCGCACGTAAGCAGCGCAGCGTTGTAGTCCTGGTCCGCCAAGCTGCCGTTTCCCGAGATCACACCTGGGGAGTCGATGTTAACAACTCCTCCGATCGCCGTCGGTGTCGTCGTCGCATCAATGCCGTTAACAACAAAGGCATATCCACCGGTCGGAAGGTCCGTACTTGATTGAATTTCCAGAGTACCGACTGAGGTTTGCGGACTATCCAGCTCCGCGATCAATGCCTTCGTACGCGACACTACCGCAACACTGAAGTGCTCGGTGATGGGCTGCCCACTTTGATCAGTTGTGTTAAGGGTGATAAATCCCCGCCCATCAGCTCCCACGAAGTAGCTGCTGCCTTGCCCAACTGGTGTAGTCAGGAATCCCGTGATACTGCTGATGGTCTGCTCGCCCGAAGCAATTCCGCCGTTCCCGTCGAAGGTAAGGACGCCCGCGAGTTGATCATTCAATCCGTTGGTATCCAAGCCGTTAGTCTCAAAAACGTAGGTGCCCTTTAGAGCGTTCCCAAACGCGGTAAGCGCGATCGGGGCCACGACATTCTTGGTGTGGTCGACGCTTGCGAACGCAGTGATGTTCACCGACTCAGTATTACCGAGCATGGCCGGCGGGGGAGTGTACGTTACAGCCTGACCACTTTGCGAATGCTGCCCGCTGAGCGAACCGCAACCGCCCTTGTTACTGCAGGTTAATGACCAATCCACACCGTAGTTACTCGGGTCGTTATCCACAACAGCTGTGATCTCCGTGCTTGCGTTGATAAATAGGCCGCTGACAGGTGTCGGGTTAAATGCCACAGACACATTCGACCCTGGCGGCGGTGGCGGATTATGTACATTGCTTGTCCCACCGCATGCGACAAGTCCACAACTTATCGATACTGAAAGAAGAAAGAGAATTGAGTCCCTCATCACTAAGTTTCTCCTTCTTCGTCTGGTCCGCCGAAGCTGGAAGATGCTAGATCCACCATCTAGTCCGTTAACTTCTTGCACCCGCCTACTCCTCATTGCCCCGTGCCCCGCAGATAGATTGTCTGGACCAAGCCGCTGTTATAGGCGATCGTAACTGACCCCGGAATGAACCAGGCGCTCTTGGGCTTGAATGCAACCGTAACTGTGCAACTGCTGCCGGGTGTCAAACTGAATGGACAATCGTCGCTCTCGGAGTAATCTCCCATGACCGTGAACTTGCCGACAAAGTTCATAGCTCCTGCATTTGGATCATTCGGATCGTTGAACAATGTGATCGTTTGCTTGGCGCTACTGGTACCGACCTGCTGGGAACCGAAATCCAAACCCGCTGCTGGAGACATTCGCAATGGACTCGGCGGATTAGCCCTTACCTCCACGGGGAAGCGTCCGCCATCCCACTCGCAATTGGACTCCACAGTGCCCGCAATACACTGCACTGTGTTTAACTCGAGAAAGTAGTCCAGACCGTTTAGAAGAGACGGGTAGAGTGTTTGCGGTACCAGTGCAATCTGTAGGCTGCACGTTGCCTGGGAAGCAAGCAAGGTCCCCGAGCAAGTGTCGGCCGAAATCTGGAAATTCGGCGAGTTGGGCGGCGTGGGATCGCTGTCACAACTGTAGTCGATCGTGGAATTCACAGCGTCTTGTCTAAGATCGCTAACCACTTGCAAGCCCGCGACCGGACTTCCCAAAATCAGCGGATGCGGAAGCGTAAAAAACTGTCCGGCGACAGAATTTACGCATGGTTCTCGTTGCAGGATCTGTACCGGCCCACCACTCTCATTGGTGAACGTGAGCACCTGGGGAAGGCTTGCCTCGCCCACTGCGCTCGCTCCGAAATCGAGTTCCCCTGTCGACGGAGTTAGCGCGCTGAGCCCTGTTCCAGTGATCGGAATACGAAATGCGAGATCGTTGTCGGGACTGGTTGGACTTACGACCTTCAAGACTGCCGTGAGCGGAAGTGGACACTGCGCCGGCGGAGTTCCGCCCTGGTTGGGCAGCCATGTACAACTCTGCTGAGGAGCAAATGTGACCGTCAGTGTGCAAGACTGTCCCGGGCCGAGCGAGAACGTTGAACCGATCGGAACGTTGCATGGATCCCCTGGCACCGCGTCCGCCAGATTGAAATTGGGCTGGCCGTTGAAGGACGTCTGCCCCGTTTCAGAACCCAACCCGGACTCGGCTGCCCAATCCAATGTCAGCCCTGTCAGCGGAGCGCCGGACGGATCGTTATATGCGACCATAACGGTCTGTGTCGTCGGAACTGATCCCAGTAATTGAGGAGGAAAGTTGAGGAATCCTGGTGTCAACGTGACAGGCGCCTGACAGGCCTTGGACGTTCCCAGTGCCAGACAGATGTTTCCAGAGTCTGCCAAGTTCACGCTACTGCTTGAGGGACACGCTTTGGTGTTGACCAGATATCCCGTTCCAGTCGAATGCAAAACGTAACCCGATGACGTGGAATCAAAGGTGACCGGATAAAATCCACTTCCCCCCTGGTTCACCTGACTCGGCTGAATGCCAATTTGACCGGCATTGAGTCCATCGATTCCAATGATCTGGAGAACAACTGTATTACCACTGATTTGGCCGTTCAACGAAGCGGTAGCTAAACAGGGATATTCACTTAACTGACTGACGGGATCGATGAAACTTAACGTGCCCGTCACAGTCGCAGTGCTCGCGCCGATATTCTCTCCCTGGGTCAGAGATCCAGTTACCGCGAAGGCTTGATCTGCAAGAGTTACTGCCGTGCTGTGAAACACTCCTTGAATGGAACCGGTAAGCAGTGGTACTAACGTCGCCGTCCAGTTCAGACCTGTCTGGGCAGTCCCGCATGGAGAGGAACCAGATAATGTGTCTGGGGATAACGTATAGGTACCGGTCATAGTTGACGCATCTGCACTGAGCGCACCGGTGAGAACATAGGTCTGGGACCCGGCGAGCGCAGTGAGCGTCACATTCTGACCGTCCATTTTTCCCGTTATTGGAGCGGATCCACCGTTGCATACAACCGGGGTCCCGCCGGATTGTGGTAGCTGGGAGAGCGCGTATACCGCGGAACCTGAAATCGAGCCACTCTTCTGCAGCAGGAATCCGCCCTGTAAGCCTCCTACAAATGACTGGTCCGTGGGGCTCTGCAAGGTGAACTGCCAATTGCCAGACAAAGTAGCAATACTGTTCGCGCCCCCGTGCGACGACCCATTTGCGCACCCGGCAGCCGTCAATGTTGCGGCCACAACCAACAGCGAAAACAGCTGAAGTTTTATCTTCGAAATCACCATAAGACTACCTTGCTGGCAATAGCCCATCTATTGCTCTGAACCAAGGCCTTCTGACGGCGCGCTTCATTTAATAGAGAACAACTCCCCGGGACACATGCAACTTGCACAATGTCATTGCAGCTCAAATTGGCTGTCGCACTTGCTGTACCTGAGATAGGCACGGCAAACACTTTGTCAGTGTCGACGCTGGCTGGGCTTGTGACGCTAAGGATTCCGCTGCCTGCGGCACCTGCCGAGGAAGTGAACGACACTGGAAACGTGCATGTCTGTCCGGCCAGCAAATCAAACGGTTCTTCTGGTTGTGGAAGAGGGGTCGGCACGGCCACAGGATCTCCCGGCATATCACAGGTAGCTCCAACGATGGCAAGACTACTTCCCGCTGTCGACGTGTTCGCAAGCGTCACCGTTATGCCGCTGAGCGTTGACAGCGTATTGCTCTGCACATATATGGGCAAAGCGGAGGTGGCGCCCGGCGCTTGAGGCGGGAAGATAAGTGCCGCGGGAGACAAAGAAATTGGTTGCGAGCAAGCACTGGATGTGGCAATTCCAAGGCAGATATTCCCAAAGTCCCCCGCCTGCACGAGGCTTGCCCCGGGGCATGTTTGAGTGTTGAACGCATATCCCATTCCGGCCATGTCATGCAAAACATTGCCGCCGTGAAAACGGTCGAATGTAACCGGCTGACTCGGCAGAATTCCCCCGATCTGCCCCACCGTTGCACCATCGCTCCCCATCAGCTGTAGCGTTACTGTATTGCCGGTGATGCGTCCGTTTACTGTGACCGTGTCTATACACGGATACACACTCACCAACGAGACCGGATCCACGAAAGTCAGCGTACCTGTAACCACCGCGCTGCTTTCTCCGCTGTTCTCTGCCTGGCTGATTAATCCAGTCACAGGAAACTGCTGATTCATGAGCCCGGAATTTCCGCCTGTGCTGTGAAAGCTCCCTTGGATTGCTCCGACGAGAGGCGGTACGAAGTTCGCAGTCCAGGCCAAGTTCGTCTGAGCGGTTCCGCAGGCTGTGCCGTTGGTTGTTCCTGCAGTCGAGCTGTAGGTTCCTACTATCGTCGAGTTATCTGTACTTACGGACCCGGTAAAAGTGAAAGTTTGCGTGCCTGCAGCAGCAGTGAAAGTAACGTTCTGTCCGCTGATCGTTCCCGTAATGGGGGCGGAACCGCTGTTGCAAACCGACGCCGATGAACCGGAGATCGAAAAGGCAACGCTGCCGAACAAAGAGTTGTTGTTTTGAACCAGAAATCCTCCTTGCAGACCGCCCACAAACGACTGGTCGGGAGGATTGGCCACCGTGAACTGCCAGTTACCTGAGAGCTGCGGACCAAACTGTGGTACATCCGGAACGTGATTCGAACAGCCGCACACCATCAATATCGCCACAAGGGAAAGGATCCAAAGGCACCGGCCGCCTCCGTGCCCGTTGTGCTTCATCTGGGATGATTTCTTATTGCTTTGTCTCAGCATGGTCATCTAGTCCTAAAAAGCCAGCTTGAGGCCAAATTGGATTGTGCGGGGTCGATGCGCATTGAGCGGATGCAAGAAGGAAGCCCCAGTGGCACAGTCGACTCCCGTTCCGCGGAACCCCGCCGAGTACTCTGGACCTGCATAACAACTGACAATGTTGTTGCCGCTGCTGCCAGGGTTATCCGGATCGTAGATTCGGAATTGCGTGTGATTAAACACATTGAACGCTTCCGCCCGAAACTCAAGTGCACTGCCTTCGCGAATCGCAAAGCGCTTCAAGAGTGCGACGTCGAAATTGAGTCGCGAAGGATTGTTGAGAAAGTTCCGGCCGGCGTTACCGAAAGTGAGTCCTCGCGGAGCCACGAATTGCGATGGATTGACCATGAGCGGGCCGAAACTTCGAGCATTGGATCCCGGCGACGGTAGTCCTTGAACTACGTCCGGGTACGACGCAGCAATGCCCAAGCCGCTCGACACCCCGGCATTGTCGGTGAGTGAAATGCCCGTATTCCCTGCGCTGTTGATTACCGTGAACGGCGACCCAGACTGAAACGTTGTTACTCCGGAAAGCTCCCAGCCGTCGAGAGCTTGACTCGCGATTGAGGACCGGGGCGCCGGCACCGCGGCTTTGTCTTGCCCGTCCCGCTCATTGATCCAATCGTTAAACCGCCGCAATGGCAATTGATATACATAGCTAAGATTCAACAGGTGCCGCTGGTCAAAATTAGAACTCGCGCGGTTTGCTCGCAAGTTGTACGAATCTACTAATACAGGATCGCTACGATCGGAAGCCTCGTCCAGCGAGTGACTGTAAGAGTAGGAAATTCCTGTCGTCAATGATCCGGTAGTCTGCCGGAGTGTCGCCTGGAGAGCGTGATAAGTCGAGTTAGCTACGTTCTGCAGCGACAGAACCCGTCCCAGGCCTGGATACGGCCTGCCAGGCAGCGAATTGACATTAGGCAGGTTTGGGTTCGTGCATGCCGCTTGCAAATGTACGTATGCAGGACTCTGATCCGTGACCACCGTTCCATTCTGTAAGAAGAATGGAGTGCCGGCGGACCCGGGAGCGCTGTTTCCTACAGGATTGACGGTGCAGTCCGCGATGGTCAGAGGCTCATTCGGCCCGAAGGGATTTTCGCTCGCAGGAAGCGATTGAAGTTGATTCAGTTGACGCTCGACCGTCAAATGCGTTCCTTGACTTCCCACGTACGCGATATTCGCTACCAGACCACTCCGCAACTCCCGCTGGACGCCAAAACTCCACTGCTGCGCGTACGGCCACACTGCTTTCGTCGGAATAGCCGTTAGGTCAAGTGGAAGAAGCGATCCGCTGGGAGGTACGGGACGCGTACGATCTACGACGCTGGCACATGCACCATTACTCGGGTCAAAGGAAGATCCGTATCCCACATTGCCGATACACTCGTAGTTCACCGGAAGCTGCTGCGTCATGCTAAGGACTAGCGGTGCGCTCGCTTCCAGAGAGCCTGTATTCGCTTCGTTCCCCGTGCCGTGCTCGAAAAAGATCCCGTACCCTCCCCGGATAGAAGTCTTACCGTCTCCGACCGGATCCCACGCAAAGCCTACTCGCGGTGCGGGATTAAAAAGATGTCCCTTCATACAGCCGTCAGGAGTGCCATTGACCCCGCATCGCACCAGCCCCAAATCCGTCACTACGCCCGGATCTAGCTGGAACGTCACGGGATCGAACGCTATCGGTGACAACGAAGCATTGTTGTCAAGAACCTCGCCGTACAAGGGATTCACGCTGAATCTTGATGGATTAAAACGGTTGGGCTCCCAATTCCACGCGTTATGGTTTCTCTCGTGGTAGGTTCCGAACAGGCTCACTCTAAACCCAATGTTCACTACAAGTCGCGGAGAGATTCGCCAGTCATCCTGGAAATATGGCTCAGCGATCAGGTAGCGCTGATAGTAGCGGCGCTGGGCGGAGTCTTGTGTGAAGTTTTGAATAAATCCTGTGGTGAGATTCGATCCATTCTGTGTCTGCTCTTGAAGCAGGAAATCAGCAAAGGCGTTGCCGGTACTGTGAGCCAGATTGCTGAAGGTTAGTAAGCCTTGAAGATCGCCAGACGCTGCGCCGATCGCATTGTTGGTCTGATTGCGTTGCGCGAGGACAACTTGGGCGCCGAACGTCAACGTATGTTTGCTGAACGCTTTGCCAAGGTCGTCCCGTACTGCATAGGTAGGATTCGTATGCTCCCACGGCATGTAAGCTGAATCGAAGGCGAATCCTCTCCCTCCGTAAGCGGCGTTCGTACCCAACAACGCCACTCCCGGCGTCTTCCCGCCAAAGCCATTGTTGAAGATATGACCCATCGCACATTGGGGCAAAAGAGTTGCAGGATCCACGCTGAGGTTCGGATTACACTGACCCGGAGCGCTCGGGTCTACAACAAGAGGTTGGTCCAGCGCGGGATTTCGCTGGAACTGGGTACTGCTGGTCCCGTTCTGATCCACCAGCGTTATGGTTGAGTTTGTATAACTGAGCACGAGATCGTTCAATAGGGTCGGTGTTATCGTGTACGTCAGCCGACCCACAAGGCTGACCCCGGGGCCTATGAAACGGTTCTGTATAGTCGGAAATGTATTGCGAACAACCCCCCACTGCGGAGTTAGAACCGTGGTGTCCCACTCGTCGTGGATGTAGCGAAACGACGCTCTAAGTTTCGCTGTAATTGTCTGATCTATACGACCCAGTTCCTCGCGCCAGTACGTCGATGGAGACACGGTCGTGTCATAGCAACGGTACGGATCTGTGGGGTCGAGATCAGCGATATTCCCAGTAAATCCAGGTAGCGCGAAGTTGCAGCCGAAGGGAGCGTTCGGTAGTGGAATCAATCCGGAGTTCAGGATCAGTGCGGCATTCTTATCCACGCCTTGAGTAGGAACGCCATTGATTGCGGGCTGATTCAAATGAACTGCAGGATTGAGCAGCCCGCCGCCAGCAGGCCTGAACGACGGACAGTCTGGGTACTGGGCCCGAGCGAAGGCTGCACCGAGCGGGGCGCACACGTCGCTGAAGTCGAAATCCTGGTAAATCGCACCCGTGTTTGGGCTGACCTGGAAATTTGGTTGAATACTTCCCTGCGGCGTCAAAATCAGGCCGCGCTCTTTCAGTCCCGGAACCGCCTGGTTGTACTCAGTCGGCGATTTTTCCAGCCGAAACTCCTCCGAGAAAAAGAAGAACGTTTTGTCTCGTTTCTTGTTGTACACACCCGGAATGACAAGGGGGCCGCCAATCGTCCCGCCGAAATCCTGACGTCGATAGAGCGGCGCTTTCTTGATGACGTGCGTCTGGTCAAATTTGTCGACCACGAAAGTTCCCACATCGAAGTAATTGCGAGCGTTGAATGCTTCATTGCGGACGAAATCGTAAAGGTTTCCATGCAGTGCCGTGGTGCCTGACTTTGTCGTAACTTGCACCGTTCCTGAGGCCGTGCGCCCGAACTGCGCTCCATAGTTGGACGTCAACACTTTCACTTCTTGAATTGCATCCAGGCTGGGATAAACCATCAGGGTGCTCGCGGCTCCGTTCAGGCCGGTGTTGAGCACATCGCTGCCGTCCACCTCGAAGGTGTTGTACTCGACTCTCCCCCCGTTCACGCTGTACTTGACACTGCCAACCACGCCGACTTTTGCTTCGTCCTGTCCCGTTTGATTGCTGACTCCCGGCGCGAGTGCAATCAGTTGAGTAAAATTGCGCCCATTCAGACCGATTTTCACAACTTCTTTCTCAGTAATCGTGCCTGAGACCGTTGCGCTCTCCACCTCCACTTTTCCCAGCCCAGACGATTCCACATTGACTTCCGTCTTTTCTTTGGCAGGCTCAAGCCCAGTATCCAATGTCAGCGGTTGACCCACGCTCAACGGAATATTGTCGAGTATCTTGTCTGCAAAGTTGGGAGCGGTGACCGTCAACGTAAACGTTCCAGGCTCGAGGTCGGTAAACGAGTACGCGCCCTCTGCGCTGGTCTGGGTCTCCCGGCGCAAACCTGTGGTGTTTGTCAGAACTACTTTTGCTCCAACCACCACCGCGGAAGTCTGATCTGTGACAGTGCCGCTGATGGCTGCCTTGCTGTCCGTCTTCGCGACCTCTTGAGCAGAGCCCAGCAGAGGAGTCGCGAGAGCGATCACAAGCAACCAACTCAGGCGAGCGACCACAGACCCCGGGATACAACTCACAATGGCTTCTCTCTCTACTGGCTATGTCGGATTGAAAAGTGAGACGCGATTGTAGAGGTCAAACCGCAGACGGCAGATTAAAAGAATATTAAAAATGTCGCGAGGGCTGTGGAACGATGCTGGTTCCGTAACAAATTTTTATCCGAATGTTCACATAGTTGTGATGCAACTGAAACTACTAAAACGCTATTCTCCCCCTGCAAATCCCAAGTCTCAGGCCAAACCTTACCGTTGTTCGCAAGTTTAAGACGCAAATTCTCTGCGTGTGGCACAGACGCCTCACGTGCGCTCGACGGCCGTTCCAACCAACCGAAAGGAATATCGCATGAACCGAATTAAATGTGTCTTCGCGGCGCTGTGTTTGGCCGCGGTGGTGGGCATCGTGCCTCAATCGCAGGCGCAGACCGTGAAAGTAATGATCGCGGGCTCGTCGGCGATGTGGCAGACTCTGGCTCTGGGTGCCTATAACAACGGAACCAGCATCGTCAGCGGCGGTGGTACAACCTTCCACTACACAGGCAGCGCTAACTTCAACCTGACGGATAGCAGGTCCACCGTGGCTACCGTTGACACGGGTGCGATCTGGATCGTCTGGGACAGCGCGAGCCCGGCTAACGTATGGGCTTATATCAAGGTCGACTCGGTCGTGGGGAACCGGTGCTACTTTGCCCGGCCTGCATGCACCGTGTCGGTAGCCAGCTTTCCGGCGGTAGGAAATACAATCAAGGTCTGGCCCGATACCAGTACCGATACCCTGCCACCGTCGGCCATTCAGAATCTTTTTACCGTTGCATCGCAGTCGGTCAGTGTCGCTGCGAGCGACATTCGTCCAGAAGATGCAGCTTTCGCGCAATGCCGCGTAAACTCTGCCCTAGGTTCGAGCGCTGCCGGCGGCGCCAACAGCGATGGGCTTGACGGCCTCGGCTACAACACCAATAACGCGGCCGGTGTATGCCCGGTCTTCGCTACCGGTACCGCCCAGTCGAAGGGAGTAGGAAACGCGATTCTTAGCGGTTACCCTGCTTCCACTGGTAAGGCAAACGTCTTAGCATTCAACATCACCGGCAAGGACCCCATTACAAACACCACGGTCCCTGCGTACACGGTGACCCCTGTCGGTGCGGCTCCGATCGTGTTCATCACAGCTAAGATCGGAGCACTGAAGAACCTCAACAATGCTACCGAGCAACAACTGCAGCAGGCCTTCTCCGGTACCAACTGTGATGCCAGTGCGTTTGGCTTACCCGCTGGAAACATCAATGTTTTCCTGCGCGAACCGCTTTCGGGTACGTATAACACGACCGAAGCAACGGTAATGCGCTACCCGACGCTTTACGCGGAGGGCACCCTCGCTGGAAGCCCCGTCGCTGGCCTTAGTATGGAAAAGAACGTAGGCGGTAACAATCCTCTAGCCGGACAGGCTGGCACTTGCAGTGGTGGCGGTCAACGCTTCCGCGCCATCGGCACAGGTGAAGAAGTCAAGTCTGTACAAAATTCCAACGCGGCAGCTACATTCCCCACGGCTCAGGACGGTATCGGTTTTACCTTCTTCAGCTATGGCAACGTAAGCTCGATCGCCAATAGCAGCAGCTACGGCTATATCGCAC
>Ga0210403_10003052_pt1 | contig 14855 bp, 8 predicted proteins | sample IncBWC19MmetaG_FD_150863 | JGI IMG/M metagenome (GOLD analysis project Ga0210403, IMG submission 150863) | Forest soil microbial communities from Barre Woods Harvard Forest LTER site, Petersham, Massachusetts, United States - Inc-BW-C-19-M | ecosystem: Environmental > Terrestrial > Soil >... | reverse complement strand
CTTAAATACCTCCTACAAACCACCGGTTACGGCCTGCTTGGATTTGCCGCGACCATTGCGCTGAACAATCTTTATAAGGTCGTCCGGTATCGCCGCCAGTTGGGCAAAGCGGGGCCGGTAAACCAGCCGGCGGAACTCTTCGCATCCGCAAGAGCGGCGGGCGCCGAAGAACCCGTAGCGCCACAACTGCACTGGACAACTGCAAAGTGGGCGATACTCGCGGCCTGGCTACCGCTCGTTCTCGCCGGCGGGATTGCGGTGGTCCCCAGCGGGATGGGCGGCATTCGAGTGAGCCAGACTTCGGGTACCCGCCCGGGCACGCTGTATCCGGGCGCGCACTTCATCACGCCCATGGTGGATACCGTGGTGCTGTATGACATCCGCGACCAGGTGCTGACGACTTCTTCGTCACAACGCAACGCCGGGGAGTCGTTCACCGGAGCGAAATCCGAATCCACGGCAGACAAGGGACGAAGACCTGAAATCTTTACTGTGCAATCGAAAGAAGGTCTGAATGTGGGCATGGCCATCACGGTGCGCTACCGCTTGGACGCGGGGCGCCTCGACTACATCCACGCCAACCTGCCGCAGCCGGTGGAAAGAGAACTGGTGCCGCCGGTGGTAGCCAGCGTCTTCCGCGAGCTGGCGCCCAGCTATACCGTCCGCGAGGTGTTTGCCACGAAACGTGAGGAGATCCGGCAGATGGCCACCAGCCGCATCACCAGCCGTCTGGGCGCCGACGGCATCATCGTCAAAGAGGTCATGCTGCGTGACATCCAGTTGCCGGAAGAATACGCCAAGGGCCTCGAAGACCTGCTGTTGAAAGAACAAAAAGATGAAGGCATGACCGTGGAAACCAGCATGAAGGCCAAGCAGGTGAAGATCGCCGAGTTGGAAGCCGAAGCTGCCAAGATCCAGAAGGTCAAGGAAGCCGAGGGGGCCGCCGAAGTCCATGTGCTGCAGGCCAAATCTGAATCGGATGCCATGCAGTACACACTGCCGCTCAAGGAAAAACAGATTCAGCAATCGCGTCTGGAAGCCGAAGCCCGCAAGGAAGCCACGGTGAAGAATGCCGAGGCCCAGGCCGAGGCCAAAGTCATTGACAGCAAGGCGGAAATGCAGCGGCGTGACCTGCTAGCCGACTCCGAAGCCGGCAGGATACGCAAGATCGCCGCCGCCGACAACGAACGCATGAAGACCGAAGCCGTGGTGTTGCGGCAGAACCCGCTGCTGATCAACAAGATCATCGCCGAAAGACTCTCCGACAAACTGCAGGTCATGATGGTGCCTTCCGATTCCAAGATCTTCTTCAATGATGTGATGAAAGGCGGCATCTCCCCGGAGAGCCTGGATAAAGACAAGACCGGCCAGGCCATCGAAGAGGACGACGCTTCAGCAGGCGACGATACGGCCAACCCCACAACGGGCCAGCCCGCGATGCCCGCGCGCAGAACTGTAGTCCGACGGAGATAGCCGAGGCAGGCAGGAAAGATGAGATAGGGATCCTTACTTCTGCCGGCCAGGACTTCAGTCGACAGGCTCCCTCTGGCCGTTGGGGGGAGCCTGCCATGGTACACAGCATGACGTAGCCGCTACCAAGATCTTTGAAACACAGCGCAACGAGTCGGCAACGAAAACCTTTGAAACACAGAGGAACAGAGGTAGCAGAGGCCAACAGAGGAGAGACATGGGGGTTGTGAGGTGGGGGATGAATGGTCGTGAGCCTTCGGTTGTGAGGAAGGATAGGGGCAGCAGAGGGAGCCACCACACAGTTGTTTACGCGGCGACTGGACGCACCCTTTGTGCCCCGAATCTTCGCCTTCCGCGACGATCTTGGCGCGGCCTCCGCAACCCCAAGTTCCTCTGCTTCCTCTGCTCCTCTGTGTTTCAAAGGTTTTCGTCTCAACCCCAAAATGCCGGATTTGGGATTTCGCCTACGGCCTCAAGCCCGCAAAGCGACTCAAGTTTCCGCTGGAAATTCAAACGGGTGCGCCGTCTCCGCCGGGATGGCCCCCGTTCCGGCGGAAAAAGATAAATAGGTCCCTCGCCCGAAGTGCGGGCCTCGGGATTTCACCTGCGGGCTGCCGGCTGCTGAAGCGCGCGGCCTCAAGCCCGCAAAAGCGTCTCAACCTCTGCAACCCAGAGAGAAGGAGGATACGGAGTATCGCCACGGTGGAATTGGTGATCGGGCTAGAGGACGTTCAATGGGCACACTCAACCATTGTCCCTGGCGCCGATCACCAGATCACCCCGTCATCCGATTCAGGACCCCGTGCTATACTTCGCCATTCCCTCCTATGTATAACGTCCTAAGGTCGACGGTCATCGTAAGGCTCACGTTCATTGTGCTCATGCCATTTCTGTTCTTGTCCACCCTGGCGGCCCAACAGGAGATGCCGCTCTGGCAGAGCACTGCCAATGATTTTGTCCGTGAGATTCTCAGTCGTAGCGGGACGCCTTCCGCGGTCCTGGTGAGCTTTGAGAATATGGCCGGCTCACCGGCTGCCGATCCCGACACCGTGAAAAGGACGATCCTTGATAATTTCCAGAAGGCCGGGGTGCGGCTGGTGAAACCCGAGCTGGCGCTGGCCGAAGTCCAGATCACTTTCTCCGAGGATTGGCAGGACCATGTGTGGGTGGCCAGCATCCGCCAGGGACCGGGTACGCAGGTTGTGATTCGGCGGTTTGCCAAGCTGCAAAAGGCCACGGCCTCGCGCGCGCCTACTCTCACGATTCGCAAGGGCCTGGTGTGGCAGCAGGAAACGCCGGTGCTCGACTTTGCCGACGACGGCCAGAACCTGTTTGTGCTGGAACCGGAACAGATCGCGGTCTACTTGAGCGATGCCGGCAAGTGGCGTCTGAAGCAGACCCTGGCGATTTCCCACGAACACACCTGGCCGCGCGACCTGCGCGCAAGGTTGCAATTGAACGGCCCTCAGATCACAGCTTATTTTCCGGGAACGTTGTGCGTCGGCAGCAGCTCTCCGCCGGCCATGCAATGCCGCGCCAGTGATGATCCGTGGCTGATTGATCTGGACCAGTTGGCGGCCTTCTTCAGTCCGGCGCGCAATTTCTTTACCGGAGTGCTGGCGGGAGCCAACGCCGGCGAGTCCGTCCCTGCTTTTTTTTCCGCGGCCGCGCTGCCAACTTCCGATTCACGGCAATGGATCTTCGCCGGGACCGATGGCCGTGCCCGCATCTACGTCAACAGCCTGGCCGCGCCCGCCGCCATGATCAATGACTGGGGCAGTAATCTGGCCTCCGTACAGTCGGGCTGCGGCAGCGGACGGCAGGTGCTCGTCAGCCTGCCCACCGACATCACCCGTAGCGATGCATTGCAGGCCTTTGAAGTTCAAAACCATGAAGCTCTTCCAGCCAGCAGCACAACGGAACTTCCTGGTCCTCTGCTGGCGCTGTGGCCGGGAGAGACGGAGCAGGTGGTGCATGGAATCGTGCTGTCAGCGGCCACCGGCCGGTATGAGGCGTGGAACTTTACCGTGGGGTGTGGATGAAGACGGTAGTTGGTTCTTGGTGCTTGGTGTTGGTCTCTAATGGTAGCGAGCCGCGAATCATGAAACCTATAAATCCAATACTGTCATCCCAAGCGCCGTTAGGAGCGCGCGCTTTCTTCGGGTACCCGTTCGCGCCCGCTTTTGGCGCGACTGGGCAGAGCGCGCGAGTAGAGCCTGCCCTGAGCTTGCCGAAGGGCGTGAGGGATCCTGCGTTTCATCGCCGCACTATGAGCGCAGCAGCGGCACTGGTCGCCGCGTTTGCTTTGCTTTTATCGCCGGCGCAAAGTTCAGCCGGCACACGCCCCCACTACGGCGGGACGATACGCGTTCTCGTGCAGCACAAGATCATGTCGCTGGATCCCATGGTCGAAAGCGACTACGCCGCCGACCGCGACAAACTCGGTAACTTCATTTTCGAGACACTCACCGAGATCGATGCTCAGGGACATACGCGGCCTCGGCTGGCTACGTCATGGCAGGCCGACGCGACGCGGCGTATCTGGCAATTTCAATTGCGGGCTGCGGCCTTCCATGATGGCGTGGCCGTCACTTCCGCCGTGGTGGCGGCCAGTCTGAAGACCACATCGCCTGACTGGAAGGTTTCGACCATCGGCCGGCAAGGGCTCTCCATTGAGACACCGTTACCGGTGCCGCATCTGCCTGAGATTCTTTCCTTGCCGAAGTATTGGGTTATCAGGCGCCAGACGGATGGCGCCTTGCAAGGCAGCGGCCCATTCAGGCTGACCGAATGGCAACCCGGCGAACGCGCCGTCCTCACCGCGAACCAAGACCATTGGGCTGGAAGGCCGTTTGCCGATTCGATCGAGATCGTCATGGGCAACTCCTTGCGGGAACACCTCATCGAGCGCAATCTGGGGCAGGACCACGCCGTGGAGATCAGCCTTGATCAGGCGCGCGGACTTGAGTCCACCAGCCAGGGCCTTCAGCTCTCACGTCCAGCGGAGTTACTGGTCATCATCTTCCGCCAGCCTGATCGCGCCACATCGCCAGTGACCGCGAAAAAGGCCGTCGATCCAAGGTTGCGGGAAGCGCTGGCCCTCGCCATCAATCGCGCGGCCATCAGCAATGTGTTACTGCAGCGCAAGGCCCTGCCCGCCGGCGGATTGCTACCGCAGTGGCTCACCGGCTACGCCTTTCTGTTTCCGGTTGCTGCCTATCCGGCGCAGGCGCGCCGCTTGCGCAACGAAACCAACTCCGGCGGACCGATCTCCCTGGCCTATGACTTTTCCGACGCCGGCGCGCGCATCGTGGCAGAACGCATAGCCGTCGATGCCCGTGAAGCCGGCATTAGCGTGCAGGCCTATGGGGACGCCCACATCAACACCAAGGCCGGCAGAAGAGCGTCCAATGCCGATGCGGTACTGCTGCGCTTGCCGCTACGGTCTCTTGACCCATCGGCGGCGTTGGCCGGTATGGCCGATGACCTCGATCTGGATTCCGAAACCACGGCTGCGGTCCTGAAGGCTGGCCGCCCGGAAGAACTCTTCGAGGCCGAGCGCAAGGCCCGCGAAGGTTTCCTGGTCGTCCCGGTGGCCCATGCTTCCCAGGCGCTGTGGCTCAACCGCACCGTACACAACTGGCAGCAACTGGCCAACGGTGGATGGAGGACGGACTATTTATGGGTTGAAAGCAAATAGAATTTGGTAAGTGGGTAAGTTGGTAATTGGGTAATTGAAGGACCGGGAAATCTAACGATACGGCAGGCCCGATACTCAATTACCCAATGATCAAATTACTCACTTAGCAAATTTCCTTAATGCAAATTTCGTAATTGAGTAATCTGGCGATTGCGTAATTGAGGAACCGGGGAATCTAACGATACGGCAGGCCCGATACTCAATTGCCAAATTACCAATTTACCCACTTACTAAATTCTCTTATGTCTTTAAGAACCAAGCTCCTCCTCCTAGTCTCCATCGCCATCGCTGCCAGCGTGGGCGCCGTGGGCTGGCTGATTGAGGCGCAAACGCGGGAGTCGTTCCGGCAGCTTGATCAGGACCGCACCTCGACCCTGGTGGAACAGTTCCGCCACGAATTCGACCGCGAAGCCGCTGACGTTACACGGGGCGTGGAATCCGTTGCTGCTTCCGAAGCCATGCTGCAGATGGCGCTTGATCTTTTAAACGGCGCCGATGCTTCAGCTTACGTCCATGCCGCCGGGCCGTTCGCGTCTACGCATCATCTCGACTTCCTTGACCTGCTTACGCCCGATGGGACGATCATCTCATCCGCGCACTGGCGCGCGCGTTTCGGCTACAAACAGCGTTGGTTCCTCGAACAATCCAGCACCCTGCCCGAGCAGATATTTCTCAAACCCGTGGAAACGCCTCAGGGTAATGTGCTGGGTATCCTCTATATACGGGCATTGAAGGTGCGGGGCTCGAATTTTTATATCATCGGCGGCCGTCGGCTCGATAAAGCGTTGCTGCAATCGCTCTCGACCCCGGTGGGGATGCGTGTCTTTATCTATAGCACCCCCATCTACAGTACCCCCGAACAGGGTGATGGTGAATTCCTGAGTTCCAGCGGTGATGCAGTTGACCAGGCCAAGCTGATGCCGTTGATTCATCAATCCGTGGAAGAGAAGAAAGAGATCTCTGCTGTTATTCAGTGGAACAAAGATCAGCAGGAAGTCTTCCACGCTATGCCGCTGCCGGCCTTTGCCGGGCACGCTACGGCCGTTCTGCTGGTCGGCAACTCCCTGCAACAGCAGCTGGTGCTGGAGCGCCGCATCGACCGGATCGCCCTGCTGATTGCCGTGTGCGGCGTGCTGCTGGGTGTAGTGGTGAGCGCGGTGGTGGCGTCCCGCATCACGCGCCCGCTGCATGATTTGGCGGTGGCCGCCGGCGAAATCGGCCGGGGCAACTGGGAAGCACGGGTCGACTCCGCTTCGCAGGGCAGTAGTAAAGACGAAATAGGACAACTGGCCGCCGCCTTCAACCACATGACCGGTGAATTGACCGCCCAGAAAGAACGCTTGTTGCAATCCGAGCGCGTGGCCGCCTGGCGGGAGCTGGCCCGCCGCCTCGCTCATGAACTCAAGAACCCATTGTTCCCGCTACAAATCACCGTGGAAAATCTTCTGCGCGCGCGCAGCTCCAGTCCGGAACAGTTTGACGAAGTCTTCCGCGAGAGCACGTCAACCTTGCTGGATGAGATTGCCAACCTGAAGACCATCATCAGCCGTTTCAGCGATTTCTCCAAGATGCCGGCGCCCGAATTTCAGCCGGTAGACCTGAACGGCCTGGTCCGTAGCGTAGTGAAACTCTTTCAAGGGCAGCTCATGCGTGAACCCCATCGCATTGATCCGGACCTGCAATTGGGCCAGGTGCCGCTCATCCGCGCGGATGCAGCGCTCATCCGGCGCGTGATCGAGAACCTGGTGCTGAATGCCATTGACGCTATGCCCCAGGGCGGACAATTGATCTTCCTCACGTCGGTGTCAGACCGATACGCTGTATTTGACCTGACCGATACCGGCGCCGGACTTACACCCGAAGAATGCGAAAGACTGTTCACGCCGTATTACACTTCCAAACAGCACGGCACAGGCCTGGGACTGGCCATCGCCCAGTCGGTCATCAGCGACCACCATGGAAAGATCACTGTCTTTAGCGCCAAGAATACCGGCACCACGTTTCATATCGAACTGCCATTGTGGGAGGAGCAAGAGCGATTGGCCGCGAATGAACGCGAATGAACGCGAATAAAATCTTTGGAATTGTTTGTCGAATATTTGCAAGATTTTGGAATGACCGCGTACTTACATCAGCAGATAAAAGAATCTGCAATTCAGAGGAACAGAGGTAGAAAATGAATTCAGAAAATCAACCAGCGGCCATTGACAATCGGCCAAAAAAGCATTGGCAGTTGTGTCACGACATTATCGAGGTGTTTTATGCGGTTTATAACGAGTTGGGTCACGGATTCCTGGAGGCTGTCTATGAAGAGGCGATTGTGCTTGCCTTGATGGAAGCCGGGTTTACCGTAGCCAGGCAGGTGCCGCTTCCCATCTGGTTTCGAGGGAAACGGATCGGCGAGTATAAGGCCGATCTGATCGTCAACAATGCTGTATTACTTGAGTTGAAGGCGGCCCGTGCTCTTGATTCGTCTCATGAGGCACAGTCGTTGAATTACCTGAGGGCAACAGACATCGAGGTAGCGCTCTTGCTGAACTTTGGGACGAAGCCACACTTCAAGAGATTCGTTTTTGCCAATGAAAGGAAGAGAATTCGCGTTCATTCGCGTTAATTCGCGGCCAAAGAGTCCTTGCATGAAAGCCCACCTACTCATCATCGACGACGACGCCAACACCCTGGCTTCCCTCGCCCGCGCCTTTCGCCTGGCTGGGCACGAAGCCACTGTATGTGACAACCCCGCGCGCGCCCTGGAAATGGCCAAAGCCGGGAACTTCGACCTGATATTTTCCGACGTAGTCATGCCCGGAATGGATGGCCTCACGCTGCTCGAACACATCAAGGCCGCAGGCGTTACTACTCCGGTGGTCATGATGTCTGGACAGGCGCACATTGAGATGGCGGTCAAAGCCACCCGGCTGGGCGCCGCGGATTTTCTCGAAAAGCCCCTCTCCACCGACAAGCTGCTGCTGACCGTGCAGAACACCCTTAAGCTGGAACGGCTACAGCAGGAAAATCAGCAGTTGCGCCAAAGGCTTGGCGGGACTGAAATTATTTTTGCGGGTGAAAAGATGAAGCGCTTGCTGGCCCAAGTCGCAAGAGTGGCGGCCAGCGAGTCGCGGGTGTGCATCCTGGGCGAGACCGGCACCGGCAAAGAGCTGATTGCCCGGACGGTCCATGAAAAGAGCCAGCGCAAAGACGGGCCCTATGTAACACTGAACTGCGCCGCCGTGCCTGCGGAGCTGATTGAGTCGGAGCTCTTTGGACACGAAAAAGGGTCGTTCACGGGCGCCGCCAACCGCCATATCGGCAAGTTCGAGCAGGCGCACGAAGGCACCTTGTTTCTCGATGAGATCGGCGACATGCCGTTGGCCATGCAGGCCAAGCTGCTGCGTGTGCTGGAACAGGGTGAAGTTGAACGCATCGGTGGAGACAAGCCGGTCAAAGTCAACGTGCGCGTGGTCGTGGCCACCCACCGCAACCTCGAAGAGCATGTGCGCCAGGGCGCCTTCCGCCAGGACCTCTTTCACCGCGTCTACGTTTTCCCGGTCTCTCTGCCTCCGCTACGCGAGCGGGTCGAAGACATCCCCGTGCTGGTCACTCACTTCGCGGCGCTGATCACGCAGCAGAACGGATGGCGTGAAGTCCGCTTCACACCCGAAGCCCTGGCCGCCCTGGAGGTCTGTGCCTGGCCCGGCAACATCCGCGAGCTGCGCAACGTGGTGGAGCGCCTGCTGCTTTTTGCCGAGGATGAAACCGTCACCGCAGCCACCGTGCGCGCGGCCCTGCCTTCCCAGGCCACCACCGGCGCTGCCGTCGTTGGGCCGCTCATTGGCACCCTTGCTGAAAAGATGGAAAAACTGGAGCGCCAGGTCATCGTCGAAGAAATCGCGCGCCAGAACAATCACATCACTAACACCGCCAAGGCCCTGGGTCTGGAACGCAGCCACCTGTACAAAAAATGCCAGCAGTTGGGCATCGATCTGAGAGAATTGCGGAAGTAAGACACTTGGCCACGAATGAACGCGAATAAACACGAATCAAGAGGAGGGCAACGACACGCCTAAGCCCAATCTCCATTTGCGTTGATTCGTGCCAATTCGTGTTGATTCGTGGCCTAACGTCTTTGGCTTTGGTTGCGGCTTACGCCGCGCCTGTGCGAAACTGAAGCTGGTCGCTTCCCACCGTACGCGGGGGCCTGTAGCTCAATGGTTAGAGCAGCAGACTCATAATCTGTTGGTTGTAGGTTCGAGTCCTACCGGGCCCACCAGGAACACCAATCTCTTCAATGGTTTGGAAATCTGCTTCAGGACCCATCTGTTCTTCCCCTTTGCGTTCGTTGCGTACTTTGCGGTGAATGGTTTTTGCCGCAGAGACAAGTAGTGCTGTCTGCCCCAATTGCTATTTGCTAACTGCTGCGTTTGAGATAATCGGCATCGCTCAAGAGTTTATGGCGGGTGGTGTTTCATTCAGGACCAGCCAGTACACGCCCAGATGCCGCACTGCTTCCAGGAACTCATGAAAGTCCACCGGCTTGCGGACGTAGCTGTTCGCTCCCGATCGATAGCCACTAATCAGGTCTTGCTCCTCTTTTGAGGAGGTCAAGATGACCACCGGTAAAATCTGGGTCCGCTCATTTGCGCGGATCCGGCGGAGGACCTCTAACCCATCAATTCTTGGCAACTTCAAGTCCAAGAGAATGAGGGCAGGTATGGGCGGAGTTTGGCCCGCGTGGGGGCCCGTCCCGAAGAGATAATCCAGGGCTTCGACGCCGTCGTGGCTCACCACCACTTGATTCGTGATGTTGTGCTTCTTCAGCGCGCGCAGCGTCAAGTCTTCATCATCCGGGTTGTCTTCCACCAACAGGATTGTCGTATGGTTGGTCATGTCAAGTCCTTAAGAATTACTGAATCTCCCGTTCACCGTACTAGTCGGCAGCGGAACTTGCCGGTGGCGCCCCTAAACTTTCAGCCGCTTCTAGAGCAAAGGAGAATGTAGACCCATGCCCGACCTCGCTCTTGGCCCAGATGCGCCCTCCGTGGCGGTGAATAATTCTCTGTACCGTTGCCAATCCGACCCCTGTCCCGGGGAACTCCTTTGTATCGTGGAGACGCTGAAAAGCGCCAAAGAGCTTTTCGGCGTATTGCATGTCAAAGCCGGCGCCGTTGTCGCGCACAAAATAGATTCGCGGAACACTCTGGGTCTGCGTTCCAAACTCGATTCTCGCATCTGGTTGTTTAGAAGTAAATTTCCAGGCGTTGCCGAGCAGGTTGAGCAATACGGAGTGGAGCAAGGTTTGGTCTCCATACGCGACCAGGCTGGGCGTGATCTCGACGGTAACTTTCCGGTCTGGCTCCGATGCCCGAAGCTGTGCGACGATCTCAGTCGCCAAGTCGCTGAGAGAAACTTCTGCGCGCCTCATCGTGCAACGCGCGGTGCGCGCCAGTTCCAGCAGGCCGTCGATAAGGCGCCCCATGCGCTCGCTGGCAACCAGAATGCGATTCAGGTGGGTCTTCCCTTGCGCATCGAGTTTGTCGCCACAGTCCTCCAGAAGGGCCACGCTGAAGCCGTGGATCGCCCGCAGCGGGGAGCGAAGGTCGTGGGAAACGGAATAGCTGAAACTCTCCAATTCTTGATTGAGGGCCAGGAGTTCTACATTGCGGCGCTCCATGAGCTTGTTGGCCTGAAAGAGTTGCTCGGTCCGTTCCGCAACGCGCCGCTCCAGGTCTGCATTGAGCCGCCTGACTTCTTCCTCAGCGTGCTTTCGTTCGGCGATCTCCACCGTCAACTTCTTGTTGGCTGCCTGCGCCTGCCGGCTGCGGCGATAGGCCAAAATTGCAAGAAGCCCGGTTACCGCCAGCAGGATCATCAAAATGAAGATTACGAGCAGGCCCATGGCGCCCGCGGAGAGATGCACATGCAATGACCCAAATTGGAGGTTGTAAATCTTCCCCGGCCCCCCGGCTGCTGGAGCCGGCTGCCTGGTCCCTGCAAGAAAGCCCAACACGGCGGCGATAAAAAGCATCGCCACAACCAAGACCAGTTTGAATCCGTCCGATAGCTTCTTTCGGCTTGTGTCCTGGTCAGAATTCAATGCGCAACCCCACTTGCCCTTCGCGCCCGGGAAGGAACTGCAGCGGCCGGCCCAAGGGCGTGGTCACCGCTTCAAACTGTTCTACTGCGGCCGCATTGGCGCGATTCAGAACATTGAAGCACTCGAACAGCGCGAGCACGTGTACTCTTTCCCGCACCTTGAAATTCCTGGAGAAGCGCATATCCAGGTTGGCATAGATGGGCGATTGAAAATGATTGCGGCCAGTCAGGAAATCCACCCCGTTGATAAGGCCATCGCCGTCAACATCGGCCGGTACCTTCGGAGACCCGCTGAAGTGGAAGCCGCTTTGCGCACGGACGATTCCGCTGATCTCAAATCGCTGCGGTAGCAGCACCGCCCCGTGCAGCAGCAGGGTATGAGTCAGCGCCAAATCTGAAGGGCCGCGATCGAGATTTGCTCCGTTATAGAATTTTCCGGCCTGCGGCACCGGGTTACCGTTGCTCGCCAGGAACGGGCCGTTGGCGTTGGTCTTTCCCGATATTGGATCGGTCACCACTGGCGGCACACCGACAAAGCTGTCGGTTGGCCCTTTCGCTCCCAGGAACGCAGCTCCCAGGCCGGTCTGTACTTCACTCGTTAGACTTGAATTCAGTGCGTTGTCAATCGCATTGGTCCAGAAATAAGAGATTTCCGCGGTGAAACGTTTACTCATGTTCTTGCGGATGCTGACACTGATAGCGTCATAACGCCCCTGGTACCAGGGGCCGTAACCCAATATCGGCCTGGTCCCGGTATTTGGCTGAAGCTGGCCGGTGTGGCCCGGCAGGCGGGCCGCGAAAGCCAGATTCGTTGTTCTAACCCCCAGTATGTTGAGGATGTCCCTGTGGTAGTAGTCCGCCTGTGCGACGATGTTTCTGGTGATTTCTCTTTGCACGCCAAAATGAAAGGCCCGTGTAAACGGAGTCTTAAAGCCCGGGTCTACCGTAATCGGGATGAGGAAGACGCGGGGCACAATGAAGTTCATGGTCAGATTGCCAAAGCCGCCCCAGAAGAAATAGCCGGGCTGTTTGCCTACGGCTGCGCTCGCGGCATCGGCAAACTGTTGCGGCGTCAGTCCGGTCAGGGCCTGAATATTGTCCTGGCTCACCACAGTATTCGGCGGAACTGGAACGTGACCGGTCGCGACTACGCCGTTGAGGTGATCGACGCCGAAAAAAGGCAGGCTTGGAACGGGACAGGCTGCCCCCGACGACTGTATCTGGGCATCGGTCAGCACCGGCGAAGGGCACAGGCCGTTGAATTGCGAGAGCGTTGTGGGGTCGCCGTAAAACAATCGCGGGTAGGAAATGGTCTGGTTCCGCAATAGGTTAGCGCCGCCGAAGCCGGGAACATCGCGCGCCAACCCAATCCTGAAGCTATCGTAGAAGGTCCCCCAGCTTGCGCTGACCAGGGTCTTGGGCGAAGGCGACCAGGCCAACCCAAGCCGTGGAGAGAAGTTGGCACTGCTGGGAAAGCGCGAGTCATAGTCCCAACGCAAGCCGAGGTTAAGCGTAAGGGTTTTCGCTATCTTCCAGTCATCCTGCACAAACAGCCCATCGTACTTGTTGCGGAGGCGGGTCAGATTGTCCTGCGGGGTTGGGCCGCTGACTCTTGTCAAGACATAGACGCCTGAGTTGACCGGTCCAAATTGCGCGAAGTCAGGTTGCGTGGCGAATAGTTGATTGGAAAGATTGCCGGCCTCGGTCCCATCCACGTGTGTGTATTGGAAGTCCCAGCCAAACTTCATGTCGTGGCTGGCCACCCTCTTGGCGAAATGGGAGCCAGTCGAGAGATACTCTGGCTGAATGACCAGTGGTGTGAAGCCCGCCCCGAATTGCACTTGTCCCTGGTCGCCGGTCAAGCGGCCGGTGGTAAGACTGCTGAACATGTTGAACAGCGTCGTCGCTGGACTTGCGTCCGGGTGGCTCGGCCGCTGGGCGAAGGGTTCCCGGCGGTATTCGAAATAGCTGTTGAAGAGCCAGGGATTGCCCTGGTCGCCGAGGAGGGCCGTGTCCCGGAAACCTAAAATCAAATTATGCGCGTCGGAACTGGTCCGGGTAGAAGGCAGGCTTACCGACTGCGACAGCGGCAGAAAATTGGCGATGTGGCTTTCAGCCAGGTTCATTTGCTGGCTAATGTGGTGTGTCCTCAATTGCTCTTCCAGTTTAAGAAAGCCGCGGGTCTGGAAAGTCTCACTGCGCTGATTGAAAGTCTCTTCGCGCGTCCGCAAAAAGACCGGGATCCCCAGAGGGAAGCTGAAATTCAGTTGGCGGTTTTCCTGGATGCGTTCCAGAGAGCCGAAAGCGAACACACGGTCTTTTCCAATCGGCCCTCCGGCATGGAGGCTGGGGTCCCAGCGCTGCAGAAAAGGCGCGCCCTGCCCCGGAACATCCGGCGAGTCGAACGCGTTATTGCGATGGAACGCAGAAGCCAGTCCATGCCATTGGCTGGTTCCACTCTTGCTGACCACGTTAATAACTCCTCCCGAGCCATGGCCGAACTCCGCCTTATATCCTGAGGTCAGCACCTGGAACTCTAGGATCGAGTCCTGATCGAACGGCGATGCCGGCCCACCATCCACCGAATTATTGTTGGGCATGCCGTCAATGAGGAACAAAGCATTCCCGCCCCGCTCTCCTAAAATCGGGACCGCCCCGTCTTTACCCGCGTCTACTTGCGGGTTGATCGCAACACCAGTTACTAGCTGCATCAGGTCAAGGTAGTTCCTCCCGTTGATGGGCATCCTTTCGATCTGTTCCGGCAAGACGGTCGTTCCGGTAGATGAAATGCCTGCTTCCAGAAGCTGCGGAGCAGCGGAGACGGTGACCGTCTCCTGTATCGGACTGATGGCGAGCGTCACGTCGAGAGTGAGGGAACGATTTACGGTGATGACCAGGCCCTCGTACGCGCGGGCGGCGAAGCCGGCCTTGGCCGCGTGCAGAGTATATGTTCCGGCCTGCAGTCCCAGGAAGCGATAGGAACCCGTAGCATCGCTGATCGCTTGGAGGCTTCTTGCCGGCGGGCCTTCCAGCGTGACCACTGTGCCCGGAATTGCCAGCCCCTGTTGGTCCGTGATGGCCCCCCAGAGGGTGGAGGTTGTCTGCGCGATGGCGCACCGCGCCGGCCAGCAACTCCACAGCGCGGCCAGTAAAACCACATAGCCGGCCCGCCAAGCGTACATTCTCTTAGGGCGCCAGTGCTCTTCCATCTCGCACCGCCGCATGCTAACTCTCTGCCTGGATTTGTTTGTGGAAAGCCATGGAAAGCCTGCTACTCATTGAGTCTACTACTCATTGCCAAAGGAGAAAAACAAAAATCGCTATGGTTGAATAGCTTAAGAGTCTACTTCAGTGAGCATTAGATTCACTCAATAATCGACATCAGATTAGTTTAAACTTATTCAAATCCTGTTAAGTATCTCTAACTAATTGCTTGATGGCCGGCAAACGGCCATTCTTTTTCGTTGGTTGCAGTAGAATCTTTGAGAATATCCGATAGACTTAAAAGTAAGAGTTTGGATCTATGGCTACTCATGCGACGGAAAGGCCGCCGCTGCACGTCCTCTATTTGGAGGACATGGACTCCGATTTC
>Ga0210403_10003049_pt1 | contig 14864 bp, 9 predicted proteins | sample IncBWC19MmetaG_FD_150863 | JGI IMG/M metagenome (GOLD analysis project Ga0210403, IMG submission 150863) | Forest soil microbial communities from Barre Woods Harvard Forest LTER site, Petersham, Massachusetts, United States - Inc-BW-C-19-M | ecosystem: Environmental > Terrestrial > Soil >... | reverse complement strand
CGGCGGGATGGCCTACGCCGGCGGGATCGTTGATGCGGAAGGCGTATGTGCCGCTCATGGATGCGCCATTGGTGGCGCGGTTGCGGGCGGCGGGAGCGATTCTCTTGGGGAATACGAATACGCCGGAATACTTGATGGCGTATGAGACGGACAATTCGTTGAGCGGGAAGACGAGCAATCCATGGAATTTGGAGCGGTCGAGCGGCGGATCGAGCGGCGGCGAGGCGGCGGCGATTGCTTCGGGATGCTCGGCGGGGGGAGTAGGGAGCGATGGGGGCGGATCGGTTCGCGTGCCGGCGCATTTTTGCGGGATTTGCGCGTTGAAACCCACGCCGGGACGGATTCCCTCGACAGGACATTTTCCGGAGGGAGGCGGCGCGTTTGGGTGGATAGGAGTGGTTGGGCCGATGGGGCGGACGATCGCGGATGTGCGAGCGTTGTTTGAGGTGATGGCGGGACCGGATGTGGGTGATGCGCTTTCGGCGCCGGTGCCAATGCGCAGGGTAGAGGAGAGCAAGTTACACGGATTGCGAGTGGGGATTTTGGAGAGCGAGGCGCTGGGGAAGGCGACGCCGGAGACGACGGCGGCGGTCGCGAGAGCTGCGAAGTTGCTGAACGATCATGGATTGATCGTGGTGAGTAAGCGATTGAATGGGCTCGATCGCGCGATTGAGTTGTGGTGGTATTTCTTCGGGCCGGTGATCGCGGATTTGATTCGGAAGGGTGCGGTTGGTCAAGAAGAGTTGATGAGCCCGATGCTGCGCGAGTTTGTGGCGCTGGCGACGGCGGAGACGACCTTGACGTACGACGGCTTTCTCCACGCTTGCGCTGAGCGCGATAACGTGCGCGCGGAGATTCTTCGGCAGATGAGAGAAGTGACGATACTACTTTCGCCGGTGTCGGCGAGGCCGGCGTTCAAACATGGAGAAGGAAATTGGCGCGCGGGCGAAAAGGAAAATTATCGGGACACGATGCGCTATTCGCAGTGGTTGAATCTGGCGGGGTTTCCGGGAGCCGTGGTGCCGATGGGAGTGTCGCCGGAGGGATTACCCATTGGGGTGCAGGTGATCGGGCGGCCGTACGAGGAGGAGTTGGTGTTGGCGGTAGCGGAAGTGATCGAACGGGGGCGCGGGCCGTGGGTGGCCCCGAAGATTTAGGGTTGCGGCGGCTGCTTTAGTTCGGGGTTGGGAACGGGGTTGTCATTGTATTTTTCGCGTTGCTTGTTCAGGCTGGCGTCGAGAAGTTTTTTTGAGGTGGCGAGTTCGGTTTGGGCTTCTTCGCGGCGGCCCAGCTTCAAAAGGACTTGGCCGCGGACGAAGTGGACGTTCTGGTTGTCAGGGACAAGTTTTTCGGCGGCGTCGAGGGCGGCGAGAGCTTCGCGATTTTTTCCCTGGCGTTGATAGAGGCGGCCCAGCGCGAGGAGCGAGACGGGTTGCCGGGGATTGGAGCGCAGGGCTTCGCGAAAGGAATGTTCGGCTTCGTCGTCTCTCTGCAATTGTAGATAGAGCAGGCCGAGTTGTTCGTAGTTGTCGGGGAGATCGGGCTCGATGGCGATGTCTTTGCGGAATTCGGCTTCAGCGCGATCGTTGTCCTGCTTCCTCATGTAGGCAAGTCCCAAACTAAAGTGAACGAACGGCAAATTGGAATTCGCGGCGGCGGCGAGTTCCAGTTCGGCGATGGCTTTATCGATTTCTTCTCGGTTGAGGTAGGCCTTACCGAGGATGAGATGGAACTCGGGAGTTTGCCCGCCGACTTCTACGAGGCGGCTTAGGGCTTTTGCGTCGAGGTCGTCTTTACCGGCACTGTGAGCGGCGATATCAAGAACGTAGAGGTAGGTGAAATCGTTGGACATTTGCGGCCAGAGCGGTTCGAGGTCGGCGACGGCGTCGGTGTAGTGCTCGGTGAAAACGTGGCAGAGGCCGAGGAGGTAGCGCGCCTGCGGGGAGTCGGGTTGGTCGCGTACGACGGAAGCGAGCGGAGCGATGGCGCCGGTGTAGTCGCCGCGCCGATATTTGACGAGGCCGATGTTGAGGCGGATGCCAGACATTTTGGGTTCAAGCTTTTCGGCTTTTTGGAGAAGGGAGAGAGCGTGGTCCCACTCTTTTCGGCGCATGGCGATCACGCCGAGGTTGGCGTAAGCAGCGCCGGATTGCGGATCAATGGAGAGGACGCGGCGAAAGGCGGCTTCGGCCGCGGCGAGATCCCCGGATTGTAGTGCGGCTTGGCCTTGCGCGAAAGCGGCTTGGGGATCGGTGGCGGGGACGTGACTGGGGCTATTCGACGAGGGCTGCTGCGAACCGGGAAGCGAGGAGGCATTTGCGGGCAGAAAGTGGAGGCAGAGGTAGAAAGTGCCCAGCAAACAGATAGAAAGCGTGCGCGCGGGCCGGGAAAGAAGGGGAGAAGGCATCGACTCGTAGTGTCCAGCAGGGAAAGAAGGAATTCAAGCGGACAAGCGTGAACGTAAACGGCTAAAAGATTGTCAAATCGGGAATAGGGCGGAACGTCCGCCTGATTTTCAGCTTGACACGGACGGGGGAATGCCATATTAATCCGATTTAATAAGTGACATTGGGTGCGTTTCTGAAAGTCGAGTGGTGGGGGCTGTCTCGGATGAGTAGCCTTCTGCGAGCGGCAAGTATCAGGGGTGCCCGCGGTAGCAGGCGTAATTGTGCCCACACCAGGCCGGTAATTCATTTCAAAAATTTCCGGGAGGTAGCAAAGTGATGGGATACGGTCCTAGTTTTCAGCGTGCCACTATTTTGAAAAACATGCCGAGAGCCGCGCGACTGTTGGTCTGCGCGATGCTCGCGATTCTGTGCACGGCATTTGTCGCGAATGCGCAAGACACGGGATACATCAGCGGAACAGTGACGGACAAGTCCGGCGCTGCAGTGGTAGGCGCGCAAGTGGTGATTTCCAGCACCAATGGAAGTGCAACTCACGAAACGACTACAAACGAGGACGGCGTTTATGTCGTCGCTGGTTTGCCCGGCGGCACGTACAACATCGTGGTGACGGCAAAGGGATTCCAGAAGTATACAGAGCAAAGTGTTGTGCTGGACGTGGCGCGGAGAATGCACGTGCCGGATATTCAGCTCACAGTAGGCGCGGTCACGCAAGAGGTGGTTGTAACGGGTGAGAGCGTGGCGCAAGTGGAGACGCAATCTTCGGCGCTCGGCAGCACCATCAACGCTACTCAGGTTAGTGAACTTGTCTTGAATGGCCGCAACTTTACCCAACTCGTGAACCTCTCCCCGGGCGTCGTCAGCCAGACCGGTTCGGATGAGGGCAAGGTTGGAGTGTATGGCAACGTGGCCTACGCCATTAACGGCGGTCGTACGGAGTACAACAACTGGGAGCTCGACGGCGGCGACAATATGGACAACGGCAGCAACTCGACGCTGAACGTCTACCCGAATCCCGAAGCCATTGCCGAGGTTAAGGTCCTGACCTCGAATTATGGCGCACAGTACGGCCGCAACGGGTCGGGTACGGTGGAAGTAGAAACCAAGTCGGGTGGCAGCTCTTTCCATGGCAGCGCGTTCGAGTACAACAAGAATGACTTCTTCAAGGCGAGATCATGGGCGGAGGGAGCAACGCCAGACGTCGCGAAGGCGCCTTACAAGAAGAACGATTACGGGTATACCATCGGCGGCCCGGTGTATATCCCTAACCATTACAACAGCGACAAGAAAAAGACTTTTTTCTTCTTTTCCGAGGAATGGCGCAAAGAAAGCGCCTCGACCACAATTCTACAAAACGTTCCGTCCGATGCTGAGCGGGGCGGCGACTTCTCGGATCTATGCCCGGGCGTTGATTGTCCGAGCGGTGCGCAAGTCGTCGGCAACAAAGTGGTCCCGACGGCGACAGGCACGGCGCTGTTAGCTCTGATCCCCAAAGCCAACACAACAAACGGCGGCTTCCCGGCCGTTTCGGAAACAGTGGCAAGTCCGACCACCTGGAGAGAAGAGCTGGTCCGCATCGATCACAACATCACGGACAACTACCGACTGACGTTCCGCTATATCCACGACTCGTGGCAGACTGTAGTGCCAAACCCACTGTGGGGAAACAGTACGGCAAGCTTTCAGAACGTCACCACGAACTTCGTAGGGCCGGGTTCCAGCTTCGTGGCACGCCTCAACGCAAACATTACGCCGACATTACTGAACGAATTCGTGGCTAGCTATACCGCCGACCACATCTTCCTTTCGACCGGAGGTCCGGTTGGGCTGCCCTCCGGGTTCGCGATGGGGTCGATCTTCAACAACGGCTTCGGAGGCAAGCTTCCAGCCATCGTACTTAGCGCGAATGCGGCCTACGGCGGAGGGACTTGGGGTATGGACAGCGGGTATTTCCCGTGGCACAACGCCAACCCCACTTACACCTACCGGGACAACGTAACAAAAATCGTAGGCACGCACACGTTCCAGTTCGGAGCCTACGCGGCCTTCGCGCAAAAGAACGAAGCCAACTCCCCCAACGTGCAAGGTATTCTTACCTTCAATTCCGGTAACACAGGTATTACGACGGGTAATGCTTTTGCTGATCTTCTGATAGGAAACGTTTCGAGCTACCAGCAGTGGAGCCAAGAACTCCAGTATTACGACCGCTACAAGATCGTCGAGCCGTATTTTCAAGACGACTGGCGAATCACCAAACGGCTTACCCTCAATCTTGGTTTGCGCGTGAGTCTGTTTGGAACGTACCGGGAGCGCTACCAACATGCATTTAATCTCGATCCAAGCGCGTTCAATCCGGCCAATGAGCCCACCTTCAATGCCGACGGTTCGCTCGGGCAGAACGCTGCGAACACCGGCAATCCGCTAAACGGCGTGGTGCAGTGCGGAGGAAAAGGAGGTACTTTCCCTCTCGTACCAGGATCATTGTTCCCCACCACTAGCATTGGTTCTTCCTCGAATGCTGGCTGCCTCTCGGGGCACCTCTTCAACCCGGCGCCTCGTATAGGGTTTGCGTTTGACCCGATGGGTGACGGCAAGATGGCCATTCGCGGCGGCTACGGTATTTTCTACGAACATACCAACGGCAACGAAGGCAACACCGAGTCTCTCGAAGGCTCCGCGCCGCTAGTACTTAACGCGACGCAGTCCAACGTCATCGGTTATCAAAACATCGGCGCTGGCGGCGGGCAAATTCCAGTCTTTCCGCTTTCCGTAGTCAGCATCCCCAACAAGGTGCTTTGGCCATACGTCCAGCAATGGAACTTGAACGTCCAGAAAGAGCTGCCGGATCATTTCATCGTGTCCGTTGCCTACGTGGGGAGCAAGGGTACGCGCTTGACATTTGAAAACAATGGCAACCAGCTGCTGCCTGTGCCTGCTGCCGACAATCCATACGTGGCGGCGGATATGCCGATTACGCCTCCGAACCCAGCGAGCGATCCCACTTATGCCGGCGATTGCTCAACCCACACGGTTGGGCCGGGTGGGCCGGCGGTGACCGGCCAGGCTTTAGTGAATCTCAGCGTGGCCTGCGGCGCCAATCCGAACCCATTGCGCACCAATTTCCCTGGGAATGCCACTATCACGGAACTCCGAGACGGGGCGAACTCCATCTACCACTCACTGCAGGTGACTGCGCAGCGCACCGTTGGTGACCTGAACTTAAGTGTCGCTTACACTTACAGCCATTCCATCGACGATTCCTCGGACCGATCGGACGGCTTTCTAGTCAATGCCTATGACATAGCCGCCAATCGGGCCAGTTCCAATTTCGACCTTCGGCACAACTTCGTGATTAATTACTTTTATAACGTGCCGCTCTTCAAGAGCGCGACAGGTTTGTCGCACACGCTGCTTGGTGGATGGCAATTTTCGGGTACTACGGTGGCGCAGAGCGGCACTCCGTTCAGCGTTACGAATGGGTCGACATACGGTGATAACGCGGGCGTCGCCAACTCCATAGCGATCAATAATGCAAGCGGCTCTCGCCCCGATCTGGCCGGTAACCCCCAATCTGGTTTCACTGCCAATCAGGATCCAACAAACCGCGGGCCGCTGGCCTACAACCCCAACGCGTTTGCGGTGCCCATAGGCCTGACATTTGGCGATGTGGGTCGCAACACTCTCACTTTGCCCGGACGCGTTAACTTCAACTTCGGGACCTTCAAGCGCTTCGCCATCAACGAGAAGACCGGTTTCGAGTTTCGCTGGGAGAACTATAACCTGTTTAACCATACCCAGTACAACGGCATAAGCTCCTCTCTTGGAGGAGGCACATTCCTGCACCTGAATGCAACACACGATCCGCGCATCATGCAGTTTGGGTTGCGGTTCTACTTCTAAGGGAACTCGAAGACGAGGGCGGCGCTTTTTTTTCGGAGCGCCGCCCTTTTTTTCAGATAATGGGCATCACTTTTTTGTATACTCGCTCCGCCTATTAAGGAGGAGTGAAAACGCCATGAAACGAAGAACATTTATAGAGACCTCGATTGCAACAGCTGCGGTGTTCGCAGCGCGGCCCCGCTGGGCCGACGCGAGCGAACACGAGATCAAAAGAGTGGGACTGCAACTTTACACGGTGCGCTCGGAGATGCCGAAGGATTTTGAAGGGACGATCGCCAAGGTGGCGTCTACCGGATATAAAGAGGTGGAGTTCGCCGGTTACTTCGAGCATTCCCCGAAAGATGTGCGGGCGATTCTGGATAAGAACGGGCTGACGTCGCCCTCGCAGCATATTCCTTATGATGTGGTCGAGAAGAAATGGCCTGAGACGCTCGAGGCGTCGCACGTCGTCGGTCACAAATATATCGTTTGCCCGTGGCTCGACGAAAAGCAGCGCAATCCAGAAGGCTGGAAGCGCGCAGCCGAGCTTTTCAACAAAGCGGGAGAGGCCAGCCAGAAGGCCGGCATCCAGTTTTGCTATCACAACCATTCCTTCGAATTTACTCCCATGGAAGGCTCGGATGGGAAGCTTGCCTACGACGTTCTCCTGGCGCAAACCGATCCCAAGTTCGTGAAGATGGAAATGGATTTGTGCTGGATCAGCGTCGCCGGAAAAGATCCAGTGGCCTACTTCGAAAAATACCCGGGGCGCTTCCCGCTGGTTCACGTCAAGGATTATGTGAACGATCCCAACGCGACGAGCAGCTACGCTGGGGCAACCGGCTCTGTGGAATTCAAAGGGCGCTTGGCCGATGTGGGCAAGGGAACGATCGACTTCAAGCGCATTTTTGCGGCGTCGGACAAGGGCGGCATCAAGCACTACTTTGTCGAGAATGACGATGCAAAGAAGCCGTTCGAAGACATCAAGATCAGCTACGACTATCTAAGCGGCCTGCGCTTCTAACCGCGGCCGCTTTCTACTGGGGGAATTATCGTGCGGAAGACGGCGGTAGGTTTTGCCTGCGTGGTGGCGGCCGCATTTCTACTGGTCGCGGCGCGTGCTCAGGCGCCGGCGTGGAAGCAGCTTTTCAATGGCAAGGACTTGACCGGCTGGAAGCACGTCGGACCGGGCGAAATGACAGTGGAAGACGGCTTGATTCGAACGCACGGCGGCATGGGGCTTCTCTATTGGACCGGCGGAAAACTGGGCAACTGCCGCATTCATGTCGTCTACAAGATGCGCGACTTTAACGACAATTCCGGCGTGTTCATTCGAATTCCGATTGAGCCGCGCGAGCCGTGGATGCCCGTGCATTACGGCTACGAAGTGCAAATCGACAATCATCCCGAGACTTCGAACGAGGACGAGTATCACATTACAGCGGCGCTCTATTCACTGACGAAGCCGCTCGCCAAGCCAGGCAAGCCCGGGCCCGAGTGGAACACCATGGACATCACGCTCGATGGACCGCACACGATTGTGGTGCTCAACGATGTGAAGGTCACCGACTACACTGAAGGCCAGCCGGTTCCGGAGCGCAAGTTTGATTTCGAACCCCAGCGCGGCCGCCGCCCCGACGAAGGCTACATCGGCCTGCAAAATCACAGCGACAACGACATCGTTTTCTTCAAAGAAGTCAGCGTACAGTCTTTGAAATAACGGATTCAAAAAATCAGCCAGGCAGAGTTAAATCAGGAGGGTGTGATGGGAGAGAATCGTTTTTCGCGGCGTCAATTTTTGCAGAGCACGGCTGGGGCTACGGGTGCGCTGGCGGCGGCTCCGAGCATCTTCCTGAAGCCGGAGTACATTCCCTCTGCGCTCGAACGCGTGGCGCCAAGCGACCGACTGCGCTTCGGCATCATCGGCATCGGTATGCAGGGGTCGGGCCTGCTGACAGCGGCCGTGCAATTGCCGGGCGTGGAATGCGTGGCGGCTTGCGATCTGTACGACGGGCGCCATCTGCTGGCGCAGGAAATAGTCGGTAAGAAAATTCCGACGACGCGGCGCTATCAGGATTTGCTGGACAACAAAGAGATTGATTGCCTGATCGCCGCTGTTCCCGATCACTGGCACAAGCAAGTGGTCGTGGATGCCGTAAACGCCGGCAAGGATATTTACTGCGAAAAGCCGATGTCGCATTCCGCAGCGGATGGCTTGGCGATGGTAGCCGCGGCCCAGAAAACGGGGCGCGTCGTACAGATTGGTTCGCAGCGCGTCAGCTCCGTGATTTGTGCGAAGGCCAGGGAACTGATTGCTCAGGGCACGATTGGCACGCTCACACTGGTCGAGGGGTCGCTTGGCCGCAACGATCCCACCGGCGCGTGGGAGTATCCGCCTCCGCCGGATCTTTCTCCTTCGAATCTGGATTGGGATACCTGGCAGGGCACAGTGCCAAAAGTGCCGTTCAATCCGAATATTTTTGCGCGCTGGCGCTGCTGGAAGGAATACGGCACTGGCCTCGCCGGCGATTTGCTGGTGCATCTCGTCAGCGGCATGAACTTCATGCTGGGCTGGAACGCTCCGCCGAAGAAAGCGATGTCGCTCGGCGCGATCCTGCGCTTCCCCGATGGCCGCAACATGCCCGATGTGCACGCCACGCTCTTTGATTATGGAGGAGCCCCGGTGTATCTGCGGCTGAATCTGGGCTGCGAGACTCCGGAGATCTATCGCTTCCAGGGCTCGAAAGGTATTCTGGAAGTCACGGAATTTGCCATCACCTACTATCCGCAGACCGGTGAGGACCAGGCGCCGAGCTACTACACCTCCGGCTATCCGCAAAAAATGCGCGATGCGTACACGGCGGATTGGCACGCGAAAAACGATCCCGTCCCCGGCAAAGAACCGATTCTCCAAGGGTTCACGTTCCACGGCGATTCCTGGGATGACGAAAAGCCGCACCTCTGGAGATATTTCCAGGGCGTGAAGAACCATCAGCAAGTTACAGAGGACACTGTGTTTGGGAACAACGCCGCTCTGGCGTGCCACATGTCCAACGAATCGTACTTCCGGAAGAGCGCCGTTACTTGGGACGCCGCGTCCGGCACGATTAAGACCGCCTAGCTCACCCAACGGAAGGGCGTCCTTTCGGCCAGTGACGATTGCGCCACAGCGCAACTTCCCTTGACGCATCGGGTTTTATACTGAAGCTGTTCGAGCGAGGAGAGTCTTAGATGCGCAAATATCACATTTTAGGATTTATTTTGCTAGCGCTGGTAATCGCGTTCCTGCCTGCACGGTCGTCTGCGCAAATCGGCGTAGGTATCGCTGTTCACATCGGCCCTCCGGCACTTCCTGTGTATGAGCAACCGATCTGCCCCGGTGCGGGCTACCTCTGGACGCCGGGCTACTGGGCGTATGGAGATGACGGCTACTATTGGGTTCCGGGAACGTGGGTCATGGCGCCGACTGTCGGCTATCTCTGGACCCCTGGCTATTGGGGCTGGGGCGGCGGCGGTTATTTTTGGCACGGCGGGTATTGGGGACCACACGTCGGCTTCTACGGCGGAATTAATTATGGATTTGGCTACGGCGGCGTCGGCTTCGTCGGCGGACGCTGGAACGGCGGAGTGTTTGCCTACAACACGGCCGTGATGCACGTGAACACCACCGTGATTCACAACACGTACGTCGATCGCACCGTGGTCAACAACGTCACCGTGAACAATCACGTGAGCTACAACGGCGGGACGGGCGGAGTTTCCGCGCGGCCTACTTCCTCGGAATTGGCCGCTGAACATGAGCACCACGTTGCTCCAACCGCGATGCAAACGCAGCACGAGCACACCGCTAGCACGAATCGCTCCTTGCGGGCTTCCGAGAATCATGGCAATCCGGCCATCGCCGCAACCGCCAAGCCGGGCGAGTTTAATCATGGCGTCGTGGCCGCCAAGGCCTCGAATTCAAACTACAACGCAAACAAGGGCGGCAACAAGCCTCCGAGCAATGCCGCCAATTTGAATAAGACGGACCGCCCGCCTTCAAGCGGCGGAGGCAGCGGTTCAAACGGCGCGCACACAAATACGGCGAATACTGCGCACACGAACACGGCGAATAATCCGCATACAAACACGGCGAATACAGCGCACACGAACACCGCCAACACGAGTCACGGAAATAATGGCTCGAACAATCCGCCGAAGACCCAATCGCACACACAGAGCAAGCCTCCGGCGAAACCCCAGACAGAAAGCAAACCGCACGGCGAAGGTAAACCGCACAATTAGTTGTAAATCGGGAAGAGAATTGCTCCAGGTTCGCCACTGCGCCTGGAGCAATTTTTTTGGTCTACGCTCCCGGAAGCGGAGGGCAGCCGGGGAATTCGCGCAGAGCGGTGTTACCAATGTATTGCAAATCCTCGATGCCGATCTTGCTGGTATAGAAACCGTCGCACGTCATGCGTCGCAGGAACGCGAAGAAGGCTACGCCCTGGCTTAAGGTCAAATCCTGTTTCGCATTTTTGCGGAAGGCAATCAGGTCCAGCACCTCTTTGCGCTGCTCGGGCGTGCACTCCAGAAAAGTTTTTGAATAGCGGTCGGTGCAATAATTGTCCAGCCATTGCAACCCTCCGCCTAGAACCAACTGAAACTCCTCATTTTCGCTGGTGAGCAGGTCGATGAATTCCGGAGCGCCGGCTTCCACTGCGCCGCCGGATTTCTCATCCTTTGGAATAATCGTGTCACAAAGATTCGTGAGCATCTCGTATTGATGCGCGGGAAAATATTTCGGGACGTATTTTCCTGCAGGAGACGCAGATTTTTCATTGTGCACCACATTGTGCGCGTATTCCGCCGCTTTTGCAGGGATCACTTGCAGTACGGATCCGCTTGCCACCCCTACGGCTAGCGTTCTCAAGATGTCGCGGCGGGTTACGGAGTGTTCGCTCATCGTTTCTCTCCCTGCAATGCTGGCGGCCGCTTTCGCGCCCCTACAAGTTGCCTTTCTTCGCTTCGTCGAGCAGGTATTCAGACGCGCGCCACGCCAAAGCCATAATTGTCAGAGTCGGATTCTTGTCAGGATTTGTAACGAGTGGCGCTCCATCCATCACAAAAACATTTTTCACGTCGTGCGCCTGGCAGAATCCGTTCAGCACGGCAGACTTGGGGTCCGCGCCCATTCGTGCAGTGCCCACCTCGTGAATAATTTTCCCGCCTTCCGCGATGCCGAAAGGCCTTTCCCCGTTGAGCGGCGTCCTGGTCTTGTATTCGCCGCCGGCCGCTTCGATGATCGCGCGAAACGTTTCCTGCATGTCTTTCGCCTGACGAATTTCGTACTCGCTCCATTTGAAATGAAACCGCAATACGGGAATTCCCCATTTGTCGACGACATTGGGATCAATCTCGCAGTACGTGTCCGGGTTGGGAATCATCTCCCCGCGCCCCGCCATGCCGATGCCCGTTCCATAGACTTGCCGCGCCCGCTTCTTCAGCGTCACGCCGTAGCCTTCTTCTTCGTGCAAGAGATCGTTGAACTCGCCGAGGCCGGGCATGTCGCGCCCGCCGCCAAACTCGATGTGGTAGCCGCGGGGAAAATCGTTCTTCCGGTCGAATTTCCACCAGGGAATGTACATGTGCATGCCGCCGACGCCGTCGTGATTGTGCGGCGGCATTTTTTCCAACTGCGGGATGATGCCCCATCCATCGCTGCCAACGGAATCTGTGAGGTATCTGCCCACCGCGCCGGAGGAATTGGCGAGGCCATTGGGAAATTGTGAGGATTTCGAGTTCAGCAGCAAGCGCGCGGATTCGCATGCGCTCGCCGCGAGAACCACAGCTCGCGCGTTGACGCGTTTCTCGGTGCGCGTCGCCTTATCAATGTACGAGACGCCTTCCGCTTTGCCATCCGTGCCAAGCAGTACTTCCCGCGCCATCGCGCCCGTCACCATCGTCAGCTTGCCGGTTTTCATCGCCGGCGGAATCATCACCTGGCTCGAGCTGAAATTTGAAGCCGTCACGCACCCGCGGCCGCACTGGCCGCAGTAGTGGCAGGGAAGCCTTCCGTTCACCGATTTTGTCAAAATGGCCAGCCGCGAAGGAATGCAAATCACGCCGATCTTGTCGCAAGCTTTTTTGACGATCAGATCCGTACAGCGCGGCTTCGGCGGCGGCAGAAACATGCCGTCCGGCGCGCTCGATACGTTTTCACGCGTCCCAAACACGCCGATGTACGACTCGACTTTGTCGTAGTAAGGCGCGAGGTCCTCATAAGAAATCGGCCAATCGTCGCCCAAGCCGTCGCGCGTCGCCGATTTGAAATCAATCGGCGCGAAGCGCAGCGCAATCCGTCCCCAGTGATTCGTCCGTCCGCCCACAATCCGCGAACGAAACCACTGAAAGTTGGAACCAGGCGCGGACGTGTACGGCTCGCCTTCAATATTCCACGCGCCGTTTGGCGCCAGGAATTCGCCAAAATTTTCACTCGCGTGGCCGCCCACACCTGCGCCGCGATGCGGCAATTCATACGGCCACATCAGCATCTTGTAATCTTTTTCGGGATTGACCGGCGGGCCCGCCTCCAGCAGCACGACGTTGAGGCCGCCCTCCGTCAAGACTTTCGCCGCGGTGCCGCCTCCCGCGCCCGAGCCAATGACGCACACGTCATACATCTTCGGCGAGCGAATCACTTGAGCCATGTCGTGGACCTCGAGTTACAGCTCATTCTTTTTGAGCGCAGAAACCGCGAAATCGCAAGCCCGTGCCGTCAACGCCATGTACGTCAGCGAAGGATTGACACACGCGCTCGAAGTCATGCAAGCGCCATCCGGCATGAACAAATTCTTCACATCGTGCGCCTGATTGTGTTCATTCAGCACGGAAGTTTTCGGGTCGCGCCCCATGCGCGCCGTGCCCATCTCGTGAATGCCAAGCCCCGGCGGCGAAGGCTTGTGAAACACGGAAATTTCCGTCGCGCCCGCCGCGGCGAGAATTTCCGCCGCCTGCACCGAAATATCCCGTGACATTGCCAATTCGTTCGGGCCCCACGCGCAATGAATCTTCAGCGTAGGAACGCCCCAAGCATCCACTTTGCCTTTTTCAATCTCGACGTAATTATCGTGGCTCGGCAGGCACTCGCCGAATCCGCCGAGGTTCATGTGCCACGGGCCCGGCATCTTCAGCATGTTCTTGAATTCCGGCCCCAGCCCGACCATGCTCGCTCCGCGCGACCACCCTTCGCGGCTTCCGCCGCCCTGATAGCCGTAACCGCGTAAGAAATCCGGCTGCTTGGTCTTCACGTTCCGGAACCGCGGAACATAAATCCCATTGGGCCGGTTGCCGAAAGGCATCTTATCTTCGTGGCCCGGCATTTTGCCGTTCGCGCCGCTGCCCATGTGATGGTCCATCAAGTTGTGGCCCAGCTCGCCGCTGCTGTTCGCCAGCCCATTCGGAAATTCCGTCGTCGCGGAATTCAGCAGAATGCGCGTGGATTCCAGCGTCGAAGCGCACACAAAAAACACGCGCGCCTCGAACTCGAGCGCATTCTTTGTCTGCGCGTCAATCACGCGAACGCCGCTCACTCGCCGTGTCGCAGGATCAAAAACCAGGCTGTGCACCACACTGAACGGGCGAATCGTAAACTTCCCCGTCTTGATCGCCGCCGGCAGCGTCGAACTCAAGCTGCTGAAATAAGATCCAGTAATGCACCCGCGATGGCAGACCCCGCAGTAGTGGCAAGCAGCGCGTCCTTTGTGAACGCGCGTCAACACCGCCGACCGCCCAATCGTCATAATCCGGTCGTCAAAATGTTTCGCTAGCGCCGCGCGCACATCCTGCTCCACGCACGTCATTTCCATCGGCGGCAGAAATTTGCCATCCGGCAGTTGCGGCAACCCTTCCGGTTGTCCGCTGATCCCCGCAAACTCTTCCACGTAGTCGTACCACGGGGCGATATCTGCATAGCGGATCGGCCAATCCACCGCGACGCCCTCTTTCAGGTTCGCCTCAAAATCCAGATCGCTCCAGCGATAACTCTGGCGCCCCCAGGTCAGCGATTTTCCGCCCACCTGCCGTCCGCGAATCCAAGCAAAGTGTTTGCCTTCCTCGCAGGAATAAGGATTATCGACGTCGCTCACGAAAAATTTATTCGAGTATTCGTCGCAAGCGTAATAGCATTCGCGCTGAATAAGCTGCGTTTTCGTGCGCTTGACGTGATCATCCCACCCGCGATATCTCAACTCCCACACCGGAACGTGCTCCACGTAGTCTTGGCCCGGGTCAATGCTGCGCCCCGCTTCCAGCACCAAAGTGTTCAACCCTTTTTCCGTAAGCTCTTTCGCTGCCCATCCACCCGTAATTCCCGAGCCGATCACAATTGCGTCGTAGGTATTCGCCGCCATGCGAGTCTCCCTTAAGCTTTCTTCTCAGCTGTCACTGGCACGCAGCCATGCTGCGCTCCCGGAATAATTTGCAATCCGAGTTCGCGGCTAAAGCCAACTTCGGACGTGTAGTAGCCGTGAAGCGTGATGCCTTTGAATACGTTAAAAAAATTGCCTCTCAGTTGCGTGTCCATCTCCGCACGGTATTGCC